>Ga0265297_10003189_pt1 | contig 30355 bp, 26 predicted proteins | sample Munlanlwell13791_FD_192502 | JGI IMG/M metagenome (GOLD analysis project Ga0265297, IMG submission 192502) | Leachate microbial communities from a municipal landfill in Southern Ontario, Canada - Leachate well 137-91 | ecosystem: Engineered > Solid waste > Landfill > Unclassified | place...
TTTGTAATTCTTGTTGGCTCATAACAATAGCACCTTCGAATGTCATATTTTGTCCTCCAATTTTCGGTTCCAAAATGTGACATTTTAACTTTGCTAGAAGGTGACATTACTACTTTGCTCTGACATACTGGGTATTAGCAGTTACCTTTTTGCTCTAAAAAGGTTATAATCGCCCCTTACAAAATTCCTATTCAGCGTTTACAGGAAACAAATCATGCAAGAACAACTTATGCAATTTATTATTCACCATTGGTTTCTTTGGCTAGCTTTTGCCGCTGTTATTATTCTTGTCATACTGGAAGAAATGCGCAGCAAATTCAACGCGGTGCCAGCTATTTCAGCGCAAGAATTGACTATGCTTTTAAATCATGAAGAAGCAACACTGATCGATGTTCGTTCGCGAGAGCTCTTTCAAAAAGAACATATTTTAAACGCTAAAAACATCCCAGTTGTCGGCAATGATATTGCAGAATTGCAAAATAAACTACAATCTCAAAAAGACCAGGCCTTAGTTTTAGTCGATAGCATTGGAAGTAATGCAACAGCTATCGCAACTAAGCTGCGCACGCAAGGTTTTCTTAAAATTAAAATTTTAGAAGGTGGCATGGGAGCTTGGAAAAAAGCCGAACTGCCAACAACTAATCGCTAAGAAATCTATGCTAAAAATAGGGCTCATCGGGGGAGTTGCTGCTGGAAAATCCAGTGTAGCAAAACACTTTGCCAAACATGGCATTCCTGTTCTAGACGCTGATGTTTTTGCCAAAGAGATAACAGCTATTGGAACTATTCCATATAAAAAAATCCTCCGTCACTTTGGTCCGAGCCTACTTTTATCTGACAAAGAACTTAATCGCAAACTTCTGCGCAATATTATTTTCTGCGATCCAGAAGAAAAAAAGTGGTTAGAAAAATTGCTTCATCCTCGCATCTACACGGCCATACGCTTAGCTCTCCAAAAAATCAAAGCGCCTTGCGTTATTTTAGTTCTTTCGGCGCTCTTAGAAAGTCCGGATCTTAGATTTCAGAAGCTATTAGATTTCGTTATAACTGTTGAATCTACAAAAAAATTACAAATCGAGCGTCTATGTGAACGCGATAAAATATCCATCAAGCTTGCTAAAGCTATGATTGATGGTCAAGTAAGCAGCAAAGAGCGCCTTGCTTATGCTGATTGTGTGATAAAAAATAATGGAACATTAACGGATTTACAAAAACAGTTTAAAAATATAACTTATTGATTTTAAAAGAAATCTTGTAGACATGTTTTCCGAACCTAATTCACCTACTTTCCTAAAAGACCTACCCGAACGCAAAAAAGCGCTTGATCCAACTAAATCTTTCATAGTCCAAGCTCCAGCTGGTTCTGGTAAAACTACACTTTTAGTGGAGCGCTACTTAACTCTTCTCGCTACAGCTAACTCTCCAGAAGAAATTTTAGCTATCACATTTACGCGTAAAGCTGCAGCAGAAATGCGCGAACGTGTCTTAGCAGCTTTAGAACAAGCAAAGATCAATGATACAAATCAAATTGCAAAGGCCGCTTTAAAACGCGATAAAGAAAAAAACTGGCAACTAGATAAATATAGTAAACGTCTTAATATCTCAACCATCGATGCCCTTTGCCAAAAAATCCTCTCTGGAGCTCCTCTCGCTGCTTATTTAGCCGGACAAAAGAATATTTTAGAAGATGCTTCGACCAAACTACTCTATCAAAACACAGTTCGCACTGTTTTCGAAAAAGCCTTGAATCCAAAAGATCAAAATTATTCTGCTTTAAAATTTTTACTTCTGCACTTAGACAATGACACCGAACGCTTAGAAAATCTATGCGTCTTTATGTTGAGATCCCGTGAACAGTGGCTACCGCATATTGCTAATTTAAATAACGACCCAAATTTGCGTTTAGCAATTGAAAAAGGCTGGCAAAACCTTGGCCAAGAAACCCTCTCTAAGTGCCAAAAATATTTCCCAAAGCAATATTTTCCAGAAATTTGTCTGTTAGCCAACCATGCAGCTGCTAATATTGAAGCGAACAGCCCATATGCTGCATGCAGAGCTCTTATCTCTTTAGAGCAAAAACTTCCCGAAGCCGATATAAAAACTTGGCAAACTTTAGCCCAGTTCTTGCTGACGAAAGAGTTTACTTGGCGCGCTAGTATCGACTCAAGAAACGGCTTTCCTGCTCCTTCTCAGACAACTAACCAAACCGAAAAAACGCTACGCCAAGATCGCAAGAAGCGGATGCAAGAATTGCTTATAGCCTTAGCTGCTCACGAAAATTGGCGTGAAAGTTTAGCTACTGCAGCCAGATTACCAGATCTTCAATACAAAGATGATGAGTGGCAAATAATTGCCGCCTTTGCTCAGCTTTTAAAACATCTAGTTGCCGAATTGAAAGTACTTTTTTATCTAGAAAACGCTTCTGATTATGCCGAAATTGCTATGGAAGCTGATCGCGTTTTAGGCTCTAGCGAAGATGTAACAGCTACAGCTCTCAATTTAGATCAAAAACTCAAACATATTTTAGTGGATGAATTTCAAGACACCTCAGAAACCCAGTATCAGCTTATTAAAAAACTCACCGAAGGTTGGGAAAATACTGATGGCCGCACGTTATTTTTAGTTGGCGATCCAATGCAGTCGATTTATCGTTTTCGCAAAGCTGAAGTCGGGTTATTCTTACGTGCTAAACAAGATGGTATTGGTAATATTAAGCTGGAATCTATTACTTTAAGTTCTAATTTTCGCTCTCTGCCACACATAGTTGATTGGATTAATAAAACTTTTACTCAAATCTTTCCCAAAGTTGCCAACATTAATGATGGCGCGGTCCCGTTTATCGCCTCCATAGCAGCATCTAACAGCACATTACAAATTCCCAATAGTCTTAAATTTTTTCTAGAGGGAGAAATACCAACTGCTGGAACATCTGCAGCTGCTGTTTTACAAAAAATTCAAATAGAATTTCCTCTGGACAATATCGCCATTTTGGTTCGCTCGCGTAGCGATTTAGAAGAACTCTTGCCGCTTTTACAAAAAGAAAATATAGCCTATCAAGGCGTTAAAATCTCTCTACTTCGACAAAGCAGCGCTGTGCAAGATCTTTTAGCTTTGACTAGAGCCTTGTATTCCCTCCTTGACCGCGTAGCGTGGCTTGCTATCTTACGCGCTCCTTTTTGCGGATTAAATCTCAAAGACTTACACATCATAGCCAACGCTAAACATCTAACTATTTGGGAAAATATTCTCTCTTATCTAGAATTAGATTTAAGCTTGGATGGCAATTCCCGCCTATCTAAATTTATTCCTATCATGACCAAAAGCCTTGAGCGCCGTGAAAGGCAAAATTGGCGAAGCCTCATTGAAAATATTTGGATGGAATTGGAGGGACCAAAATATTTAACCGAAAAAGAGTGGGATGAAAAACATGTCGACCTATTTTTTGAATTGCTTGGCCAGGAAAACCCACTAAATTTATCTCTGCTGCAAGATAGAACTGAAAGTCTTTATCTAAAGCCTCCTAAAGACCCAGGGGAGGCTAAAATTCAGATAATGACCATTCATAGCGCCAAAGGCTTAGAATTCGATCATGTCCTTTTATTTGGCTTAGAGAACACAGGTGGGAAAGACAGCAACCAAGCACTTTTATGGCAAGAATATCTTTGGGAAAATGAAAAATCTAGTTCAAACAGCGATCTTCTCATAGCCACCATCAAAGCTCATGGCGAAGAAGAAAATTCTAAATATAAATATCTTAAAGATTGGGAAAACAGAAAAAATCAGAATGAAACGGCTCGTCTTTTCTACGTTGCAACCACTCGCGCTAAAAAATCACTACATCTTTTTGCAACTTTAGAAGAAAGCAACAAAGAAATTTTAGATTCTGGAGATTTTTCTAAGATAAAATGCAAAAAAGGCAGTTTTCTGGATTTGCTTAAGTTTTGAAGGATTCTACTCAGCAACATCTACACCGTTTCCACCACTAGAACCACCTAAAGTATTAGTATTAAAAGCAACGACTTTTGGTGTTGTCGGCGTTGGAGAAGGTGGCTCTACGCTCAGAGCATCTATGATCGACTGGTTCAATGCAAGCACGGCCTTTGCACTTGCGGCAACCGCAGCCAGCTTAGCTTTAATTGGAACCACAGCCTCTGCGAAATCCGCCGTTATCTTCTGCTCACCACTTCGTTTGGAAGTATCTATTTCTTCTAAGATTTGTTTAGCGGTTTTTAGAATACCATCTGTGGACGCAGCATCTATTAAATTACGCTGACCATATGAATCCAACATATCCAAAACACGCATCTTAAACATCTCGGCCATATATTCTAACCCCTATTTCTCATCCAATAGCGAAACCACAGGAGATTTACCCAATTTTAATAACAATTCTTGCTGCGTTTTTGTTGTATGCAATAGATCACTTTTTTCAATTTCGCTAAAAGTAATCTTCAAATCTTGTTCCAGTTTAGCAACAATTTTTTCTGCAGCATCATACTGATTCTTGCGCCAAGCCTCGCCATACTCCCTAATTTTTTGTTCAACTGTAATAGACAATTCAGCAAGTTTCTTTGATAAATTTTCCAACGTGGCGTGGCTAGACTGTAAAAACTTAAGATGATTCTCTAAGTCTGACAATGGCAAAGGTGGAGGTTGCTTAGGATTGGCTAAAACTCTTTTAACGACAGCATTAACCAAAATCGTTTGCTCCTTAACTTGATCATCTCTCTTATTCACAGCTTTTTGCGCTTTATGAAAAGAGGCTATCAAATCAAAACTAATTCGCAGCAAATCCGAAGCGTTATACCAAGCTTCTTTAATTTCATCTAAACTTGGCAGATAAACGTCAAGATCATCAGTTTGTTGCTTCTTTGCATCTTTACTTTTCTTTTTAGTACGATACTCATCGATGATTGCATCTAGTGCCTTCCATAAGCCAATTAGATATTGCGCATGGGTTGAAAAAAAGAGATCTTTGATTTGTTTTTTCGTTGGTTGTTTATTTTCTTCTGACATGGGAAATATTGTCCTTTTTATTTTATACTTTAGCCTATTCTAATGCATATCGGCCATTTTCTCCAAATTCAGAATTTCTTGAATTTCGGCATCGTTTAAAAGGCTCATTTCTCGTACTTTTTCTGGAATAGTTTTATTTTCTTTCAAGGCAGCTTTAACCACTTCAGCGGCTTCGAGATAACCAATGCGTGTAGCAAGTGGCGTAGCTAGCGAAAGACTTTTTAAACCTAACTCCCTACAACGCTCACGATTCGCAGCAATTCCAGCAATGCATTTCACAGCAAAAACGCGCATGCTATTTGCCAAAATCTCCATCGACTCTAAAATATTTCTTGCCAAAAGCGGCATCATTACATTCAGTTCTAACTGACCAGCCTGTGCTCCCATCATAACTGCAGTATCATTGCCTATTACTTGATAGGCTACCATATTGAGCATTTCCGCCATAACTGGGTTGACTTTTCCTGGCATTATAGAAGATCCTGGCTGCACAGCTGGCAAAACAATTTCGTTAAATCCTGTACCAGGCCCTGAACTAAGTAACCTCAAATCATTGGCCATCTTAGTTAAATCAATAGCTAAAGAACGAAGTGCCGCTGAAAATTGCGCAAAATCGCCCATATTTTGCATAATTTCCACTAAATCTTTCGGGTTTTTGAGCGTCACACCACTTAGAGCCGAAAGTTTTTTGACAACTAATTTAGAGTATTCTGGATGGGCGTTTACGCCAGTTCCCACCGCTGTGCCACCCAAATTAGAATATTGTAAATTAGACAGCGCTTGATCTAAACGCTCCCTGGCTTTCTCTAAATACCCACAATAAGCGTTAAATTCTCTGCCCAATGTAATCGGCACTGCATCCTGCATATGCGTGCGACCAGACTTAGCGACAGATTTAAACTCCTCTCCTTTTCGCTTTAATTCATCTGTCAAAAGTTGCAAAGATGGCAAAAGTTTTTCGGATAGTTTTAAAATCGCTACGCGCATGGCAGCTGGAAAGGTATCGTTAGTCGACTGGCCACGGTTAACGTGATCATTGGGACTAACTAATTTGGAGTCGCCCTTCTTACCGCCTAGAAGCTCACAAGCTCGATTAGCCAAAACTTCGTTAGCATTCATGTTAAAAGAGGTACCAGCACCAGCTTGAAAAGCATCGACAACGAAATATTTATCGAATTTTCCGCTTAAAGCCTCTTCACCAGCTTGCACTACAGCTCTTGCAATTCTACCGTCTATAACACCTAATTCCCCATTAGTTTTAGCCGCGGCTATTTTAATCCATAAATAAGCAGTAACCATGATGGGATGTAGTTTAGTGCCACTTATAGGAAAATTTCCCACAGCTCGCGCTGTCTGAATGCCATAATAAATATCATCTGCTAATTCAATAGTTCCAAGCGAATCTTTTTCTATACGCATATTTACCTCGACTTTTCATTATCTAAACGCAATTTTAATAAAAATATTGTCTCTGTTCGCAACTTAGTTTTAACCCAATCTTTTTGTTTATTGGATAAAAGTTCACCAATACCATTTAAAATGTGCTTATCATTCATTTTTTCTAGATTAGAGATACAAGTTTTTAAGAACTTTTTCCATGACATAGCAGTGCGCTTTTCAACAATATCTTTATTGGCAGACCAATTCTTTTGTAAAAAAAACCAAACATCAAAAATATCGCGATTGCTTTTGCCCAAACGCTCGTACATTGCTACCAATTTATGAGCAAACATATCTTCGCGCACCATAACCAACATGGAAATACCAAGATAAGTTTTCACTTCATAATGAGATCCGAAAAATCTACGATTGATTTCCAGCTTTATATTGTGAGCTTTATCTCGATAAGAAAGCAGAAAAAACAAACTAAAACGCTTCTTCCTCGCCTCTTTTATTTCCCCATAATTTTGTAAAATCTCTTGAATTTTAGCAAAAATTTGGTCTTCTTTTGAAGTTTCCAAAAGATCAAAATCAAGATCAGTGGAAAACCGCTCTAAACCATAAAAAATAAATGCTGCTGTACCACCTTTAAAACCCAAAAAAGATGAAATAGACGTATCAGAATAGATATCCTTAAGTATTTGTAAAAGTAAATTTTTATGCAAAGCATGATCTAAGGCTGCTGTCATTGGTTCTCCTGAAAATGCCTATACATTTCCTTAATCTTAAGATCCATTCTGCGATTGTGATACGTTGGCAATAATTCAAACACCTTATCCCAATTTAAAGGCGATAAGTTATCAAAGTGATAGTCTTTATTTACGTAGAGGGTATCCAAAAACGCTCGCTCTTTGGTGGCGATAGAATATTCATCTTTATTTTCTATACCGACATTATTTGTAATTAAAAGCTGGTTCAACCTTCTGAACGAATAGATTTGGTTGTCACACTTAATGTCGCGAGTTAAATAGGAAGCCACAAAAATTCTATCGTAATGCTGAAATACTATACCTTCTTGAACTAATACAGTTTCAAAACTCACATAAGCAGGTTTAATAATTTTTGTTGCTAATTCTAGTCTGCTGTATTTTTTATCTTTAGCATAAATACCTCGACGTAAACGAATCAGTCGGCCTGTTCTAACATAATAACTAATTCGTACCCGGGAAGCATTATCGCCCGCCTGCCCCCAAAGTAACGTAATATCCTTGAACGTGAATACCGTTTTTTTGGAGTTTAAAATTGCTGTTATATAATCGCCTTTTTCCATAAAAGTGAACCAAATGTTAGCTTTAACCTCACCTTTAGTTCATATTATACTCGCTTCATCTAGATATAACAAGATTCCCGAAAGAACAAAATTGTAACCAGCTCATTTTTCAAGCTCGCTCATCTTGGATTAAAAAAAACCACTTAGGAAAAACAATAATTTTCGATTACAATGATGGCTACCGATCGCAACAAAAAGTTGAGGATGATGTTTTTCATAACAATAACACAGGAGGTTTTATGACCAATTTTACAAGTTTTGCTAAACAAGCGCTAAGAGAGTATGAGGATAGGACACTAACCATGACTCAAGCCACTCGCAAATTACTTGATTACTTAAAAACCAGGGTTGATATACTTAATGCAGCCTCATGCAGTGAGGACGAAGCCAATACCGCCCTTTTATCAGACATACAATATGTACACGGTTCTTTAAGAAAGGAAGGGGTAGCAATGGAATTGAGGGATGTCATGGCAAGGATTAAAGAAGAAGCCTCCGCAATGGGAGTACCATCGCCTGGATCATCGTCTTCTATTATTGTCAGAGGTGGAATGTTTTCATCTGGTGCATCTAGTAGCACTCTCATGGCCCGCTCACCATTATCGGACTTGAACCGAATAATACAAATGATAAACGAAGAAAATTGTGTTGTAGTAGGAGGGATAATTAAAAATCCTAACAATGGGGTTACTAATCAGTATATGATGATCGCAAAACCAGAAGCTGCCGCTAGATTTATGATTACCATGGAACAATCCATGGGGGCAAGTTATTCGGGCAGTAAGACTATGTAGTAACGATTGTTTTAATATTTTCTAGTCGAAAATAGCTAGTTAGCGTCAGGAGTAAACATGAGTACTTTTACGGAATACCTCAGAACTAGGCTAGCTGGTTACAAAAGCAACGTTTGGTTTAGAACCTCAACAACTGCTTCGGTTGTAAATCTTCTGGATGACGTAATATCGCAAGCTGAGAACGCGGGTGAGGACGATATCTTATTGAACGCCTGTAAGTTTGCTCTAGAGCGTTTGCGTGAAAGAGGGGTAGCTCCAACGTTGAAAGGGATTTTGTCGGATCTTGTGGAAAAAATCCAATATCAGCAAATAGAGTTGATGCACAGTAATTTAATGGCTCAATTTCTCGTTTTTTTTAAGCAATTACAAATAGCCATTGACGCAGCCGTTTCTGCTATATCGCTTACAGAAGAAGAATGCATAGTAATAGAACGTTCTCCACCTCGTATTGAGAATGGCCGTATCGTTGTTGAAGCGCATGTTAGGGCAGTTAATTCTTTATGCGGTTCTTCAAGGCAAATTGCCTCCTTTGAAAAAAGAGTCGCTTTTTCTTCACGTGCTAATGTATCAGAAGCTTTGCGAGCGCTGTCTATTCATCAAACAAATTTTCTTCCATCCTCTAGCTCATCATCAAATGAAAATCCTTTAATTAGATTTACTGGAGGCAACATAAAACTGCCAGTATATAATCCCGTTCCAAGATTTGAATCGCGATATAAAATTGAGTGCAACGGAAGTGGAAAACTGCTCTGGGAATCTGGTGTTCCTCTATCGTGTGGAAATGCTGTCCACTCTGTTTCTGGTAAAGCGCTTAGTTCTAACAGTACTTTTAGTTTAAGCTATCAAGGTAGCGGTTTGTTCAAAGTTATATGCGTTGGTAGTAATAGAATGCTACGAGAATCTTGCTCTAGTCACGAAAGCAGAAATAGCGATACTGTATTCAGAGGGTACACTGTACATGACGTAGCAAATGAAGACGATGGATATACTAATTGGAAAATGGATCATAAGAATAATGGAACGGTCACGTTTTCACTAGATACCTCACGAAGAAGACTGATGGAGTCTTACAAATCTGTAGAAAATGGTTATGAAGTTGCTGCCGTGGAAATAGAGGGAGATAATTCTTATGCTCAGTGGAAATTAAAACCCACATAAAAGGAACAATTTATGCTAAATGAGATTCAAAAACAAGCCATCGAAGCAGGAGTAAGACATTTATTTGAGGCAATAGTCGCTCCAGAGGTACCATTTTTAACAGCGAAATTGATTTTGGAGGAAATTTTCAAGGAAGGCATTAGTACAGACATGCAACTAGCCTTAGAAAGCACCCCTATATCGGACGTAGTGGGACAACTGGTAAAGATATATACACACCCTAATCCGCAAGAGTTTCTCTCTCTGCCTGCGCATAATTGGCCAGGACAAACAACAGATACAACTTTGGCACCTACTAAAAGAGACGTACAAATAGCGTTACAAGATCTAGCGAGTAAATTTTTGCTCGAGTTGTTGCAAAAAGAGTCGGAGCGGACTCGCAGTAACAATTTGCTCAAAACAATTTTGGTTTAGGAAGAACAGCTACTGTAAATTTTGTTTTCCAATCTACCACAACCACTTCGACAACCCCCTCACAAACCGAAAGTTTGCCCACAAATACGACAATCAGTGTCACACAACCATTAGGACACCAAAATGCTAATGCAAACCCAACCAGAGTGGTAAGTTTTTTTCAACCTTTGCGAAAAAGTGAGGCTCTTAATTTGTTGCATACACTTATGGAACAGCTTGATAGAAATAGTCCCCATCCTGGGTAGTGTAATGCTCACCAATAGAACCTTGTACTCAAGTGCTAATTTGTTTTACGTTTCACCACCTTGAAACCAAATGCATCAAACCAAGCTTATCTAATCCAACATAAATCATAGTAACAGCACCGATAGCAAAAACTATATATCCAATAATCTGAGCTAATAGACCATATTTGGCCGGAATAAGCTTCTTTCGCACCATTCGAACCAAAATCAAACCTGGCAAAACACCAAAGAGCATGGCTTCACCTATTCCGCCAACTAAATCTAGCGCCGTTAAGAAAACATTTGGGTAAACTAAAGCAATAATCAAAGTTGGTCCAAAAGCTAAGACGCTGCTCAAAACCATGCTCTCTTTGCCAGCGTAGGTATAAAGTAAATCTTTGATAAAGCCAAATAACCCAGAACCATTGGCCATGTAAGAAGCTGTAATAGCAAAGAAGGCGAAAATAAGACCTGCTATAGTAAACACCTTGGAGCCAAGAAGAAGCGACATCGGAACTGTCGCTGGAATACCTTGAAAGAACGCATTCATAATTTCAGCATGGGGCAATGTTCCCAAAACCGCCGTCGTCCAAGCCAGGTTCATCACAAGCCCAATACCAACACCAATTAAGATCACTTTGCGCAAATCTTTAGCATTATGATCCACACAGGTTGAAACTGTTGGAATGACGTTGTGAAAATGAAAGGCTGAAATCACTACAGGCAAGCCAATCGGCACATACTTCCAATTCATCGTTGTAAGCAAATTCGTATCGAAATGACTGCTTCCTGTCACCAGTAAGATCACAAAACAAATAACAATGGAAATCAAAATCAAAGTGCTGCTTTTGCGTAACACGCCACGACCAAAGATAATTAAACTAGTCGCAAAGCAAAAATACAAAATCATGATAGCTGGGCGAGGTAAATGTAGTGGTAACAGCGAATAGATAATTTGCGATATTCCACTCAAATAGGCGACGATAATGCCGTACAAAATAATTAAATTACAAATTATCGCAATCCACTTACCAAAAACACCCATTTCTTGCTGAAAAAAAGATGGCAAGTCAAAAACCTTTTTGCCACGCGGTAAACGCTCAGCAATAACTAACGCGCTCACTACCATAGCTAAACTAATCACAATAATATCAACGACCGAAGGCAAATAGCCGCTAATACCCAGCTTAACTGGCAAAGCCAAAAGTCCAATCCCAAGAACATTCCCTGCCACCAAAAAAGCTGGTGGTATAATTTTGATCAATCCCGAGCGATTATTTGGATGACAAAAACTCATAAAAATCTCCAAAACCAAACTTTAAAATATAACCATTTGATTTTAAAAGAAATACCATAGACATGTTTTTCAGCTTTTCTTTTTATCTTTCTCGATTTTATCTGCAATGCTCAAATAATCGAGCGGCTTGGTCATGTTCATGGGCAATAAAATCATGTCGACTTCTTCATCACTCAACAAACCAGACTTACGTATCAAATCATAAACTGTCTTGTCCTGATCTTTCATAACTTCTTTAGCTATTTTTGCTGCGGCTTCATAGCCTATGTATGGAGTAAAAGCCGTAAGTAAACCCGCCGAAAGACGTACGTCCATATTGCAGTGCTCTACATTAGCTGTAATTCCATCCACACATTTTTCTTTTAGAATTAAACAACCGCGTTTCAATAAAATAATCGATTCTAAAATATCGTAAAGCATAACTGGCTCAAAGGCGTTGAGCTGTAATTGACCAGCCGAAGCTGCCATTGTTACAACCAAGTCAAAACCAATAACTTGGAAGCAAATTTGGTTTACAACTTCGGGAATAACTGGATTAACTTTGCCTGGCATAATGGAAGATCCAGGTTGCTTAGCCGGCAAATTGATATCACCCAAACCAGCTTTGGGACCAGAGGATAAAAGGCGCAAGTCATTACAAATTTTGGTTAACTTAACAGCGAAGCGCTTCAAAACCGAAGAAATAGAAACAAAGGCTGCCGTATCGCTAGTGGCCTCCACTAAATCCATAGCATTGTGCACCGGAAGATTTGTAATCTTGGCTAAATATTTACAAACCAAATCGGCATACCCAGGCAAAGTATTAATGCCAGTGCCTATTGCCGTCGCACCCATGTTAATTACATGGCAAAGTTTAAAAGAATCTTGTAAATGATGAATATCCTCGTCGATAGCAACTCCAAAAGCGCGGAACTCTTGCCCTAAGGTCATAGGAACTGCGTCTTGTAGTTGGGTACGCCCCATTTTTATAACATCTTTAAATTCTTCTGCTTTAGCAAAAAATGAATCTCTTAAAGCTTTCAGAGCAGAAACAATATCATCGCTACCGCGCGCTATTGCTATCTTGGCAGCAGTTGGATAAACATCATTGGTAGATTGAGATAAGTTTAGATGATTATTGGGATGAATGTATTGGTATTCGCCCTTTTCGTGTCCCATAAGTTCTAAGGCACGATTACAAATAACTTCATTGGCAGCCATATTGGCAGACGTTCCAGCTCCGCCTTGAATCATGTCGACAGGAAATTGATCAAACAAAGCTCCATCGTAGATTTCGCGTGAAGCCTTTATAATTGCCTCCGCAATGTCTTTGTCGAGCAAACCTAAATCACGATTAGCAGAAGCCGCAGCTTCTTTAACTGCAGCCAAAGCGCAAACTACCTTCGGCCGATCCGACATTTTAACGCCAGTGACATGGAAATTATCTATGGCTCTTTGCGTCTGTACGCCGTAATATTTATCGGCTGGAATTTCTAAAGAACCTAAACTATCAGACTCAATACGTGTTTTCATAAAGTAACCTCATTATTAAAAAAAACAAGCAAAAAACATGTCTACGCGTTTTCTTTTAAAATCAAAGAGTAGAGACGCGATTAATCGCGTCTCTACTTTTAGAATTTTTCACCGCAAAAATCTCCGATTTTTTACCTAAAATTTTCTTCTTTTCATCATAAACTTGAATTTCAATCGGTTCGGCAGATTCGTTAGTTATTTCAACTTGTTTCTTATCTACTTTTACTTTCAATAAATTCTTACGAAAAATAATCTTAAACGCATAAGAATCCCAATTTGGAATAATCATGGGTGAAAAATGTAAAGTATTATCTCTCACTCGCATACCGCCAAAACCTTGTACTATGGCAAGCCAAGATCCACTCATGCTAGTTATATGACAACCTTCTTTGATTTCGTGATTATAATCATCTAAATCGAGACGTGCTGTGCGAAGATAAAGCTCGTAGGCCTTTTTAGCATATCCCAATTTCGCTGCCAAAATCACGTGAATACAAGGTGATAATGACGATTCGTGAAGCGTGCGCGGCTCGTAGAAATCGAAATTACGCTTTAGTGTTTCTAAACTATGACGATCTTCAAAATAATACAAACCATGTAAAACGTCTGCTTGTTTCAAAAAGCAAGAACGTAAAATTCTATCCCAAGACCAATGCTGATTAAGTGGTCGCTCTTTTGGATCTAAATCCGCAACCATTTTTTGCTCTTTGTCTAAATAGCCATCTTGCTGTAGGAAAACTCCAGATTTTTTATCGAATGGGAAATGCATATTGCCCATAATCTCGCGCCACTTCGCACTTTCTTTTTCTTCGTGGAAGCCTGTTTTTTCTACTATATGTTTATACTTCTTAGCATCTTTATTTTTAACATATGCAATGCTTTCTAAAGCAAATTCCATTGTCCAAACAGCTATGGTATTGGTGTACCAGTTATTGTCGACGTTATTTTCGTATTCATTAGGTCCAGTAACTCCCAAAATAACGTATTTGTTTTTTTCCTCGGAAAAACTAGCGCGTCCCGCCCAAAAACGAGCTAAAGCTATAAGCGATTCCAAGCCATAATCGATTAGGTAATCTCTATCTCCCGTATAGTTCACATAGTTATAAATAGCGTAAGCCATAGAACCGTTACGATGGATTTCTTCAAACGTAATTTCCCATTCATTGTGACCTTCTTCGCCGTTTACTGTCACCATTGGGTAAAAAGCAGCGCCGCCATAGATACCGACATTTTCTGCTAATTTGATCGCTTGCGGTAATTGATGATAACGATACAGCAACAAGTTTTTGGCTGCATGTTGGCCTTCTGCTGCCATATAAAATGGAAAACAAAACGCTTCTGTATCCCAATAAGTTACACCGCCATATTTTTCGCCAGTATAGCCTTTAGGTCCAATATTCAAATCCGCATCTTCGCCCGAATAAGTTTGCGTGAGCTGAAAGATACAAAAACGAATCGCTTGCTGCGCTGCTACATCGCCTTCGATAATCACATCACTATGCTCCCACTTTGCAAGCCAAGCAGCTTTTTGTTCAGCCAAAAGCGCATCGAAGCCAATCTTTTCTGCTTTCTTAGTTAATTCATTGGCAATATTTTGCAACTCATTTTTAGGATAGTAGAGAGAAGCCGCAATCGCTGCATATTTATACACAACAGTTTCTTCGCCCTCTTTACAATCAACCTGAACACTATTGGCCACATATTTTTCTTTAGATATCAATTCTGAAGTTAATGCCAACTTTTTTCCATTTTGTTCAATATGAAAGCGCATAGCAGTACAAACTAAGAAATTAGTTTTGCAAGTTTCAACGCTGATGTGCGCGTAATTTTTATCCGCATGCCGTTCCACAACTTCTGAAAAAGAATTGCCATAATTAGACCATTCATTTTTCATATCAGCATCAAGATAAGGCGTAACAGTAACTGCGCCAGAAAAATTAAGCGGGGTGAAGGCATAGCGGATAGCGCCAATTTCTTTGTGTACAACACTTAAGAAACGTTTTACATGAACTTTTAGCTTTTTACCGCTTGAAAATTCAGCAATAAAAGACCTTTCTAGGTAACCTTCATGCATATTAAGGGTTCTAACAAAATCACTGACCTTACAATGTGCTAAATCTAATTTCTCCTTCTCTACTTTAATACTAATTCCAATCCAATTTGGCATATTAACTAGCTTAGCAAAATAAGCTGGATAACCGTGTTTCCAGTAGCCAACCTTAGTTGGATCAGGATAATAAACATTGCCAATGTAATTGCCATGCAAAGACTCGCCGCTATATTCCTCTTCAAAGCTAGCGCGTTGCCCCATACGGCCATTGCCAATACTAAATAGACTTTCTGAGCTACGATGATTACTCGGCTTAAAGCCATCTTCAATAATGTGCCAAGGATGTAGAGTGAGATATTGATTCATTTTTATAACCTATTGATTTGTAAGGCAAATAGCCACATTATGGCTGTTTGTAAAATTAGGTACAAATTTTATTCTTTGCTTTTTTTATCACGAATAAAAAACGTAAATATAACCGCGATTATCATAGCAAAGCCGCCAAGCTCCACAACACTCATAGCTTGGTTAGAGAAAAATGCTTTGGCTATACCACCCAAAGTTAAGGCTGCCAAAATTTCCGGAACGCAGATGGTGACATTCAAAAGCCCCATATAAAGCCCCATTTTATCTTCCGGTAAAGAACCAGCTAGGATTGCGTATGGAATGGTTACTATACTTGCCCAAGCAGCTCCGAGGCCAATCATGCAAATAAAAAGCCCCCAAGAGGAATGCACGTGATTCGAAGCAATTAAACCCAAAGCCCCGAGAGTTAAACACAAAGCATGTGCACCTTTCCGAGTAATCAAATTGGAAATTTTAGGCAATAAAGCTGAAATTATAATGCTCACAAAAGTATAAGTCGCGAAGCACATGCCGCCCAGTGCAATACCGTCTTCTAGCATTCTATGATAAACCGGCTGCCCTTCTACTTGCGCATCTGGTGGCAAGCCAAAAATACTTTGGGCAACGCCAATGCCGTAATATAAAAATACGCAAAACATACCGAGCCAAGAAAAGAACTGCACATAGGAAACTTCTCGCATAATCTTGGGTATTTTCAAAAGTTCGCCAAAAGATTTGAGGTAACTAAGAATAGCATCTCCTAATGACCCATTTTTTCGGATATGCAGCGCAGAAGCGACTTTTTCGACTACAGTTGGTGGATATTCTTTGCTCACAAACACTGTCCAAAGATTACTTAATAAAAACACTCCTGCGCCAATATAGAAAGATAAACGTAAAGTAATCGGAATAACATTGTTATCAGCAGGATCAGATTGTAAACCGAACACATGTAAGAACATCCAGGGCAATATAGAAGCTAGCGTTGATCCAACACCCACTAAGCAAGTTTGAATAGAATAGCAAGTAGTGTGTTGCTCAGGAGGAGAAACGTCGGCAACTAAGGCTCGGTATGGCTGCATAGCAATATTAATACTACCATCTAATAACCATAAAAGCGTTGCAGCAAACCAAATCGAAGGCGAGTTAGGCATTAAAATTAAAGCCAATGTCGAGATAAGTGCACCAGCTAAAATATAAGGCCTACGGCGCCCTAATCGACACCAAGTTTTGTCGCTAAAATATCCTAAAATCGGCTGAATTATCATGCCACTTAAAGGCGCCGCTAGCCACAAATAGCCCATATTACTGACGTCAGCACCTAAAAATTTATAGATACCGCTCATGTTGGCCATTTGTAATGCCCAGCCGAATTGAATTCCTAAAAACCCAAAATTCAAATTCACCATTTTAGCAAAACTTAAGCGTTGCTTCTCAGCCATACAACCTCCTTCCAAGTATAAAAAACAAGACCGAGGAAATTATACAGAATAAAGACTGCAAGACAAAGAAAAGTTGCGTACGGGCAGTCCTCGTGGCTGCCCTTTGGCGATATCATAATAGACAACCAAAGGGAATGGGCAGCCACAAGGGCTGCCCCTACATGTTTCTTGCGAGGAAAGAGCAAATTTCGTCTTCCAATTGACGATATTTTGGAGGTTTACCAAGGAAATCATTAATCATGATAACAAAACCCAGAACTTTACCGCTTTTTGTAACTACATAACCAGCCAAAGATGAGATACTGGTCATGGTTCCTGTCTTGGCGTGCACTTTGCCTCGTAAATCCGGAGCTGATAGGCGATAGGCTAAACTGCCATCAATACCGCTATTAGGCAGCGCCTGGTAGAATGGCTCACGAATATTGGGATTGTGGTAAACAGCGTATAAGAGTCTCTCCATAGTTAGCGGTGAGACCAAGTTGTAATGAGATAGACCAGAGCCGTCAACAATGCGCGTATTATGTGCTTCAATGCCTATTTGCGACTTCAAAATTGCATAAACGGCCTTGGAACTAGAACGCCAGCTAGCGGTTTTATTAAAATAATCAAAGCCAACTTTTTTAAAAAGCGCATCGGCAATTAAATTATCAGATTTTTTTAGCATAACACGAACCAAATCGCGAAGCGGCGGAGAATTGTGGCTAGCCAAAATATTAAGATTATCACCAGTTGGTGATTTGCCTATTTTGATTTTACCATTAATTTTAATGCCCTGTTCGGCAAAAATACTACTTAAAACATTGATCGCATAAAGACGAATATTTTTTACAGCAACCACTAAACTTACGGTTTGAGAATTGGGCCAAATACATCCCGTTAGATAATATTTATTATCATCTGTAACACGCAAGTCCATTGGGCAATCATCAGCTCCAGCGCGCCTTGTAACCAGTAAGCTTGTTATCTGCACAGACTGGTTGCCAGGAGAATTCTTCACTACAGCTAGATGATCCTCTTTTGTGCCAGGGGTCACATGAAAAGGGAAGCAATTTTTATCGAGCATTATGGCATTGGTTGGAGCAGCATAACAAAAATTTTTCTCATCCCACATCCAACCTGGCCCATAGCTGCTTTGATCAAATATGCTGTCGTCCATGTAAACATTACCTTGAATGTTCGTAACACCCGCTCTCTTAATTTCTGCTACCATGTTGCTTAAATCATTGCGGTGCAATACTGGATCGCCATCAAAATAAAAATAAAGGTCCCCTGGTAAGGTGCCATTAGCATTTGGCTTCACACGTGAAAACGCTTTTGTGGTAAACACAGCATCGGCGCCTAAGCGCTCTAAAGCAGCCGCTGCAGTAAAAATTTTCAGTGAACTTGCTGGTTTAAAAAGACGTGCGGCATTCTGTTGGTAAATAATTTTGCCGTCTCCCATAGACTGCACGATAATACCAATGTCTACATTAGGGTCGTATTTAGCTAAAATATGCGCAACAGCTGCATTTAATTGCAGATTGGGATTAACTGCAAACTGCGAAACTTTATTGCTAGTTAATACTGGTATACTAGTTTTGGCATGTGAGACTTTAGCTTTATGATGTTTTTTAGCTAACGCCCCGTCAGAAAAGAAAAATAAAGAAATAATTAATGCTAATGAGAGAATACGAACTAAATTCTTCATGTTCTTATTTACCAACTACTTGAAATAGAAAAGTAATGGTGGGCGATAGTGGGATCGAACCACTGACCCCTGCCGTGTGAAGGCAGTGCTCTACCGCTGAGCTAATCGCCCAATATTTAAGTTCTGCATGGTAGTAGAAAGAAGGCGTCCTGTCCAGCTGATCATTGGGCTTCTTGAGAGTAAAAACGTTTATGATTTTTTAAAGCTGAAAAGCGAAATCTTGCATGTGGGGTCTTATGCACAATTGGATATTCGCCGCCATCTGTCGGCAAAGTAAAATTGTAAAAATCTAGATACTGCTGAAAGTCTAAAGCTGTTCGCTTGGCCAATAGTTCTTGATGCTCTATAGCGAAAAGATTTTTTTGGTACCCTGGAACAACAACGCCGCTAAAAAACTCACCAGTGCATCCCGAACCGTAGCTATACAAGCCAATTCTCTTACCGCTTAAATCTTCCACACAATTTTCCAGCAGCGATGCAATTCCAACGTACAAAGAGGCCGTGTAAGAATTGCCAATTTCCCGACCATACCAAAGAGAAATCCCAACCTGTCGCTCAATTTCTGCTGCATCTAAAATTATTTTTTCGCTTTTAGCAAGGCGCCGATGTGCCATCCCAACTAGTTTGGGAACAGGAGTGTGATAACAAAAATATGCATGATCCAAAAATTTATGCCCAGACAACGCACAATAATCCTTCCAACAAGAGGACAAAATTTTCAGATAAATTTCGCAAGAATATTTACCATCAACTAACGGCTCGCGTGCATAATTCGGTCGCCAAAAATCCATTACATCTTCCGTATAAAAAGCGCTTTCCTCGCCAATAGCTAACAACCTAGGATTAGCTGAAAGAAGCATCGCTACTGCGGCTGCGCCTTGAGAAGATTCAGCGGCGCTTTCTAGAGTATAACGCGCAACGTCAGAGGCAATAAGCAAAATTTTGCGTTTAGGATTTTGTTTAAGAAGCGCCAAAGCAAGCATCAAACCTGCTGTTCCCCCATAACAAGCTTGCTTAAGTTCAACTACACGTAAGCGCTTAGGTAAGTTCAGTAAAGTTTGTAAATAAACCCCAGCAGATTTGGATTGATCGATGGAACTTTCCGTAGCAAATAAAATTGTGTCAATAGCAGCAATTTCATCCGCGCTCATCTTATTAACGATGCGCCAAGCCGCTTCAGCAGCCAATGTCACAATATCTTGATCTGGTGGCAAAATCGCCATCTTTTGCTGGCCTAGTTCAAGATAGTTGTCTGGGGATACATTACGTTCCGCAGCCAAAATTTCTAGGTCCAAATAATAATTGGTTGTTTGTAAACTTATTGCGTCAATGCCAAATGATGTTTGCATGGGCTATTCCCCAAAAACATGTCTATACGTTTTCCTTATAAATCAATATGTTATATTTTAAAGTTGCGATCCCTCGCCCCACCCAACTCCAAAATAACACCATTTTTTTCCTTTTGCAATACCGTGTAAATCTCAGTATTGCACAGTATAAATTTAGGCGGCATAATGGACTTGGGTGGGAGCATGGGGGCCCCTGAAATGGACAACAACAAACCACTAGCAATTAACGTCAAGAACTTAAAAAAAAGTTTTAATGGAAAACCAGCTGTAAACGACGTTTCACTTAGCGTTCGCACAGGGGAAATTTTTGGATTTTTAGGTCCAAACGGCAGCGGCAAAACCACAACCATTCGTATGCTCTGCGGACTTCTTACTCCTGACTCTGGAAGCGGCACTTGCCTTGGCAAAGATATTATCCGCGAATCACAATCTATAAAATTAGAAGTCGGCTACATGGCTCAGCGCTTCGGCCTCTATGAAGATTTAAGTATAGAAGAGAACCTAGATTTCATCGCCCGCCTCTATGGAGTTTCTAATCGCAAAGAAGTTGTAAAATCTACTATTGAAAATTTAGGGCTGACGATGCGTGCCAAACAACTTGCAGGAACTCTTTCCGGTGGCTGGAAACAGCGTCTAGCTTTATCTGCAGCCCTCTTACACAAACCAAAATTACTTTTACTAGATGAGCCCACGGCTGGTGTAGATCCTAAAGCCCGCCGCGATTTTTGGGAGAATATTCATAAATTAGCAACTAACGAAGGCATCACAACTTTAGTCAGCACACATTACATGGACGAAGCAGAACGTTGTCATCGCTTAGCCTATATAGCTGATGGTAAAATATTAGTACGAGGAACAGATCAGGAAATCATAGAAGGTTCTGGTCTAACTACTTGGCAAGTACGTGGCGAAAATTTATCCTCATTAATGGAAAAATTACAAAAATTACCTGGAATCGATCAGACTGTAGTGTTTGGCAATCTATTACATGTAAGTGGAAAAAGTGCTGAACTTCTAGAACAAAATATCGCTCCCTTTAGATCTTCCTATCAATGGCAAAAAGCGGAAGCTACTTTGGAAGATGTTTTTATTAGTTTAGTTCCAGATAGTCATAACAACACGGATTTACGATGATATTAATATCTTGGCAACGCCTACTCGCTGTAATAATCAAAGAATTCATTCAAATGCGTCGCGATCGCGTGACTTTTGCTATGATTATTATAATCCCACTGATGCAACTTATGTTATTTGGGTTTGCAATCAATACAAATCCTAAATACTTACCAACGGCCGTTTTAGCCGCCGACCAAAGCGATTTTACTCGTACTATAGTTAGATCTCTGGAAAACACAGAATATTTCCGCATCAACCCCAAAATCACAACAGAAAAAGCTGCTCATAAAGCTTTGGCTTTGGGCTATACGCAATTTATTGTAAGTATACCGCCAAATTTCACACGCGATCTTTTGCGCGGTAAACACCCCAAAATTTTATTGGAAGCTGATGCTACCGATCCAGTTGCAACTGGTAGCGCAATTGCAGCGATTAGAAGTCTCACACAGCAAAATATTTTCGCCCCACTACTTTCAAGTAACTTACAATTTACACAGTACTATGCTAGCAAACCACCAATAGAGCTAGTCATACACCCAGCTTACAACCCAGAAAACATTACTCAATATAATATAGTTCCTGGACTATTAGGCGTGGTGTTAACCATGACTATGGTGGTGATTACAAGCATGTGTATGACTCGCGAACGCGAGCGCGGCACAATGGAAAATCTTCTCGCAACCCCAGTAAAATCTTTAGAGGTTATAATCGGCAAAATAGCGCCCTACATAACCGTTGGCTATATTCAGCTTGTTTTGATTTTACTGGCATCGCGTTTTATTTTCCAAGTCCCAATGCAAGGCAGTGTTTGTCTTCTCTGCCTAGTTTCCTTACCATTTATCGCAGCCAACTTAAGTATCGGACTTACGTTTTCCAGTCTTGCAACTAATCAACTGCAAGCAGCACAACTTGCCATGTTTTTCTTTCTACCATCGATTCTCTTGTCTGGCTTCATGTTTCCTTTCTACGGCATGCCAGAATGGGCACAAATTTTAGGCAGCATCTTACCGCTTACGCATTTCTTACGCATCGTCCGCGGTATTGTTCTCAAGGGTAATGGTTTTTCCCTAGCGTGGTATGACCTTTGGCAAATCCTGACCTTTATGGTCATTGCTGTTGCTGTTGGTGTTAAGAGATACCGCAAAACTCTGGATTAATATAACTCATTGATTTTTAAATAATTCGCGTAGACATGTTTTTTGGTGTCTAGATCTAATTCCCCAAGGCGACGCTCGCTACGTTGTAGCTCTCTCGCCCTGGGCTATTCTAATCCGCCACGTTGTGGCTTGAATGTTTTACTGCTTCACTGGGTTTTTGGAGCAGTAGCTGTACTAATTAACACGTTAGAAACAGAAACAGGAGCTGATCTAACTGGCGGAAACATTACAACAGTTGATTGCAACAAACCAGAAGTAGTGGTTGTTGTAGCGGATGTTACTGAAGATGATATTGCAGAGATAACTGGCCTTTGTTTCGCCGTAATCTCGCCTAAAAATCTTTGCATATCTGGATCACATGTTTTTTGTGCATAGTCCAAAAGACTTTGATATTTATGCTCTCCATCTTCGTCTACAACTGCAAAAGACGAACCTATGTTAGCTCCGCATTCCACAGCTAAAAACCTAGCCAAACCAAAATAGTTGTGCATCAATGCGTATTGAAGTGGAGACAAGCTTTGATCTTCCTTATTGAATAGAGAAGAAGATAAAATCTGCTCAATGTCTGCACCTTGCTTTATCAAAGAAGAAATTAATTCTTCACAAGCTTTTAATTTAGAATGTAGCTCTTGAAACTCTCTTTCCTTGCCTTTTGGCGACTGAAGGACGAAGAGACGTTGGACGCCCCCATCCTTACCTCGAACGAATGGATACTCTGCTACCCATGCATCTATGGCATTATTTTCTAGCTTACAGTGTTCTTTTACAAGCATCTGCAACAAAATACCTTTGGTTAGAGAATTTGCTTGCTTAGAGCTGCCTAGTTTTTTCAACTCAACAGAAATATTAACATTACGTTCCCTAAAAAATTCTTCAACTGCCTGAAAATTGCCATGTAAAGCCTGGTTCAGTAACTCCTCAAAATCCTCCGCTTCAGTTGTTTCTGCAATTTGAAACGCGCTCCTAGCGGAAATACCTTTAGGTTTATTAGTTGGCTCAGATATAGATGAAGACGAACTGGAGCTGCTGCCGCTGACACTAACTGGCTCTGCACCAAAAATATCATCTTCAGTGAAAGCAGGAGCCGTACTACCAAAAGGCGCTACACTAGAAGCACCAGAACTCGAAGTAGCTGCAGAGGAAGTCTGTACATTTTCAGAGTTAACCGCTGTGGAAGCGAGCGTAACAGTTGAACCAGAAGAACTGCCAACACTAACAGAAGAGCTTGCGGGAATAGCTATCGAAGGTAATGATGTCACCGTATTAAGAGTAACTGCAGGAGAAGACGATGCTTTTGGTTTTATTACTGGAATAGCTGCCCTGCTGTCCATGATCGAAGCTTCACCAAGCTCCTGACACTGTGAACTTAACATAAAATCCTTTGCACACTGGGATAGGTCTGTTAATACAAGAGGAGCATAAAATTTCATATGTGAATTTGAGGTGGATTTTTTTTGTTCTGTAAATAAACCACATAAAGTCAAAATATTTTGCTTAATCGAAGCATTTTCTTTTTTATTTGCCTGATCAATTAGCGCGTCAGAAATTGATTTCCCCCGCTCAGTAAAAAGAACAAGAACAAACATACTTTTTTCATTCTTAAGCTCGGCAAAAAAATTCTTATATTTTTCTTTAAGGCTTGTCCCTCGCACAGATTTAGCAATAGCGCCTTGCTCCCCAAACAATCTATCTGCCGTAATGTCATCAGATCTGATAAAAATATACTTCATAAACTCCCCCCTTGAAAACTAAAAACACGCCATAAAACGAAAGCATAACACAGCAAGCTTAAAAAAGTCTTAACATCAAAATTATCCCAAAAACACGGTATAAAACTTTTCAAATAAATGCTGCAAAATATATTAATAATAATTTGACTAACTATATTACCAGGAGATATACTTAATGCGTATATTTAAAACTAAAATATTTCATCGTTGGGCAAAAAAACTATCTTTAGGCGACGAAGCTTTACGAAATGCAATAGCTGAGCTAAATCAAAACCAATACGAAGCTAGCCTTGGCGGTTATTTATATAAAAAACGTATTGCTTTAAATAGCAGAGGTAAAAGCGCCGGTGTACGTACAATAATAGCATTCAAGCTGGATGATAAAGCATTTTTTGTTTATGGGTTCGCTAAAAATCAGCAAGAAAATATGAGTTTTAAAGAAATGCTCGCATACCAAAAGTTAGCCAGAATTCTATTATTTAAAAACGAAAATCAACTACAACTCGCTATTTTGCACAAAACTATACTGGAGATTTAACATGAACAGATCTTTACTAAAAGCGGCCCATCAAACAGCAAAAGATTTGCACAAAATAGGCATCATAGATAACGTAACAATGCGTGAATTCGATGCACTGTGCCTATCTGAAGTAAAACCCATGGGGGCTAAAGCTATCCAAAAACTACGTCAACAAATCAAACTGAGCCAGCCTGTTTTTGCTCATATATTAAATGTTAGTCCATCCTCAGTAAAACACTGGGAAACGGGGGAAAAACGACCTGGAGGAGCGGCTCTGAAGCTACTAAATCTCTTAGCACAAAAAGGATTAGCTGCAATAATCTAGCTGAGAAGCTTCAAAACAACCTTACTAATATCCGCATCGACGTGTACATCAAGCATTTCGCGGACTTTATGAAAATCGGCTAGCATTTGTTCACGATAAGAAGTGTTGTTCAAAATTGTTTTGATTTTATTGGCTATGGCTGACGGAGTAACATCGTGCTGCCAAAGCTCGGGGATAACTTCTTTGCCCATAATCAAATTACACAAACCCAAATATGGAACTTTGATTAAGCGCTTACCTAAGGTGTAATTGAAGTGCGAAGTTTTGTAAATTAATACCTCTGGAATACCCAAAATCGCGACTTCTAATGTAGCTGTACCAGAGGCTACTATCATGGCTGAACATGTCTGTATTGCATCGTAATGATGATCTTTGACGATTTTTATTGGAACCTTAGCTTTTTCCAAATACAGTTTTATATCGTCCTCATGCAAATTAGCAGCTAAAGGCAAAATAAAAGTTGAATTAATATAGTGTTCTTGAATGATTTTGGCAGCTTCAATCATAACCGGCAATAGGTAGCGAATCTCGCTTCTACGGCTACCTGGCATAAGACCTATCACGATATCGTCATCGTCGATGGCAAAATATGTACGTGCTGCCGTTTTGGTCATACTTGGCTTCACTGTTTTTAAAAGCGGATGGCCAACAAATGTAGCTGGAACGCCATATTGCTGATAAAAAGCCGCCTCAAAAGGCAAGATTACAGCCATATGATCTATATAATTTCTTATTATGCGAATCCGACTTTGATGCCAAGCCCAAAGTTGTGGACTAATGTAATACAAAACTCTAATTCCAAGATCTTTAATTTTTTTGGCGAGACGCAAATTAAAACCAGGATAGTCTATAAGAATGACTAAATCTGGTTTGCTTTCGCGGATAGAATGCACAACTTTGTGAAAAATTTTGCGCAGTTTAACAATGTTTTTTAAAACATCACCCAAACCCACAAAAGCTAGATCTTGCGAATTGACGACAAGCTCAGCGCCGGCATCTTGCATGCGCTCTCCGCCCATAGCTAAAAAAAGTAATTCTGGATCGTGCGCTTTTAAATCGCGAATTAAATTACTGCCGTGCAAATCTCCAGAAGCTTCTCCCGCCACTAGAAAAACGGTTTTGGGAACTTGTTGAATTTCTGTAATCATTGTTATTTTTTATCCTGCGATACAACATTAATTCCAAGTTCTTTACATTGCTCTGCACTTACCACCGATGGCGCATCGGTGAGCGGACATTGTGCCGATTGCGTCTTCGGAAATGCGATAACATCGCGCAGGGAATCAGCACCAACCATTAACATAGCAATGCGGTCCAAACCAAAGGCAATACCGCCATGACGCGGATAACCATATTTAAATGCATTAAGTAAATGTCCAAATTGGGCATACGCTGTTTCAGTGCTCATACCTAAAATTTTGAAAACTGCGCTTTGCAATTTTTCATTACAAATACGAATTGAACCACCACCTAATTCAGTTCCATTCAAAACCAAATCATAAGCTTGTGCCAAAGCCTCGCCAGGAGCTTTTTCTAGACGATCTGGGTCCTCATCAATGGGAGCAGTAAATGGATGATGCATAGACGTAAAACCACCCTCCACTTCTCCAAAAAGCGGAAAATCGACAACCCATAGCGGTGCCCACTTAGCAGCATCAATTAATTTTAAATCTTCGGCTATTTTCAAACGTAAAACGCCCATTGCATTATTTACTATACTAGAATCGCCAGAAGCAAAGAAAATCAAATCGCCATTTTGTGCCCTGGTGCGTTCTAAAATATTTTGCGCTAAATCTTCATTAAGAAATTTTAAAAGTGAAGATTGCAATCCAGCCAAACCAACGGCCGTATCATTAACTTTTAAAAATCCCAGGCCCTTTAAACCCTGCTTGCCAACTAACTCTGCATAAGCATCAATATTTTTACGGCTAAGCGTATTTCCACCCGGAACACATAAAGCTACTATGCGCTTTCCCGCACTTGCTGCCGCTTCAGCAAAAACAGCAAAGGTGTTATCTTTAAACAAATCTTTAACTTCAATAAACTCACAACCAAAACGCAAATCTGGCTTATCAGAACCATAGCGCGACATAGCTTCGGCATAACTCAAACGTGGAAATGGATTAGGTAATTCCACTTGCAAAATCTCACGAAAAATATGCCGCAATAAATTTTCATGCACATCTTGAATGTCTTGAGACGTAGCAAAAGACATTTCAACGTCAAGCTGCGTAAATTCTGGTTGTCTGTCGGCTCTCAAGTCTTCATCACGGAAACATCTAGCAATTTGATAATAGCGATCAAAACCTGCCACCATCAAAAGTTGCTTAAATATTTGCGGGGATTGCGGCAAAGCATAGAACTGACCTTTATGTACACGACTTGGCACTAGATAATCGCGAGCTCCTTCTGGCGTACTCTTGGTCAAAATTGGCGTTTCAACTTCGATAAATCCTTCTCTATTTAAAAAGCGATGAATCTCTTGCACTATTTTGGCGCGCAAGATGAAATTTTGCATAATTTCGGGACGGCGTAAATCCAAGTAGCGATAGCGGAGCCGCATTTCATCACTAACATTTTGCTTTTCATTGATCTGGAATGGCAAAGCTTCGGCGCGGTTAATTATATCTATTTTGCTAGCTAAAACTTCCACTTTTCCAGTTTTCATTTCCAAATTAACAATACCTTCGGGACGAGGCCTAACTATGCCTGTAATATCCAAAACATATTCATTATGTAACTCTCTGCCAATCTCGGCTAGAGGCTGATTTTCCGGATCGATAACAACTTGTACCAAACCCGCTCTATCGCGTAAATCAAAAAAGATAATTCCACCCAAATCGCGTACGCGATGCACCCAGCCACAAAGTCGCACTTCTTTGCCAATCAAATTTTCGTTGATATCACCACAATAATGAGAACGCATGGTTACCTCGAGGTTATAATTTTTTCACTTTCTTTCGTAAAGTGTATATTGTACGAGAAGTGTACCAAATGTCGATATACTTACTGCTCTTTCCATCCTTCCACAATTTGAGAAAGATCAAAGACCAAGAAAGCATCCACCGTTACTAAAATTACGGAGAAAACATGTCTACATCATTTCCTTTAAAATCAATGAGTTATAATTAGAAGTTCGGTTTTGGAATATTTATGTATTCTACATTTTTCTAAGCTAGGCGTGTCGAACGCAATTTTAGAAAAAAAACACCCTACTTTGCCAAGGCTGCGGAGGACAAAATTCCGGTAGCCGCATAGCTTTAGCTTGCTTTTTTTGTACCAATGTCTAGCACCTTAAATTCAGTCAGGTTGAGTGCTGTTTACTGGCTAGCAAAGGCTGCGTTTCTTCTTTAGCCTGTTGTTTTTTTTCTGGCGGGAACATTCCTGAAGAAGTTGAAGCTTGTTGCCGTTTGTAAGGTGTTGGCTGTTCTGGTATTGGTTGTCCCAATTGTTTTTTATGCATTCTACTTGCTCCTTCCAAGAGTGGACCGGCAATGAAAACACGTTTATCCTGTCCTGCAAAAAGTAAGTACAGCTGCTCCATTTTAGCAAAATGATTAGGGCTTATGCCTTTACCTTCTAGGCGTTCTGCTAATTCTCGATATTCTTGAGACTTAGCCGCCCAGGCTTCTGCATAAACGGGAGCTTGCTGTGTTTTATCTGCAGCCGTTTGAAAAATAACTGCAGCACGATAAAGACTGTCTATTAAGCTAGCTCGATCTTCTGCAGAGTTGGATTGGTTTTGTAGCAGCGTTTGCACTGCTTCATCCAAAAGAGAGAAATAGATTGGTTCTAGGTCGAATAAGTTATAGAGAGATCCTTCTACTCCGCACAAAGATTCGATATAACGCTTTGCACTTCTTAAAAGATAGGTAGTATCTAAAGCTAAACGAATTATAAAGTGTCCTGCCATTATAGCTAAGCCACAATTCACTGTAATACGTTCTTCGCTTTTTAACGTATTTTTATAGTGCTCAGGAAGCTCATTTGGAATCGATTGTTTTTGTTCGGAAAGATGTTTTGGATGTTTCATATTAATATCTCCTTCCACAATTTACATTGTATTTGGCGTAACCGTCGTTGTCTCAATCGCACTAGGCAATAATGGTAATGCTGGCAATATTCTTGATTGGCTACTGTTCGAAGCAACAGATGGTTGAGTGATAGATGAGCTAATATTGGGAAAAACTTGCAGAATTCTGTTGGCACACTTTTGCATTAATTGTGATTCATTTTGTATTTGCTGAGAAAGATTAATATTGTTAGCTTGGATTGCATTTGTTTGTGCTTGGTTGGAAGAAAGTAACTCGGCTATTTCAGATTGTTGCTTTAGAGCTTTCTGCAGGAGTATTTCATTACCATCTGTAAGCTTAGCTTGGTCTAGCAACTGTTTAATTTTTTCGAATTCTGTTGCAATAAGGGTTTGATCGTTTTTATGGATAGCTTGCATAAATATTTGTAAAGCATCATAAGATGATCGCATGTCACCGCATTTTCTATCTAATTTTCCTAACTCAACCCGATTGCTTTCAATTTTTGTCAAAGTTCTTTCAATTTCCAGGATTCTTTCGTACGGTATTAAGCATTGATTGACTTTGTCTATGACATTAGCTGTGTGGCGAAGTTTACTAGCAATAACAACATGCACTAAAGCTTGTCCTACAACTGCAAAACCTGCAGCTATGTTTAGAGCGCCCCACGTACTTATATCGCCAGAAGAAGATTGATCAGAAAAAGCCTTTGCGTTGGACACTGCCGTAAAAGTAAACAACAATGCTTGTAGCACACTATTGGTAATAGGCAATTTACGAAGAGATTTACCTTGTAAATATTTTTCTGCTTTAGTTATTTCTTCCCTGGTAAGATCTAAACGATCTACCAAGCTGCGAATATTTATCGCCTGTTGTTCTGGGAGTATAGTTTGTAGTTTAGCCAATACAGCGTTGCAGTGTTTTATATTGGCTTGGATAGTTTGTACGACTTCAAAATTTTTAAATACAGAATAGAAGCTACTTGTCCCAATGGCAGTTAAACTACCGGCAAGAGCTGTCGTCGGAGATAATTTCATTGCACCAACACTAGTTCCAACTCCTAAACTAGTCGTACTAAAACTAAATATTTTAGCTCCTTTGAAAAAACTCAGCCAACCCATGGTAAACCTCGAAAATATTGGATATACACATACTTAAAACATGTGGCATTATAGCATAAAATCGGAATTATGGTGCCATGCCTTTAAAACATACCTAAGGTTTTTATTTATAAATCAATATGTTATAAAATAGAGTTCAAATTACTACAAGGGCAGCTTCTACTTGCTGGGTGTGGGCGGCGGCGAAGTTGTGGTAGAGCTAGAATTACTGTTAGCAACTCGCGTATTCGCTAACCTCTGACTAGCCAAAACACCTAACTTATTCAAAGCCGGGGCAATTTGGCTCCCCGAACCAGATGCTGAAGGTGATGGCGGCAAACTTGGTAGAGGAACTGAATTTTGGACTAATACACCTTC
>Ga0265297_10003191_pt1 | contig 30352 bp, 36 predicted proteins | sample Munlanlwell13791_FD_192502 | JGI IMG/M metagenome (GOLD analysis project Ga0265297, IMG submission 192502) | Leachate microbial communities from a municipal landfill in Southern Ontario, Canada - Leachate well 137-91 | ecosystem: Engineered > Solid waste > Landfill > Unclassified | place...
GCGCTGTGCCCCCACCCCCCTTCTCTCTCTCTCTCTCTCTCTCTCTCTCTCTCTCTCTTATATTATTATTGAAAATAGCGAAAAGAAAACGAACGAGACGTGGTTAAATTCATTAAATTGGTTACATTGCGTTACATTATATAAGAATTTCAATATGTTACGCGTTTGCAATAATGTAACGCAATTTAATGAAATGTAATGAAATTTAAAAGAATGTAATGAACGTGTACATCGTTGATTTCATTACAGTTTTATGTACACGTTCATTTCAATAAAAATTTCACGAGACACCGCTCACGCGCGCTTCACGCGCGCTTCGCGCGTGTAGTCCTAACTAAACTACCGCCCGCTACTCGGCGTCATCGCTTTCGCGCGCTTCGCGCAACCACTCGCTAACGCTGAGAAGACGCACCGGTCCACTTCTCTCCTTAAAGAGATACCCTCGGTCCTTCCCTCGTGGAGATCGGTAGAGAAGATATCTCATCTCTCTCACCACGTCCTCCACTTCTTCATCGAAAAGCATTTCCTTTCTCCTTTCACTCTAAACTGCTAAGTTCATCATGCATGATACACCTTCACTTATCGATAATGTTTCTCGATATACTCCGCGATCTTCTCTTTGTCGACCGTAAACCCTGCGGCGCGCGCCATTTCGATTAATATTCTATCCTTTGCTGTTTGCTCACGCTGCCGCTGTTTCACTGCTTTCATCTTGCGCGAATCTTCGATCATACTCGCCATCTCCGATTCCGAAAACGTGCCGAACGCGGTCTCATACTCTTTCACCTGCTGCTCTTTCACCTGCTGCTTTTCCATGATACACCTCCTCGTTGCGTTATGTTACGTTAATGTTGCGCTGATGTTGCGCTGATGTTGCGCTGATGTTGCGCTGATATAAACGTTAACGATACGAACGTTAACGATACGAACGTGTATCATGCATGATGCGAATGAACGATGTCAATGAACACGATGCACATGTATGTGCAACACATATACACATTATACATCATACACATGCAAATGACAATCGTTAAAATCGTAATGAAATCACGGTGTTACGCATTCACACACATACGCTCTCGCGCAAACCCCGACTACGACGCGGTTTGCATGCGGAACACCCTCTCCCAAACGCGGCAATTTTTCAGCTTTCAGCGCGCGCGCTTCGCATGGCCGCTGGCTTCGCATGGCCGCTGGTTTAAACTTTTACTTGATTTCATCGGTTCACATCGCACATAATACATGTGCAGCAAGCACTTTAACTTCATGCGAAGCGAGGTTCACACTATGCCAAGCCTACTCACTCCACAGACTAAGGATCCCTTCCTCAGGAACGGAGTTGACCGGTCGAACGAGCGGCTGCGCATCGCTACGCGGCAGCGCCATGCTCACGTCCTCGCTCTTCATCTCAGTGGAAAGAAGGCTGCGGAGATCGCCGAGATTACCGGCTACTCCTACGGTCGTGTCATTCAGATACTTAACGATGAGCCGGAAGTGGAAGCACTGCGCCAGCAGCACCTCAATGTGCTTGATAAAGAGTTCCAGGCGATGTGGTCACGCATCATCGCGAAGGTCGAGGAAGCGCTCGACTCGAACAACATGGACGTGGCGCTGCGCGCCGTGGACATTTGGATGAAGGCAGTGAAGAAGTATAAAGTCGATGCACCGCAGGGGAACACATTCAACCTTACTGCGGAGGATATCGTTCTTCAGATCATGCAGAGGAGTGGTGAGGATGGGCAGCCAAGAGGAACAGACGAGGCGAGAAGCTTACCAGCGCTTTAAGCGTAAGCGGCGCGCTGGTGACCTTCAATACTTCATCGACGAGAAGGCCGGCGAGGTTAGTGACTCCACCGACGAGATGAATTATCTCTCGGCGCGGGAAGCAGCGTGGCGAAGGATGTACGGCCTTCCGAGCGGGGAGTCCAGTCGAGAGCTTAAAAGACCGAGAGGGTGGTAAGACGCATGACGCCAGAAGCGCAAGTCATTGAGACGTTGTTCAAAGTGCAAAATAAGCAAGGTCAACTCATTGACTTCCTGCTCAACCCTTCCCAGCACGACTACGATGAGGAACGTACCGATCACGACCTCATTCCGAAGGCGCGACAAAAGGGTTTCTCCACCTTCCGTGTCGCCGTACAGCTGGCAAAGTGCCTGGGTAAGGAAGGAACGCACGCCGTTCTCATCTCTCATGAAGCGCAGGCCACGCAGCGCCTCCTCGACCGCGCCCAGCTTATGCTTAAGCACATCAAAGGTCCCCCTCCCGTGATGGGAAGGAACTCACGTAACGAACTCTACTTCCCGAAGACTGAGTCAACATACTACATCGGCACAGCCGGATCGCGCGCCTTTGGCCGTGGTGACACCATCACCGATCTCCACATCTCAGAGTATGCTTGGTGGGAGAACGACGGATTGAAGCATATCGCCGGTCTCATGCAAGCCGTACCGATGAGCGGAACGGTATGTATTGAATCGACAGGGAACGGCACGTCGAATGACTTCTTCTACATGGTCAGCAACGCACAACGCTTGGGTTACCACACCTTCTTCCGTTCCTGGCACGACGATGACGAATACTCAATGATCCCAGCCGCCGGCTGGAACCCCGATGGCTTCGAAGATCTCTTCCTACAGATGAAGGAGAAGTATGACCTTACCGAAGGCCAGTTGTACTGGTACTGGGTTAAGCTGAATGAGTTCCGCGGCAACTTGAAAATGATGAGACAGGAGTACCCATCCACACTCATGGAATGCTTCCAGGCCACTGGAGGTCTCATATTCCCAGACATTGACCGAGAAGTGACACCGGAGTGGATATGGCGTCCATTCAATGGCTACCGCATTGAGCGTCTCTCACGGCACCCTTTTCCGAACCATACCTACGTCCTCGGCGCTGACCCTGCCGGCGGAACCGGCGGCGATGACTCAGCGATTCAAGTCCTATGCCTCGACACTTTGGAGCAAGTCTTCGAGTTCCATCACAACACCATTGACCCCGTCGACTTCGCGGAGTACATCATCAAAGTGGCGCAGATGTATAACAATGCGTTCATCGTATGCGAGTCGAACAACCACGGCATTGCCGTACACAGCATACTGACGAAGAAGTATCCACGCCAGCGCATCTTTAAGAAGGTCATTCCGCGCAGTGGTAAGGTGAAGTACGGAATGATAACGAGCGAGCAGACAAAGCACGAAATGGTCGGCCTTTGCAAAGAGGTGCTCAACGACGGCCTAACAATCTACGGCCAAGCCACTTTGAGTGAAATGCAAGCCTTCCATGAGACGAAGGATGACAAGATGGAAGGGCCAAGCGACAACCTTGTCCTCGCCCTGTGCATGGCCTGTATCGGTGTGAGGAAGTATGCACTCCATGTGAAGGATCACAGTGCACCGCCGGTGCAGCAGAAGTACCGACCGCCATACCGAATGACCTTCGATGAGGTCTTCAGCGGACTGGAGAAGAGAAGGAGTGGCATCTTGACTTATCGTCAACCGTGGTAAGGCTGCATCCGAAGGATGCACGGCAGTGTGAAGTACGCAACGCGAAACGCGCAACGCGCAACGCGCAGTATGGAGGTGAAAGGTGAGCACATCAGCATTCAAGAGGAAGCTCAGCGGAAGCACCGACGGCAAAGCGATTAAAGTGACACAGACGGCGACAGCGGGAGACACAATCCATGCTGCCATCGCTGGAACGTCAGAAGGCTCATTCGATGAGATATGGCTCTGGGCTTACAATGGACACACTGCCGATGTACTCCTTACCATTGAATTCGGTGGTGCAACCGTTCCGGATCAGAACATAGTTATGACGATACCGTATAAGAGTGGCCTCATTCCTATCGTTCCTGGTCTCATTCTCCAGAACTCCATGACAGTAAAGGCGTTCGCGGCGACTACGAACGTCATCACTATCATTGGCTTCGTTAACCGTATGTCGGACTGAGGTAGGAGCAGCGTGGCACAATGAGCTGGCTAAGTGGATGGGAGTACAGGAAGAGCTTCACCGTCTCTCACGCAGACGGAGAGCTAACGGACTACCCAGCGAAGATTCTTCTCGGCGAGTCGAACAACTCCACCGGCTTCAACATCTCTTGCGAAGGTCTCTGCCTAAGCAACTTCAACGACGTTCGCTTCACAACCTCCGATGGCGAGACTCTTCTCGACTATTGGATTGAATCGCTGTCCGGGACTACGCCGAATCAGACTGCAACGGTATGGGTGGAGTTCAACACTATCGGCGTGGGCGCGACCACATTCTACCTCTACTACGGCAATGCCGGAGCAGCTGCGGTGAGTAGCGGAAGCGACACCTTCCCCTTCTTCGATCACTTCGAGGGTACATCCCTCGATGGTGCGAAGTGGGCAACATACGGTTCACCGACCGTCGCAGTGTCCGGGTCGATACTTACCGTGACATGCAATACCGGCTCTGTCGATCAAGGGTTCTACGGTCTGACCGACTTCAGTACAGGGTATGCTATGCGCGTCCGATTGAAAAGCGGTCACAGCAGCACGTCTTACTGTGAAACCTTTGGCATGCGCCGTGAGTCTCCGACCGTGGCATGGCAATGGGCTAACCTTTCCTACGACGCAAATCAGGGCTACTACCGCAACCGTGATACCTCGGGCAACAGTGCCTACATCGCCATGGGCGGTGGATGGTCAGCAAACACTTATGCCATCCTTGAACTCTTCCGCGATGCCGCCGCAGCGATATGGACTAAGAATGATTCCAACTCAACGACGAATAACAGTAACTACGACAGCGGAGTCATGCATCCATATGGTTACGCCGGCTGGTTTGCCGACTCAACCCTAATCCTTGACTGGTGTCTCCTGCGCCAGCGCGCCGCCACAGAGCCAATCTTCGGCTCATGGGGAGACCAAGCCCGCTTCAGCGGTGTCTCGCAACTCTTCCACCGCTGGAATACCCGAGACCGCTTCTCCTACTACCCATCTTCCCTGACTGACCGGCACAACCGACTGCGCCGATGTGGCGTCTCCCTCCCCCCGCTGCTCTCCCATATATGGAACGGCCGCGTTGAGACTGTCGGCATTGGCAAGGACTACCCTAATATGCCCGCCGCCCTCGATGGTGCCAAAGACGGATCTCTGCTTCTCATTGACTCCGGCAACTACAACTTCGACGCGGTTAACCGCAGCATTGACCGTCGTCTCATACTCCGAGGGATAGGCCCTCTCTCTGACAGTGTGACTTTCTACTCCGAAGGAGCGGCGCAGATCATTCAAGCTACCTCCGGCGCCGACCTCATTATAGAGAACTTATCAATAGAGCACACGGTCAACTGGATGAACTGTCTTTACGTTCTGGACTCTGCTACTGTGACGGCGAACCGCTGTCAATTCTACACCGAGAATGCAAACTGTTACACAGTAGGAAGTGGAGATGACACCGGTCACTTGAATACCGCACTCACCAGGTTGAGCAACTGCAAAATCACTCGCGGTTACGCCCACTTTCACCACATGGATCTCGCACTTGTCGAACTCATTAAATCCGAACTTAACAATACTCTTTACACTTACTACTGCGCAGCTGGCCACACTCTTTCCATTGATGATCATGTCACCACTCCGACGGAAGGGTATGGACCTGAGTATGGAGACTTCATCATAACCAATGCGCTGCTGAAATTCTTCGGAAACTGAGATGAGAGATGAACATATTCAACGACTTCGAGACACTTCAACTTATCAACCTGGACGAGGTGGAGTGGGATGCAACTACCCCGTATGTGAATTGGAAGTATCGCCATGTCGGCATGACTGGAGGTATGACAGAAGTGATAGTTAAACCGGACTCGACGGACATTACGACATACTTTGTCTTACGCTCATTGAGCAGTGGAGAGGAACTCACCGGGGCAGTCATTACGGATATCGACCTTATCTACACGCGTAGCGGCTCCGATCACACGGTGAAGGTTGATGCCACAGCACTTGCCGCGCCGGACAGCGCACACGCCGATAACAAAGCTATCGAGGTCGATGCAACATTCGCACCCGGTCTTTACCGCGTGGACTGGCCTGACGCTGCCTTCGCGGCGGGCGTGAAGCGTGTCATCCTTACTGTGCAATACCCTGGTGTGTCCTTCACCGAACATCTTCGCGTTGAGCTTGGCCCTTCTGTGGACATTGCTTCCGTTCTCGACGCTCTTGCCGCAGCAACAAATCTGAAAGCCATGTTCGACGGGACAGGGTATGCCGGTGGAACGATACGTCTTAAGACTGATGTCGATACTGTGAAGACGCAAGCAGTGACATGTGGTGCACCGATCACCATAGGCCCATACGTCGGCAATGCGAACGCAGCAATCTCCGTTGATGCCAATGGAAGACTCGACATATCGAAGATAAGCGGAACAGCGCAAACCGCTCGCGATATCGGCGCTTCCGTCCTCCTCTCTTCAGGAACAGGGACTGGCGAAGTAAATCTTAGCGCAGGTGCAGTGGCGCTGCAAAGCGGACAGAAGGTGGACGTTGATACGATTAAGACGAGATCCGTCACGTGCGGTGCACCGGTAACGGTGCTTGCATATGTCGGTACGGCAGCATCATCGACTGCACAAAGCGGTGATGCGTACAGCATAGTGACAAATGGGACGTATGGCAACGCGGCGATCATGACCGCTCTTGGCTCAGCCGGTCTCGGTCCCGCGACGTTCCAGTGGAATCCATCGTGGAGCCTTGAAGTGGAAGATGCAGTGCGTCAGGTGTTGCGCGGTCTTCCCGGCATTATGAAGAAGATGGAATAACTTATGAATACACCAAGAAGGAGAAAGGAGGATGACATGCTGAGAAGAGTGTGCTTTACTTCCATCGCGACACTCATCACTGCGGCAATCATAGGATGGGCTGCATTTCTAACTGACCGTGCGATGGTAAATAGAGATGGAGTGATTGAACTTAAGACGCAGTACTCGTTGATCATGACCTATCTCCAACGCATTGATGGTAAGCTTGAAGAGCATATGAAGGAAGGGAGGTAAGGAGATGAGAAACTTCTACCTTCACGAGCTTGTTGATCGTCACACCTTCGAGACAAAGGGCGAGGAAGCATGGCATTTATTCAATCCACTTCTGCTCCAGGCACTCGATAATCTTCGTGACTTCTTCGATGCGCCCATCACGGTGAACAACTGGAAGTCGATGAAAGGTGGTTATGAATGGCGCGGCTATCGGACGCCGGAGAAAGCCCAGGAGTTGGGATCTTCGCGAAGCAGTCATGCATTCATGAAGAGCGAGGATGGGAAATGGATACCGATGTGCAATGCCATTGACTGTGATGTGAAGGGATACACCGCTGAGCAAGCTCGAAGCATTATAAAGATGCATAAAGATGACCCCCTTCTCTGCCATATAATGCGAGTCGAAGGCGGTAAGTCTTGGCTGCACTTCGACCTTCTCCATGTACCAAACCGAATCCATGAGTTTCGCGCGTAGCGCAAGGAGGTAAGCAACATGTTTGGAATAGACGCAATCGTTGCACTGGCAGGTCTACTCGTTCCACCAGCAGTGGACTTCGTGAAAAAGAAGTGGCTTAAGAAGGAAGCAGACACCCCTGAGGCTACAATGTCCACTCTTGCAACGACCAAGCCAGATGTCCTGCCGGAATACGTCGCTGCCACAACCGCGTACCTTAAGGCTCAAATCGAATACTTCAACCGAGACGTGTGCGGCGCACCGGCGCCTTGGGTGGTGAACCTGCGCGCAGCAATACGTCCATTCGGCGTAGCTATTTCTTTCATAATTCTTATGATAATGGTAGGTTGTGCCATAACCGGACAACCCTTCCCAGTGGGAAATGCATCCACCGTTGATGGAGTGAGGTACTCATGCGAGCTTATCGTATCGAGCTGGTTCGGCGATAGGATAAGCATTACAAAGTAAGCACCATGAAGTAAGCACCATGAAGTAAGCATTACGAAATGACGCGAAAGTGAGGTAACAATGGCGAGTATTCTTTGTGTAAGCGCACACGGCAATTCCATTCCACTCGCACTGCGAATGGCTCAGGAAGGACACGTTGTACGTGTAATGTACGAGAACAAAGACTTAGAATGTGTGTTGAGCGGATATCGCAATCCATCGTCCATACCATGGTCTGTCGGCGTAGATGCAAAAGCATATGACCTCATACTCTTCGATTCCGTGGGTAGTGGTGACATCGCTGATAAGATGAAGGAGAGAGAGCGCATCGTTCTAAGCGGCGGAACCTTCAATGATAAGCTTACCCTTGACCGGGAGTACGGTGAAAGAGTAGCACTTCAACTTATGAAGTCAGTTGAAATCGAGGGCGGCGGTAAGCTGGCCATTCAGACATGCGAGGATCTTCTTAAAGCAGTGAGCACCTCCGAAGGGCTTGTTACAATTAAACCGCTCTCAACTGGTAGTACCTGGCTCACATTGACCGAGATGAAGAAAGGTGAATATCTGAAGAGCGTTGCATCAGTGTATGGAGAATCACTTCTGCCGTGCATTGTGCATGATGCCATCGATGGAGTGGAGATATCCACTGAAGGATGGTTCAATGGAGAGATGTACGTCAGCATGAATCACACACTCGAAAGAAAGCGTTTCCTCCCAGGTGACATCGGCTTCAACGAAGGCAGTGCGGGCAGCATAGTGTGGATTACACACGGCGATCGACTCTCGGAGAGTACTCTGACACCTCTTCTTCCTCTGCTGAAGAAGGTGAAGTACATCGGACCGATAAGTGTGAAATGTACTGTGAATGCCGAAAGGGTGTACTTCACTGGGTTTAATGCAGGCTTCAGTTATGACTCCATCCAAGCATTAAGCGAACTCATACGAGGATCCCTCTTCGACTTCTTCTGGAATGTTGCAGTTAAAGGGAAGCTTCCACCTACTCGAAGTGAATACGCACTGGCACTCAGGCTAAGTGTGCCGCCATATCCATATGGAAAGCAGAAGGACTACATTGAAAGGAGTGGGGTAAAGTATCTCAACGTCAGTGATGAAGCAAAAGGGCATGTGTGGTTCAGCGATGTAAAGTGGAATACCGAGCACCGCGAAGTTCTCGCTGGATACCACGGCATACTTGGCTGCATTACAGGGCGAGGATCTACGCTTGGTGAGTGCCGCCGCCGTGTGCAGCGAACACTGGATAATGCAGTCCTCAGTAAAGATATTCAATATCGCCTGGACTTAACAAAGGTTATGGAAGAGGACTTGTCAAAGTTAAGAAAGTGGGGGTGGATGAGTTGAATAAAGAGTTCTTGAAATCCCTTCTTAAAGGCAGTATCCCGGTAGGCGTACTGACCGCCGGGGCAGTGAGTCAAATCGGCGAAGAGGAGGCTGAGGCTATGCCGGGCACACTTATTCCGAAGATCGCAAAGTCGCTCTTGCGCGGACCAAGTTCCGCTGCACCGCGACTGAAAGGGATGATCCATGAAGGGAAGCGCATCATTGATGTGCAGACCGGGCCGAACCCCTGGCGTTACCTTATCTATGAAGATGGCAGCGGACTCCCGGTAACGAAGGATGAGGTCAATGCACTATCACGGCAAGCTGGAACAGAGATGTACGTAAAGCGTTTTCAAAAAGCAAGTGATGACATAAAGCTGACTCAAGCAATTCGCAGTCTCGAACATGAACCCGGCGCGGATCCATCGGCAAGCATTCTCTCGCCGAGGAAGAGAGCGGCGATGTACCGTGCTTCACACGAGCGCAAGCTTAAAGCACTAAACATTGAACCGAGCGCTACCTCCGGCGTATGGTTTAAGGATGAGAACGGTCGTCGTCTGTATCGAGTCATTCCGCAGGAGTATGCAGACTTTCTTGAAAAGAAGGGAATCGTCCAGGTGGACAGGAAGGGTGGGAAATGAGCAAGAAGAAAGTGAAGTCAAATGAGCATGCCGAGTTCATAAACACGTGGATGAGTGAGATTAAGAAAGGGGAGAGGTATCGAACGAAGTACGGCAACCAATCCACCTGGGAAGAGTATAGAAAGATGTACCGTGGGTATTGGGACACCGGGGTCTTCCCAGTGAATAAGGTGTTCAGTTATGGAAAGTCTCTCATCCCACGGATCTACTTCCGCTCTCCACGCGTGAGCATAACTGCAACGAGACCAGAGCTCGTCCCTCACGCTTTAATCGTTGAGAGTATCGATAACTGGCTTATAAAGACTACGAAGTTAAAGAAGACGATGAAGCTTGCTGCACTGCATACCTACCTCTGCGGCATCGGGCCGATTAAGCTTGGCTTCGACAGTGAGTTCGGCTTCCTTCCATCGCAGAGTGTCGATGAGGATGGTGCAACTGTGACGCAAGTGGCAAGGAAGGAGGAGGCAAGGCAAATCGAGTACAACGTAAACGTGCGTCCCGGCTTGCCCTGGGCTCTTCCTGTGATGCCGGAGGACATCATAGTTCCGTGGGGAGCGCGTGACCCTGATGACTTGCCGTGGATATGCCACCGCATCCTACGTCCACTGAGCGATGTGCAGCAAGATCAAAAGTACCGCTTCACTGGTGAGCTCAACGGAACGAAAAGGGCGAGTGTGGAAAGTGGACAGCGTAACGCTTTCCATGGCGAAGGCGAGGACTTAAAGCTCTGTGAGCTATTCGAAATCCGCGATGCTCGCACCGGCAGCATCTACGTCATCTGTGAAGACAAGCTCCTCCTTACCGAGGAGGATGCTCTTCAGATAAATGGACTCAACTATGAATTCGTAATCTTCAATGAGGATCCAGAGTACTTCTGGCCCATCCCTGACGTTCGTATCCTCTATCCACAGCAGAGAGAGTTGAACGAGATACGGTCGCAGACATCAGATCATCGAAAGGTCGCTCTTCTCAAGTTCCTCGTTATTAAAGGTGCTCTCGCTCCTGATGCAGCGGAGCGCTTCCTTAGCGGCAAAGTAGGCCCTTTCATAGAAGTCGATGCAGACAGTGTTGTAACGGCCATCAGCATGCTCCAGCCACACATACCTCCTGATCTCTCTATGGAAGCCTCCCTCGTAATGAATGACATGCGAGAGAGTATGGGCTTCTCGGAGAATCAAATGGCGTCCTTCGCCCGCACGTCGGGCAAGCAGCCCACCGCAACGGAAACTGCCGAAGTGGCCGGAAGCTTCGATATGCGCATCGACGAGAAGAAGGACGTAATGGGTGATGTTCTCAGCAACATCATACGAAAGTGGAATCAATACATCTTCTCATTCTGGACTAAGGAGAGAGTTGCCAAGATCGTTGGACCGCAAGGTGATACATTCTGGGTGAGCTACACCGGCGATCAGCTCCAAGGTGAGTATGACTATGAAGTGGATGTTGACTCAGGCTTCCCGGTTACGAAGAATGTAAAGCGGAAATTCGCCGATGGACTTCGTGCGACATACGGCGGTGACCCACTCGTCGATCCCATCGCTTTGCGAAAGTACCATCTCTCGCAGTATGAGGACATCGCTCCGGGTGTCAGCGGCATCGTGAACCAGCAGCAAGATCCTGCAACTATGATGGCGCAGGAGAATGAAGGAGGCGCTCCCAAGTCCGCGCCAGGCGCAGCTGAAGGGAATCGCGGTGGTGGGAGGAAGTCATTCGGATCACCGCAGGCACCTCTCGCTTTCGAGCAGTTTAAGAATGGAATGAAGGAAGGGAAATTTAATTATCGGTAGTGTATGCAGGATATGCGAAGCGCGAAGCGCGGAAGGAGAAAATGAAATGCCACTCTATGACTTTGAATGCACGGCGTGTGGAAAGGAGGTGGAAATTTTTTGTTGCATAAACGACCTTGAACAGCGTAAAATGGACACACGGTGCCCCTCATGTCAATGCACCGTAAAGCAAGTCATTAAAGCAGTGAGGCCAGGAGATTGGTTCAGAGAGCATGTAAACTACGACTTCGATGGAACGCCGATACAAGTGACATCGAAAAGGCACTACCGAGAACTGTGTCGAAAGTTCAACGTGCAAGCTCGCGCATTGATGTAAGCACGGTGAACGAAGTGCAGTATCTCTACCTATCGAGTGAAGTCATGATCTTTCTCATTCCTGGAAATGAGTGCCCTCAGTTAAAGATGCGCCATGGTGGACTGCAAAGTGAAGCACTTCGTGCTGCGGCAATGTGCGGATTCCACGATGTCAACTGGATAAATGACAAAGAAGCTAAGCTGAGTTAAAAGTGGAGGATAAACGACAAATGAAGCGCGAAATAATGTATCAAATGACATGCACTGTCTTTCATCCGCAGCAGGATGACCCCGAGTCAAAGAGGCCGGTATTCAAGTTCAAAGGGCAGCCATCACAGCGTACTCTTGACTTCATGTTCCACCATGCAAGAAGGGCATTGCAGCGGTATAAGGCGGAGACCGCTGAGTCAGTGAAGCCGCAGCTTAAAGACACAGATGTTAAACAAAGGAGCGAGCAGGAGGTAGAAGATGGAAATTGATGACCAGAAAAGCGAAGACTCTTTGAATGATGCTGCGAAGGCAACAGGTACTGCCGACGATAAGTCCAGCGGTGATGACAGGTCAAATGGCATTACGCTTAGCGTGGAGCAGTATAATGCTCTCATGGATCGCCTCGATGAGTTGGAAGATGCAGAGCTTGGAACGGCGGTAAAGAGAGAGTCCGCCGGGGATGACGTGGATGCGCTGGCGCAGGAAGGTCTCCGTCGAGCTCGAACCACAGAGAAGGAAGTAGATCTCGACAAGCTCCCTCCACAGGAGCAGTTTAACCTCGTCATTGAGACCATAGGTGAACGGTATATCCAACCGCTTCTCATAAAGATGCAAGAGATGACCATTCGTCAAGAGATTAAAGATTTGGAAGCAAGCGAAGAGGGAAAGGACTTCAAGAGCTTTGAAAAGGAAGTTTACCTGATAGGAAGGAAGAATCCGACGCTGAGCGTTCGTGAAGCATTCCTCCTTGCGAAGGAGAAGGCCGGCGGAAAAGGCGCGAAAGACGAAAGTGATCCACTAAAGCGCAAGGAACTCTTGCGTACATTACCTGCACGGCGATTTCCAATGGGAGAAAAGCCAGGCCAGTCCTCTTCCATATCGAAAGAGGATCGAGGAAGCACGCGAGTAGATGCTGCCACGGCTGCCCTTGAGGCAATGGAGAGGGAAGGTAAGATTAAATTCTAAAGGAGAAGTGCTATGTCGAACGATGCACAATCTTGGTCAGAAACTATTGATACCCTCTTCACTTCCACATGGGCGAATAGGAAGGAGAAGGCTACTCAACAGGCTTTCTTGAAAACTCCGCTCATCGCGTGGATGAGAAAGAGGGAGAGAATCGAGGGTATAAAGGGATATCGGCGCATTGAGATTCCCGTAGAGTATGGTAGCAACGACACCATACGGTGGATAAGTAAGGGAGACTCCGTGCCGATTAATGACTCCGAACTGCTCACCATGGCGTATGAGGATTGGAAGTATGTCAGCGTGTCGATCATACGCTACTTCCAGGACGATCAGCAGAACCGCGGAAAAGCTGCGCTCATCCGTCTCGTAGATGCTAAGCTTGGCGCGGCGGAGCGCGGGATGAATGAAGAGTTTGAATCCGTCTTCTTCGCGGACGGCACTGGGTCTAAGGAGCCGAATGGCTTCCAGAACATCATTGCAACTGATCCAACGACGGGAACCCTACACGGCATTGACCGCGCTTCCTACTCTTGGTGGCGCAACCAGTACACCACGTCCACCGGTTCCTCATCGGTATACCTCGTAAAGGACATGCGGCACTGCCTCAACTCATGTCTTAAGTATGCCAACACGGAACTCCAGGACATCGTCATCGTCACCACTCAGGACATCTTTGAGTATTACGAGGAGGAGGCGTTCGAGTTGAAGGTGTTGCAAAATACCATGCTCGCCGAGCTCGGCTTCGATACACTGCAATTCCGGGGCCGTCCCTTCGTGTGGTCACCATCTGCACCGAGTGGAAACATGTACTTCGTCAACACGGCTTATCTTAAGCTGACGAGTGATGAAGATTACTGGATGCAGATGACAGACTGGAAAGTAATACCCGACCAGCCCAATGATCGTGTAGCACAGATCGTGTGTGTTATGAATCTTACAACGTCGCGTCCTATCGCGCATCACGTACTGCACAGCATCACGCAGTAGCCGGTACTTAAGGAGGTACAAGACAATGGGTGATAAAGTAGGAACTTACACAGAACAAGAGTCTAAGATCTTTGTTCAAGGTCTTTATGAACAGTCCGCCACGCAGAAGCAGCGTATCGGAACGGTGCGAAGTCTCGACGATGGGCGCAAGTATGCTTACGCACTCGCCGGTGAAACACTCGCTCCAGGAAAGTGGACAATGGGTCCTCCGACAGTTGGTGCACACGACACTATCGCCGTGGCGGAAACCGCGGCAGTAGGCGCAAAGCGGGTTAAGGTAACACTTGGTGCAACTCTCATCGCAGCGAATGGCTACCGAGATGGCTGGCTTCGCGTGGATGATGCGACATATGGCGGCGAGCTCTACAAAGTTCGTGGTCATGCCGCCATTGCGGCAAGTGGGTCAGGATACATCGACCTTTATGACTCCGTCCGAGTCGCCATCACAGCAGGAACGAACACTGTGAGCCTTATGAAAAGTGTTCAGCATGGTGTTCTCCTCGGCGTATATAACGCCATCGCCGGCGGTATCGCCGGAGTCCCTCCTATCGACGTAACGTCAGGGTATTACTTCTGGAATCAGGTGAAGGGCACATGTTCCATCCTCACCGATGGAACGGTCACTCTTGGTCTCCAGGTTGCACTGTCCAATGCGACGAGTGGCGCAGTAGAGCTTAGCGTACCTGCAACAACCACTGACCTCATTCTTGGTCAAGTGCTACAGGTGAGCGCGACTACTCTCTACTCTCTCATCAATCTCAATGTTCCGGGATATTAGGAGGTGATGCCATGAGTGTACAGTTGAATGAAATCGTAGCAAACCTCGGTGTGGTTCCCGGTCCAGTCCGACGTTCGGATGGTGTTGTCGGTGCAGTCCGTGGAGGTAAGACAGGAGAGATGCTTCTCTCTCAATGTCATGGCAAGTACTATGAGGCAGCCTCACGTGGCAGTCTCTTCTACAGTTACTGCGCTGCAATCGCTATGAGCGCAAGTGCAACATCGGCGGTCGGCAATATCATATGGAACCCGCCAGGTAGTGGAGTCAATGCTGTTCTCGGTAAGTGGGACTTCTCTAATGTTGTAACCGATGCCAATGCACTGGAACTTCTGCTTGGCTACTCAGTGCAGGCTACCGTTCCAGGTTCCGTTACTGCGGCAGTGACAGGGCCTTGTCTCCTTGGCCCTGTAGGTTCGCCGACATCTCTCTGCAAGGCGTACTCCATCGCGACGATAACTACTGCGGCAACCGCCATTGCATCCCTTGCCTACATCTATGCAGCAATCGATACTGTAGGCCAGGGTCAGATACAGGGTGACTTTGATGGAAGCATCATCATACCACCTGGTTATCTCGTGCACCTAATGTGTGCCGTCGCGGCAGGTACAGCGGGAACTTACTCCACGCTCTTTTGGGAAGAAGTTCCTATCATCGGTTAACATACATTGAAACTGCTTCTTTGACAAGCCGGGGCGCCACTTTCACGTGGCGCCTGACGGGCAACTAAGGAGGAATCACCATGAAAATCAAAAGGCGTCATCTCGCTCCATCTCTCGAACAGTGGATAATGTCCACACTTCAACTCGGTCCTGGTGTTGGCGATATTTTCTTCGTAGCAGAGGCAAGTTCACAGTACGAGTCTTGGGCTAAGTATCAAGGAGTCGATTCCGATCACCTCTTCGACACCCTCGCCGAAGCAGAGGATGCATGTGTCGCTTCGCGTAACGATGTTGTCTGCGTCTACCCCGGCACGTACACCCAAACGGCGAAGATAACGTGGGATAAGTCATCGACTCATCTCATCGGTCTTGGCTCACCGAATCAGCGTATCCCGGCAACGGCAGGGACTGCTGGTTGCGTTTACTTTCCCTGTACAACAGCGATGACTGAACTCTTCCTCATCTCAGGTCACCACTGCCAATTCCACAACTTCTCCACTTACCTCTCTACAGCGACCGGTGTGGCGGACGTGCGTGTACAGGGTAGGAACACCCTTCTTAAAGGGCTCTTCATGAAGAGTGGACAGAATGCAACACAGCTTGCCAGCGATATTCTTGGCTATTCTCTTTATCTCGATAACAGCGCTGCTGGGTACTGCAACGGCTTTACCGCTGAGGGGTGCCACATCGGCGATCCACGGAATACCGTGCGTACAGCAGGTGGAATGATCTATATGACCGGTGTAACCAATGCCGGAATGTGCTACGAGTTTAAAGACTGTTTCATCTCAGGTTGGTCCGAGACGAATGCATGCTCTGCTGTCTTCGTAACAGGGAACAATGCATGTGACCGATACGTCCTGTGGCAGGACTGCACATTCTACAACTTCTACACCAACCTCGGCAGCATCTTGACCGGAGATGTCTTCACCGATACATGCGGAACTACTCATATGCATCTCCTCACTGGTCGCACTTGTCAATATGGCTGGGATGAGTGGGGGAGCGGAACTTACATCTTTGGCTCTATGCCAGTTCCCTATGCCACTGGCGGAACCATGGTAACGATGACGTAAGGGTGGAGGACAAGATGCCTAAATGGCGACACAATCAGCTTTCCCGCAGTGCTGAGAAGAAGGGATTGAAAGGTGACAGGAAGAATGCGTACATCTACAGCGTATTGAATAAGTATGAAAAGGCGCACAGTGGTAGTGCGAAGAAGGCGCGACAGAGTGCATACGATAAGGTATTCAACGCAGCGAGAGGTAGCAAGAAATGAGCGTCTTCTCGACTCTGTATACTTACGTAACGGATGCACTGGGCAGAGATGACACCCTCGGCATTGCACTTGCTAAAGAGGGTGTCAACTTTGCCTATACACTTGGTGCACTGGCCTTTCAGCCGCCGGAGCTTCAAACCTCCTCATCGCTTACTGCAACCTCTGGTGCATCATCCGTCTCACTTTCCTCTCTCACGGGACTGCACCAGATAAATGCAATCTTCAACGATACGGGAAGTATAACTGTATGGCTCATCCCGCACGGTCGGTGGAATGCAATACGTCCAACCGGTGCGCTGACTTATGTAAAGTTTGCATCTCGATATGGCAACACGTTGCATCACAATTCACCGACCAGCGATAACTCACTCTCTCTCTTCTACCTTAAGACGCCTGTATTACTGAGTGGAGATGGTGACACACTTGAGTATGTGAATCACGACTCCTTCATCATGGCGGTAGCTACGCAATATGCCTTCTCTTGCTTGGAGGAGAAGGAGTCCGCAGATTTATTTAAAACAATCTCTGATACATTCTCAATCCCTCTTGCGATAGGTTCTAAGTTAAGAAGCGATGTGGAGGAAGTTCTCCGCAGCGGAAACTACTCCCTTTCCGCACCGTAAGGAGGTGCCATGGGTACTACTCTTGCTGAATTCCGCAGACGTGTCCTTATCGGCTTCCCTCGCAGTGATGGTGAGGCCGTCCTCGCAGTCGAGGAGGGAATCAATGCTGCGGTAAAGGCTCTGGTCTCACTCAACGACTTCGATGAAATGCTCACTCTCGATTCTACATCTGCATCCACTGTCACGGATCAGCAGCGGTATCACTTGACGACTGACCTCCTTCTCACTCGACCGAAGGACATATACTCCATACGGTGCATGGATGAAGGTGACTCACGAAAGTTGATATATGTAAGTCCGCGCGAGCTCGACACTAAGATCCCGTACCCCGAGCAGTTCGGAACAGGGCGGCCCAAGTGGTACACTGTCTTCGGCCTTTACATTGAACTCTTCCGAATCCCTGATGCAGCGTATGATCTCTACATCCGCTACTCTCAGTGGCCCGACGTGATGACCGACGATACGGATGAGTGCGTCCTCACTCATGTGGATGAGAGTATCATAATGCTCGCGAAGGATGTAGCGAACTCTTACCTTAACGGCGAGTACCTAAACATTGCATCGAAAGCCATGGAGTATGTCAAAATGGGTGTGAAGGAAGAGCGTACACGGCCCGATCAAGACCTTTACGCGAAGCCGTACTGCGCCGGCGGAAGTCTACCACTCGGTGAGTGGTGGACAAATCCATTTGCGCGAGAGGATCCATGACGTGAAAAGGTGGAAGAGTAAGCAATTCAATCCGAGCTATGTATTCTTGACGGGGTACGACATCTCGGGACCAAGAGAAGGCTTCCTCTTCCACCTTTATCGAAGTTTCAAAAACTTCTCTGGGATCAAAGTACCCCGTCGCTGAGCGAAGGCGCCGAAGGCGCCGAGCGAAGTAACTTGCATCTTATTTCAAGTTTAACATTAAGGTAAGGAGAACATAAAGTGGCATACACAGAAACTTGGAACTCAACATTCGAGGGTCTTCCTGCCGCAGGTGAAGATATAAGTGGCGGCGCAGTCCGTATTCAGAATCTTAAGAATGCCATCCGCGAGCGGTTGGAAAAAGACCACTACATGGACATCGCCGGGACGGACGCCGACCATGGTGAGCACAAATGGTGCACACTCCGCGAGCAATCGTCGAAACCGACAGTAGCAGCCACGAAGGGAGCAGTCTACGCCAAAGATGTAAGCGGCCATTCCGGTCTCTTCTTCGAGAATGATGAAGCCTTGGAAATGCAGCTCCCCTTCACGAGTGGAACGAAAATGTGGTTTTATCAGAACGCCGCGCCGATAGGATGGACAATTGACTCTACACCTGCCGACGCTCTCCTGGCAGTGAAAGGTGGAACAGGGAAGTTTAATGCGAACGGTGGAACACAAGCCGGCTCATGGACACATCTCCACGCCACAGCGGCGCACACACTGACCACGGCAGAAATGCCGGCACACACCCATTCTTACACATTCACTGCTGACTATGGCACTGGCTCGGACTGCCAGTACCCGGCGCAGGCCGAGACATTGGCACACACGGATGTTCGTGCGAGTACATCGACTGGCGGGGGTGGTAGTCACACGCACAGTGATGTCGCCGGTGCAAAGGAAGCAACTGGTGACACTGCTGGAACATGGCGTCCACTCGCTCAACTTGGCATCATTTGCACCAAAGACTAAGGATGAAGGTGAAGCGTGAACGATACTTGCCACTTTGAAACATGCTCCTTTGCAAAGAGTCTCTTCGACCGAGCCGAGGAGTGCTTCAACTTCAAGGAGACATGGTGGAAGCCGAAGGAAGGAAGTCCGATCTGCATTCGTGACTGTGTACCCACACGAACGATGATAATGGTGCAGGAGATGTATAATCAAATGATAGGTCTTCAACAGTCAGTCGAGCAGTCAAGGAATCAAGTGCGGAATGTGAGTGCACGCTTCGATATCATTCTCGATCATGCAGAGAAGAGACTTCTCGACGAGGGTCGGTGAATTATGAGAAAGCAGGCATATCCGCTCACGCAGTTAACTGGCGGGTTGGACGTAAGTAAGGATCCCATTTACCTGCCGGATCCTAACTCTCCAAACGTCCTTGGCTTGCGCTTCGATAAAGGTGTCGTGAAAAAGGATTGGGGATACTCGACTCTCGGTCTCCCTCTTCTGGGAACACCGATGCACTTCGCAAACTTCACACTAACTACTGGTGCAACATACTCCATCATCTTCACAACATCGAGTGTATACAAGTGGAATGCAACATCCATCGAATGGGAGGACGTGACGGAAGGTGAAACTCTTGAAGACTGTGAAGACGTGTGGCAAGTGGAATCGAATGTGACATGCGCCACCGGCGATGGTAAGGTAGGCACATCGTGCATCGTTCTTACCATATCCGAGACGTTCAGTACTGGCCTTGCAGCACATGAGACTATATCTTCAGCGAATCTCACTGGTTACACGTATATCCACCTTCTCGTGAACTCATCCATTGACCTTGCGAGTGGCGATGTGCAGCTTCTACTCGATGATACGAATACCTGTGAATCTCCCATCGAGACAATTAACTTCCCTGCTCTCAGTGCTGGAGTGTGGACTCGTGTAAGTCTTGCGATTGCCACTCCTGCATCTTGTTCTGCTATCATATCCGTGGGTATTAAAGTTGCGGTCAATCAAGCTGCGTTCACGTTCAGCATTGACGATGTCCGCGCAGTGAAGGAGATGACCGGCAATGAGGACAACCCGATTTACCATTGCATACTTACCGATCTTCTCATTTTCACCAATGGAAAGGATGCAGTTAAGAAGTTTACTGGAACCGCAATCCTCAATCTCGGCGGTTCTCCGCCTGTTGCATCGACACTTATCTCTTTCCAAAACCGCGTCGTTCTCGGCGGTGTGAATAACTACCCTTTCCGCATTCAATGGTCATCAGCCGGAACATCGGAGACGTGGACTGGCGGAACATCGGGAAGTATCGACCTCGTTGACACTCCGGACTGGTGCATCAACTTCATCCTTCTCGGCAATAAGTGCTTCCTCTTGAAGGAAGAGACACTCTGGGACATCCGCTACGTCGGCAGCACGTCGGTATTCAGTCCGATAAAGGTAGCCGATGTGGGCACAGAAGGTGGTCATACACTTTCACGGAGTGCGGATAAGATATTCTTCCACTCTTCTGACTCCTTCTACAGCTTTGATCAGACCACTCTCTCCCCTTTCATAGAGAATCTTAATCCACTTCTCTTTCAACCTGGAGAGCGTATCGTAAATACGTCCAAGCTGAACCGCGCACCCTCGATTTATGTAAAGTCCTTACAGCAGTATTGGATATGTTATCCAACGACCGGGAATGTACCGGACACCTTGTTTAAACTGAGTCTTAAAGATGGGTCGTGCTCGCGTCGAAATGAAATGAACATCACTGCTTTCGGTGAGTATCAAAGTGGTGCAACTGGAGTTACCACATGGACTATGGCAAGTGGACATTGGGATGACTACCTTGGTGTGTGGCGACATAGCGTAATCAACACGGGAAACCCTGCCCTTGTCTTCGCCATGTCCGACGGTCAAGTATATGAGGATACACAGAGTATTACCTCCGCCGATACCGCAGTCTTCGAGACGAAAGACTTCCTCTTTGGCCATGCATCCCGCATCACAGAAGTTCGAGTGGAAGCGCGTTTCGGCGCTTTCACACTCTCACATAGCGTGGATGGAGGTCTTACTTGGCATGGCGGCAGATCCTTCGCCGCCCAAGATGACTGGAAGGAGTACATTCTTTACTTAAACTTGACTACGCAGACCATCCGCTTCAAGGTTGAAACATCTGCGAGTGAGTTTGAAATGCGGTGGATTGAGCCGTGGTACATTGCTCGCACACGAAGTGCAGTCGTTGCATCATCTTAACTTCACACCCAGTGTGAAAAGGAGAAAGAGATGGGTATCTTAGATAGTGCAAAGAGTATGCTCGGTCTTGGCGGTGCAACGTCATCGACTTCGACTAAGAAGCAGAATATCTATACACCGGAGCAGCAGAAGCTTCTTGATACACTCGCTAAGCAAACGCAGAAGGGTTTAACTTCTGGAGTGACGGCCTATCCTGGCGAGATGTACACTCCGCTCTCAGACATCGAGAATCAGTATCTCTCATCGGTCAGTGCAACGACTCCAGCACGGGCGTCTGCCTTTGAATCTCTCTTAAGCGGCAAGCCAGCATATGAAATCAACCCTGCGACAACGGAAGCGTATTACCAAAGTGCTATACGTGATCCAGCGATGAGAGAGTATCAGGATACCACCTTGCCCCTCCTCACTGAGTCCTTCTCCGGCCCTTCCTTTTGGTCAAGTAACCGTGCAGAGCAGACGCAGAAGTCGATTCAAGACTTAAGTGAATACCTCGACACGCAACATGCCAACCTTGCATATCAGGATGAGCAGGCACGGCGTACCGCCCTGGAGAATGCATATTCAAGGATGAGCGGTGCGGTGACAGCGCAGCCCTTCACCGAGCTGGGAACAGCCGGTCAATATGCGAGGAATGTAGCGAATGAGAAGGTAGCCGCAGATCTCAATCGATGGCTTATGGGTGAGTCGGTCGGAGGTGTGAGTGCAGGTCAATACAACCCCTATGTCAACATTGCCATGTCTCTCCTTGGCTTCTCTCCTTACACCTTCACCTCCTCGTCAGAGTCCGGCGGACCGGGTCTTGGTTATCAGATCGTCAGCGGTCTTGCGCAGGCCGGTGGAGCAGCAGCTGGGGCAGCGCTTGGATCGAGTATGACACAAAAGGCAACACCTAAAGTAAACACTCCGCTCACTTACTGAAGGAAGGAGTAAGAAAATGGCATTCTTAGACACGATGCAGCAAATGATTCAACAGGCGCGGCCCAACTTTCCTATCCAAGGGTCTCCGCATGTCTCTGTACCTCCGACAATGAAGATGAGTGAGGGGAGCGGAGATATGGGAAAGAGCTTTGGAGAGGGTATGTCACAGGGTTTCATTAAGACTTATCTCGAACCTCTCATCGAAGCGAAGCGAGATCAGTATAAGTATAACAATGATCCCGCGACTATCTCGCAGCGCTTGCGCGGCACCATCGTCACGTTGAACATGATCTCCGATCCCGATCTTCGAAAGGAAGCGGAAGCGTCGAAGGAAGTGCAGAATACTTACCGTCTTGCCCGCCAGTTCGACAATGCCGGCATCTTGGAAGATAAGAAGAACGGCCTCCTTTACTTCGCTGGTATGGATCCGATCTCCCAGAAGCAGTGGGAGGAGAGGATGTACTCCGCATCGTCGGCAGAGCAGAAGAAGCATCTCTATGAGCTGCCGATAAAGAAGCAAGAGGCTGAGCTCGGTGCCGCGCAGGGGCAGCAGGAGTATTACGGAGTGCAGAAACGGCTCGCTCAGAATGAACTTAACCTTGCAACGAAGTACAGTGAGAGGAAGGCTAAAGCTCAAACCGAAGAGGCTGAAACTCTCTCCTCTAAGGCTAAGCAAGAGCTCTCATTCCTTCCCACGGAGCAAGCATTAAAGAGAGAGGAAGTAGGCTTGCGTCGCGCCCAAGTCGGAATGGAAGGCAAACGTCTCAGCCTGGAAGAGCAACGGTTGAATGAGAATATCCAAGATCAAGATGTGAAGACTCACTTTACACTTTACGCCAACTCTGTGAAAGCACTGCAGAGTAAGCTCACTGATCAGACTATGCCGATGAGCGAGAAGGATTACGCGCTGAGTCTCTCCCGTTCCGCAGTATCACTCATCAATGGCGTGAAGATGATCGGACCAGAGATGCTGGCGCGGGCAGAACCTCAGTCTGCGGCACAGGACGTTGCTCTTACGCTGAACCGTATGTACAGCAGTCTTCAAAGAGACTTCGACTTCACCGTTGACAGAGAGACGGGAGGTACTCGTCTCACTCCTAAGACTCTTCTCGGTAGATACCTTCCCTCATCAAAGGGAGTAGAGGGTCAAGTTCAACTTCAACTCATACGTAACACTGCCGGCGAACTCATCCGTGCCTTAAGCCCCAGTGCAGGAAGTGGAATGATAACCACTCCCGAGCTTAAGAGTCAACTTGTCGATCTCTTCTTCGCCGGTATGAGCGATGATGAGAAACGGAAGTACCTTCTTGGAAAGCCTTCATCGAAACCAAATGTGTTAAAGACACTTCCACCCCGTACCGGGAGGTAAGCAATGCCTAAGTTTAAAGTAAGGATAAATCCAGAGCTGGAGTTGACGAAGGATCAGGTTGATGCACTCCTACGTCGTATCTTCCTGCGTGAGACGGAGTCTACTCGTCCGGATATTCAGGAAATGCAGCGTCGCATCTCGCCACTTGCAAAGGGTGAGGAGAGGACAATGTGGAACATACCTGATCCGATGGCGAAGGAACAGATTGAATCGCAGGCGTTGGAAGCACTTCAAGGTGATGTAGAGAATTGGGCTCAGTCGCGCTCCCGGGCAAGGAAGTTCATCCGCTCTTCGCGCCAGCCTATTGAGCACGGCGTCAGTCCTATCGTTGAGGGTGAGCGCATGCCTCTTGATGTTGCGCAAGGTCAGCTCGGTAAAGCGAACACTGCAATGCAAGAGATGTACCCTGGTCGGTGGGCTTGGGGTGCACCGCCACGTGGAACACATCCTGTACTCACCGGTCTGGATATACCATTGAAGCCGGTGAAAGCCGCTCCGCAAGGAGAGCCGATACCTAAGGACATCATCGATGAAGTTATGGCTATGCCGGCAGCGCGTCGAGAAGTCTTCGCTCGCCTCCTTGAGCAACGTGAGGGCATGCCCGACATGCCTATACCACGTGAATACCCTTTCAGTGAGGGGAAGATGCTCTTCCACCGTAACCCTGAGGCTTACGTTCCTCCAGAGAAGACCGAACTACCCGGTCGAGCGAAGATACTTCGTAGAGTTGAACCTGGAAGTAAGGAGGATATCACAGGAGGGAAGGGATTCACTCTTGTCGAGCGGGCTTACCGCTCACTTCGTAGTCCGCTGGAGAAAGAGCTTTCCACCACAGTAAAGAAGACAGCGCAGGAACTTAATGTAGAGATGAGTAGAAAGGAACAGCTTGCATCGGAGGCTATCGCAGCTCAGATGTGGAAGCGGGTAATTGGAGGTGGCGGCCGGAGTATAATGAGACAGACGTGGGAGCTCTTTGCAAAGGGACAGTCTCAACGTGTTAAGCCCGACACTAAGGTCTACTTCACTCGTTGCTTGATGCAGTGGCGTTTAAACCCAGATGAGTTCGCAAAGAAGCGTCCCCGTGAGGCTAATCTACTTCGTGAGATATGGGCAAGTGAGGCAGGTGAGTAATGAGTAACGAGACTTTAAACATTCTTCTCAATGATCCAGATGTGATGTCCAGCCTCTCATTAAGTGAGATTCGCTCCACCACATCTCAGGGTGTACCAAAGCCACCGGCGCAGTCCATTGAGCGGCAAGATGAAGAAGCGAGCCAGGAAGCCAGGACTATACTCAACAGTTACCCCGGCCTGGACACGCGTCTCCGTGAGACTCAAGCTGCATCGAAGGGCCTTCCTCTTATACCTAAGCCTACCCCTCTTCCGCTTGGGCAGCAAGAGAAGGGGAGTGAGCTTAACCCTTACATTAAGGAAGGGCTTAGAATAGCAGGGATGGGTGCCGGCGCAGCGGCTGGCTTTACAGCCGGTGGTGGCCCCCTCTCTCCGGCTACAGCGATACCTATGTCCGCTCTTGGTGCAGGTCTTACCGGCGCGGCAACGGAAGATCTCATCAACTTCCTTGAAGGAAGGAAGCACTGGATTCCATCTGAGACTTTCAACAACTTCATGGAAAATGCTGCGTGGACAATGGGCTTGGAACTTCTCGGTCCAATGCTTATGACGGGCAGTCGTGCTCTCAAATGGCTGGGAGACCATACCGTCGCACCTCCTCTTCAATCAGGACTGAAATGGCTGGGCGAACAGCGTATCGTTCCTACCTTCGAGAAGATGATTCAGCGTGGACAGATCCACCGTGAAACTGTTATGAAAACTTTACCCGAGGTCTTTCAGTCCGGAGTGGAACGCTTTGCTCCAGAGGGGGCACAAGCGTGGCGCGAGATTCAATCCTCGCGTAGCACTCTCCAGCATCTCGGAAAGAAGTATGGTGCACTGCTCAAGCAGGAAGATCCTCTCACGCGTATCGACTTCATCCGAGCCTTAAAGCAGGGATCACTTCGCGGTGTGAAGAATGAAAGGTCGAAGCAACTTCTCGCTGAATACCTCGGAGAGAAGAAGTCTCTCCGAGTCGGTCGTGGAATGGAAAGAGAGTATAATGATGCTCTCCGCTCCCATCTTCAGCAGTGGTGGAAACCCTTTTCTCCAGTGTTGAAAGGGAGAGATCCTGTTGCGCAGAAGTACCTCCAGCCGATCAGCGATGCTATGGAAGGTAGGAGTGTCGATGTGAAGGAAATGCAATCTTCGATAAGATCTCTCATTAAGGATGAAAGCGTGCCAAAGGAGATTCGCAACCTTGCCGTAGGTCTTCATGACATTCCGACGGACGTGCCGGAGATAGCTTTCAAAGCATCACGTGAAGCAGCGACCCACTCCATTACTGAACTTGTGAAGACAATGCCCAACGCGCTTCGTGTAAGTATCAACCCAGGAGAAGAGGGAAAGTATATGAAGACTCTGTGGAGTCCATTCATTAAGGGCGGTACCCCTCTTTACGTGAAGCGAGATGTAGAGCTTGCACTTCGCGATTACATCGAAGTTCCAAAGATATCCTCATCGGTTATGAATAAGTACTTCCTATCTCCTTGGAAGATGGGTAAGATACTCTTCCGACCTGCTACGCATATCCGTAACACGATAGGCAATGCAGTATTGAACTGGATGGGCGGTCTCTCTCCGCTCCGTGTAGATATCTATGAGCATGCTACCAGTGGAATGCGAAGCAGTACGCCTCTCTTCCAGCGCTTTGCGCGTGAGGTAGGATATGAAGGCCGCTTCATCGATAGCGACATATTCCGCATCGGTGAAGGTGCTCGATACGGTGCAAATATGATTGAACGCGCGTTCAGCCATTTCAGTCAAATCTCAGCACCGATGACAGAGATGTATGGTCAAGAGGAGATGCTTTTCAAGTATGCAAAGTATATTCACAACCTGGATAAAGGGATGGCGCACAAGGATGCAACTTGGGATGCTATGAAGTGGACATTTAACTATGGCGAGGTTACTCGCGCAACGGCGCGCATGCGGTCCAGCATAATGCCGTTCTTCACTTGGCAGTCGAAGGTTATTCCGCTCATGCTTGAATCTGCGACAAAGTATCCACTGCACTATGCATCCGTTTACGGCATGTATAAAGGGATGCAACAGTTGAGCTTAAACTCCGTGAAAGCATCTGATGAAGAGTGGTCTACACTGGAAAGGGTAATGCCGGATTATGTGAAAGACAGCATGTTCTTTGTCCTTCCTTTCCGAGATGCTCGTGACCGGCTCCAATACCTTAACCTTACATTCATGGTTCCCGGCTTTGGTGACTTGAATGAGCTTAGCGAGAATCCTATGTCATCGCTACTCGGCAACCCTCTCCTTCAGATCGCCTCAGCTCTTTCAACAAACCGGCGTTTCAACGGCACTCCAATATGCTACGATTGGGAACCGCCGCACGTGCGTGTGGCGAAGAAGACATCTTACATCTGGGACGCTCTGCTTCCCGCATCAGCAGGGCCTGTTCCAATAGGCACAGATTGGAATATGATCAAGGAAGCATGGGATGGATCACCAGAAGGGAGGACGTGGGGACAGGTTACATCCTCCCTCTTCGGCTTTAAGACTGCGCCGATGCCAAAGGAGAAGTGGGCTCGGCAGTACGGCGCTCTGGAACGTGCTCATCTCAGCGAGGCGAGGAGTATGCTGCGCAGAGAGCTCCGCTTGACCGAAGATGTAGATGAAAGATCGCAGATCATGGAAAAGTATTCACACATCTTTCAGGACATCCCTCAGGAGGATTGACTTTTCTTCACTCCTTTCTTGCGCAGCCCCTCCTGTCTAAACCGTCGTGTAAAGAGGTTTACGCTCGATGTGCTTATCCCTTTCCTCCTCGCTATTTCCTCATACGTCATGGAAAGATACTCCTTCTTTGTAATGTTTATCTTAGGCTTATGATGCGGTCCACCTCTCGACTTAAGTGGTAGGTTGAACTCTCGGAAGAGATTCAATATGGTTACGTAATGCACTTGGAGCACCCTGCCGATCTCCGCACTCTTCACTCCTTTCTCATACATCTCGTGTAGCGCAAGTGCAGCACTCCTCTTATCCTCATCGACGACTTTCCACCATTTCATCCTTCGCCTCCTTTCTCAAGACGATAAGTGGCGCACCGTTCTTCTGCGGCTTTACCTCCACGACTTGCGTATATTTCAGAACGTGCACCGCTTCGTAGAATTGAGCCTCGCCGTAGGTAAGGCCACGGTAGGTCTTCTTCATAAGCTCGGCCTCAGTGAGCGGCCCGTGAAGCCGGAGAAGATTCTGTATGTCCTGCGTCAACGACATTCTTGGATTCGTCGTTAAGTAATCGATCCGCGGGTTAGTCTCATTCATAAGAAGGTCGATAAGTTGCTTAGCCCTTTGCAGGTCGGGAAGTGTGACACTCATTTCCCTGCGCGATAGTGCAAGGAGCATAGCGAGGCGGAGAACTTGCTCTGGCTCGCGCTCACGGTAAGCGTCCTTTTGAACATCTCCAGTCGGTAAGAGAGAGTTGTAATACTCTTCGAAGGATGCGGCGCAGTCCTGCGTCCAGAACATCTCGCCCTCATGCATTGTTGCGATCTCATGCAATCCCTCGGTGAGCTTACTCCAGTTCTTCGCGCTGACGCTCTTCTTTCTCGTGGGAAATGCCACTCTACGCAAGTAACTCTGTGGCATCTCGACAATGATGAAGCGCGACATGAAGCCGCCAGTGAAGGCATCCTCCGGGAGCATTTTCTGCAACCATGTCGGTGTGGATCCACCCAGAATGCTTACGCAGATATTCTTCAATACGTTCTTCCCTCTTCCTATCGTCTCAGCGACCCACTCCTCACGGTAGTCATAGAGATCGGTGATTAGTGTAATGAGACCGGCATTATACTGCTGCTTGCCGAAGAATACGCTGAGCTCAGGCGCCTTTATGAGACCGGTTGCATCACAAGGGCCGATGCTTATCTTCTCTCCTTTGGATGTGGGTGTACTCAACGCCTGGACAAGAGACTCAGGTGTGATCTTATCAGCGATGAGCCGAACCTCTGGACATGCCTGATAGAGACAATTCATTCCTAAGTTGATCGTTGATGTCTTATGTCCCCGTCCTGGTGGAGCAAGAAGCATTACCCAAGGGTTAGGGAAAAGCTTTGGAAGAAGTTCCTCATCGCCTCGGTAGATATACACCTTGTTGTTAAGCGCTGCGCCGAGTACACAGCATGCAGTGAAGAAACGGAAGCGAGGGCATGCTTCAAGACCGTCGGTGAAACTGACGTAGTCTGAAAGCCACCCTTGCGATGGTAAGATGCTTTGTATCTCGTCCTTATCTGTGAAGTGGCTCATCCTCCCCCCTTTCCCGCAGCGGTCACTTTTTGCTCTTTTACTTCCGCCTCTGTCAGTAGTCTACACTCATAAAAGAAGTCTCTATCTCTTAGAGTGTAGTCATTCAGCATGTCCTGAATGGACTTCCACACATCACCAAGTGTTCTCCATCCTTCTGATGAGAGCATCGTATGTGGATAGCGACCTTTCCCTTTCCGAGTGACTCTTATGTAAAGTTTTGAAGGAGGGGTGGGTACTTGCTTCTTGGATTTTCGTATCGTCATCCCTTCCTGCGCTGCAAGTTTCTTAAGAAGGGCGAGATAAGGGGTGTTATCTGTATGAGCAGATAGTGAGTCTAACCCTCGCACTACCCACCATTGAAGGCCACTGATCATATTCATGACTCCCCGTCTTGGATTCTGAGGATCGATGGGGAGAGGGGCACGGAGAAGGTTGGCATCCATTTCACCGCCACTGCAATGTGGACAGCGAAGACACCTCATGTAAGAAAGAATTTCTTTTCTCTCTTTACAGTAGAGCCACTCATCAAGTTGTTTCCTTGCTCCCAGTGCCTTCTTAAACACAGGCTGTAGTGCTTCGATGTATTTCAATTCTTCGTCACTTAGTGTCATCATCCTTACCCCTCCTCACTTTTCACCTGCACAACGTGCCCATCAACGACTTGTGCGGTGATGGTTGGGTGGCCTTTGAAATCTCCCTCAACGATCCTTGGTTTCTTTTTATCCATCGGCCTCTCCTAATAAGGTTATGCCATACTCTATGATCCGCTCCTGCACTTCTCTTCCGGCATGGGCGGCATCGGCGGCATAGGCGGCATAGGCGGCAGCATCGGCGGCATCGGCGGCGGCAGGAGAGACGGCGTAGGCGGCAGCATCGGCGGCACGGGCAGCATAGGCGGCGGCATGGGCAGCATAGGCGGCGGCATGGGCCGCACGGGCAGCATAGGCTGCACGGGCAGCATCGGCGGCGGAATCGGCGGCGGCATGGGCGGCAGGACAGACGGCGTAGGTTGGGTTTTTTAAGTATTCTTTTGCCGCTTCGATCGCCTTGCGGGGACGGTCATCATTTGGATAAAGGGTCTCGTAAAGACCCAACACCAACTCTGCCGCGAATACGGCATAATGGACAAGCTGCTGTCTGTTCAGTATGCGCACCATCACCCAGTTCGCCCACTCGTAGCGTTCTATTGCCATAGCCTGACCGAAGACTTTGATCGGATCGGACTCGCAACCTCTCTCTTTCCACGCCTCTACCGCCTCGGCACAGGCATGATGGTTTCGGAGAAACCCCAAAGTGATCTCTACCATTTCCCCTCTCCTTTCCTATGCCCAGCTCGGGCAG
>Ga0265297_10003192_pt1 | contig 30337 bp, 27 predicted proteins | sample Munlanlwell13791_FD_192502 | JGI IMG/M metagenome (GOLD analysis project Ga0265297, IMG submission 192502) | Leachate microbial communities from a municipal landfill in Southern Ontario, Canada - Leachate well 137-91 | ecosystem: Engineered > Solid waste > Landfill > Unclassified | place...
ATTCGACCCAGGAGTTTTGATCACCAGGAAGACGAGCCAAGACTCCTTTGGTCCTGACGACAATCTTCATAAAGAGGGCTTCCTCCCTCCCATGACGGATGATAAGGGAAATTTCTGACCGCCCCACCGCTCCGATCTCATCCGGATCCACCCAGAAAGGATCTTCCTCCTGGGTCTCGGCGGCGGGCTGGTCGACCTCTTCCGTGATCGGCTCCGGCTGCTTCTCTCCTTCTAACTTAGAGGGATACAGCCGATACATAAAGCCCTCGACATCTGAGCCGCAGACCTCTTTGGCAGCCAACTTTAGGTTGACCTCCAGCAGCTCCATAGGGTTGCTACTCTTGGCGGCCGTCCTCAGAAGCGTCTCGCACCAGACGGCCACACGCCGCAAGTCGAAATCGTCGATAAGGAAAGGCACGAAGGGACTCCATACGGGGTCATTGCCGGAGCAGCAAGAGACCATGAGGTCAGAGAGATTGACCCGCATGTGAAAAACATCCTGATCGCTAGAACGGATATCAATACACAGATACCCCTCCTGATGCCCAATGTTTCTCAAATCCACCCAGAATTCTTTTCCCTGGGCCTCCTCGGCGGCGGACTTGCTGGCCACCACGGTCGGCTGGTGCGAGACAAACAGGCGGCGGGTCAAGAGACTTGTTGATTATTTGCGCCTGTGCCATACGGCGCAGGTAAGTCACCGGGTCATTGTTTTTATCAATGTCCCGCAGCTTCTGCGCCCAATCATAGGCCGTCCGACGCAGCCGGGAACTCTCGATGACGAATTTCTCGTCAAGAGGCTCCCATTTGTCTTTGCCGAAACGAGCTTCTACCACATTATTGTCTCCAAGCAACTTGAGCTTTAGCTGAAGCTCGCTGGGCCTTTTCTGAAGCCTACTATGGCGGATAGTTACACGAAGACAGTTTTCTTTTATGTAAATACCCTCATCGGGGTCCATCCAAACCAAGCCTTCATCTATATCCGTTATTTCCATTGTGTTTTCCTCCTTATTTGCCGCGCCGATAAAATCGGCTCTTGTCTCCCAGACCAGCCAACGCTGGCTCCGGGCAAACGTGTTAATCATCCTTTCTTCCAAAGCCAGCCAACGCTGACCTTTGATAGCCCAAGCCAACGCTTGGGAGATAACAATCCAGCCAACGCTGGAGCATTATCCAACCTGAGATTAGTAGGAAATGGGGCAAATGTCAAGCAAAATAGGCACCATCAATCCGCCGCAATAAATCGAGGTTTTTTGTGCTGTCAGGTTCTCCTACCTGACAGCCGCTGTCGGAGAAGAGACTCCGACAGCACGGAGCCATCTTTATACCACGCTCAAAGATCCCTCCGTCGCAGCGGACACACCTAACCGACTATAAGAACCCTCAAAATCTTAAATATCTTAACAATCCTAAAAATCCTTTTCCTTCTCCAGCGGTGCCACCGACAGCGCCAACCGCTTCACTCCATACTTATCATTATCAAAACTAACCGTCGCTACTCCACCCTGCACTGAGACCACTTTGCCGCGGCCGAATGTCGGGTGAGAAACCAGGTCGCCAGCGTTTATATCCATGTATTCCGGCTCCTGCGAGTACTCGTCATCGGTACTGTAATTACTCACTGCATCTAGGCTGCCAACAAAAGCGCCTTGCAGCAGGTCCGGGCTGATATCTAGCAAAAACCGCGATGGTTCATTGTTTTTTGTGGTTCCGTAGATCAGGCGCGATCTCGCCAGTGTCAAAAACAGTTTTTTCTTGGCCCGCGTCATGCCGACATAGCAAAGCCGGCGCTCCTCTTCCAGCGCCGCCGCATCATCAAGGCTATTGAAGTGCGGGAAAAGCTCCTCCTCCATGCCAGTGACAAACACATAAGGAAATTCCAAGCCCTTGGCGTTGTGCAGGGTCATTAAAATCACCCCGTTTTTCCCTTCCTCCATATTATCCAAATCGGATACCAGCGCCACCTCTTCGAGGAACAGAAGCAAACCATCTGGCCGATCCATTTGGTCGTATTTCTTGGCTACCGAAAGCAATTCTTCCAAGTTGCCCATGCGGTCTTTATTTTCTTCGGTCGCTTCTGCCATCAGCATTTTCTTGTAGCCAGAGCGCTCGATCACCTGGCGCACCAGCGAGGAAACTGCCAGTTTGCTTGCTTCCTTTCTCAGGCTCAAAACCACTTCAACAAAGCGAGAAATCGCTACCTTGGTTTGCGGCCCTAGGCTATCGATCTCTTCTGTCCGCAGTAGTGCCTGCCAGAAGCTTAACCCTTGGGTGTTGGCGAAGTTCTGCACTGTCTCGATCGTCTTTTCGCCGATCTTGCGCGGCGGCACATTGATCACCCGCAGCAGACTGACCACATCGTTTTCATTTAGCAGCAGGCGCAGATAAGCAATGATATCTTTAACTTCTTTGCGGGCGTAAAACTTAACGCCGCCGATAATCTGGTAAGGTATGCCGTGCCGCAAAAAAGCTTCTTCCAAAACACGGCTTTGAGCGTTGGTGCGGTAGAGCAGGGCAAAATCCCGATACCTAGCCCGGCGCTCTAAAATTAAATCTTCGATCTGCCCAATGATCCGCTCTCCCTCATCGACTTCCGAGAAACATTCGACCAGACTGATCAAATCTCCTCTCCCCTGTTCTGTCCACAGCTTCTTTTCCTTGCGCCCGGAGTTTTTGCAGATAACCTGCCAAGCGGCGTCTAAGATATTTTGGGTGCTGCGGTAGTTTTGCTCCAGCTTCACCACTTTGGCTTCTGGGAAGTCATCCTCGAAGCTCAGGATGTTTTGGATGTTGGCGCCCCGCCAAGAATAAATCGCCTGATCATCGTCGCCGACCACCACCAGATTGCGGTATTTCTGCGCCAAGAGATTGGTCAGCACATATTGCGCCTCATTGGTGTCCTGATACTCATCGACCATGATGTATTTGAATCGCTCTTGGTATTTATCCAAGACATCTGGGAATTTTTGGAACAACTCCACCGTCCGAGAAATCAGGTCGCCGAAGTCCAACCCGTCGGCCGCTTTTAATTCCCGCTGGTATTCAGCGTAAATCTGGGTAATTTTATCTGCTAGGTGGTAGCTGCTGTTAGCCCTCAGGTCAGCCGACGTCCACAGATTATTTTTTGCTTTATCAATATAAGATGCCACCTGCTTGATATTGATATCCTCTTCTAGTCCCATCTTCTTCACGATCTTTTTAATCAAACTGAGACTATCCTTATCATCGTAGATAGTGAAACTGCGCTCAATCGCCAGCTTGTCGATATCAGCTCGCAATATCCGCACACAAAACGAGTGGAAAGTAGCAACCAGCGGCAGACCCAAATCGAAATTAGCCTGCTGCAATATCTTTTCAACCCTTTGCTTCATCTCACCAGCCGCTTTATTAGTGAAAGTCACGGCGAGGATATTGTAGGACGGCACGCCCAGCTCCAAAATCAGATGAGCGACCCGGTGGGTGATCACCCTAGTCTTGCCGCTGCCCGCCCCCGCGATAATCAAAAGTGGCCCCTTCTGGTGGAGGACCGCTTCGGCCTGCTGTGGGTTAAGATCTTGAGTTAAATCGATTTTTTTCATCTGGGCCAGTATACCACAAGAGGAAGGATACTAAAGAGTATAAAGATTATAAGGACTATAAGGATTTGTATCAAAAAACCCGCCACCCGTCGCCAGTAGCCCGTTTTGCCCTTATCTTCTTTATCCTCTCTATCCTTCTTATCTTTCCTATCCTCTTTATTCTAGCTGCACCTTCTTTAAGGGACCAGCTTGCCCCAAAATGTTATAAAATAGCCCCCTTCGCAACTCACAACCAATCTACCGAAAGGAAACCACATCACATTATAGTCACACATTAACTCACCAGTTTCTCTGTTTAGAGTACCATCTATTTTAGCCCTTTCATTGGATACTCTGTCATGAATAGCTCGATTGTTCATCCACGGAGCCCAAGCCAACAGCAAAAACAGAGCTAACAGCACAACGATGATAATAGTCTTATTTCTCTTTAACATCCTTATTCTAATCGCACTTTCTCCATCACATCATCTCGCTGCAAGCTGTTGACCACATCCATCCCTTCGACTACTTTGCCGAACACAGCATAGTCGCCATTTAGATGGGTTGCTTTGGCCGCGTCCAGCACAATATAAAATTGGGAGGAGGCGCTGTCCGGCTGGTTGCCGCGAGCCATCGCCACCGAGCCCGTTTCGTGTTTCAGGCCACCTTCTACTTCCCTATTGATCTGCCGACAATATTTAGATTCTCTTTTCCCGTCTTTGGTCTTCACCAAAATCTCGTTCCATTTGCGGAAATCGCTATCCGGATATTTGTCCTTATTTTTCTCATATTCTTCCTTAGCGACACAGAAGCCGCCAGTGCCATTGCCCTCCGGATCGCCACCTTGGATGACAAAGCCAGTAGCATAGCGATGAAACTTCAGGCCATTATAAAAACCCTTGCTTACCAATTCTTTGAAGTTGGCCACTGTGCCCGGCGCCTTATCAGCGTATAGCTCGATCTTGAAGCTGCCCTTTTTGGTTTCGACCACCGCGAAGCGCTTGGCACCTCCGCCAGCAAAACTGCGGACGAGCAGAACAATAATGATAATCACAACAACGGCCACTACAGCCACCACGATATAAACAAGTTTTTTCTGCAGCTTTTTCAGCAGATTATTTATTACTTTTTTCATCAGCTAATTAAGTTAGATATGTTTAACTTATTATAACAAGATCTCTTTGCCAAATAAAGCGATTTTACCTATACTAGAGGCTAACAGGTCACAGGCAACAGGCGATAAGAAAAAACTATTAGGATAGTTAAGAGCGATTAAGATGTTCAAGACAAAACTGCTTAAGGAAATGCTTAGGCTAAAGCCGTCAGGTAAAACATCCTAAATATCTTAAAAATCTTAATAATCTTAAAAATCTTTTTTCTGTGACCAGTAGCCCGTCACCCGTAGCCCTTATGAAATACGACCACCAAAATATCGAATCCAAATGGCAGAAGCGCTGGGAAGAAACTAAACTTTACCAGCCGGATTTAGATAAGGCGAAAAATCCTTTTTATAATCTGATGATGTTCCCCTACCCTTCCGCCGATAAGCTGCACGCTGGCAATGTCTATGCTTTTACCGGCGCCGACAGCTATGGCCGCTTCAAGAGATTGCAGGGCTTTGATGTGTTCGAACCGATGGGCTTAGATGCCTTCGGCATCCATGGGGAAAACTATGCTTTGAAGGTCGGCCGCCACCCCGGGCAAGTGCATACAGAAGTAGCCAAATTTTACCGCGAGCAGCAGCTATCCAAGATCGGTAATATGTTTGATTGGACCCATGAGGTTGATACCACCGACCCTGCTTATTATAAATGGACGCAGTGGCTATTTATCCAGCTGTTTAAGAAAGGCCTAGCTGTTCGCAAAAAAGCAGCAGTCAATTGGTGCCCCAAATGCCTGACAGTTTTGTCCGACGAACAAGTGGAAAACGGTGTATGCGAGCGCTGCAAAACCACGGTCGATAAAAAATTGACCGAGCAATGGTTCTTTAAGATTACGCAGTACGCCCAGCGCCTGCTCGACAATCTCGACTGGATCGATTGGTCGGAGAAGACAAAAACAGCGCAAAAAAACTGGATCGGCCGATCGGAAGGCGTGAATTTCCACCACAAGGTCAAAGATATGGACATTGAGTTTGAGGTGTTTGATTCGATCCCCCAGACCCACCTCGCTCAGACATTTGTGATCATTGCTCCTGAACATCCGATGGTGGAGAAATTGGTCGAAGGGACGAAGCAGGAAAAGCTGGTGCTGGAATTTGTAGAGAAGATGAGAAAAAAGAAGTTGGCCGGCAATTTTGATATTGATAAAGATATGGAAGGCATTTTCACCGGACGCTATTCGGAAAACTATCTGGGCACCGGCCGCGACCTGCCTATATGGGTGGCCAGTTTCGCCGTGATGGATTATGGCACCGGCATTGTCGCCTGCAGCGCCCATGACGAGCGCGATTTCACTTTCGCCAAGAAGTACGATATCCCACTCCGGCCTGTATTGCTGCCGAAGGATAAGAAGCTGGCAGAAAAAGTGAAAAATGCCGAGGTGTTTTACCGCGAGCCCGACGGTATCATGCAGGAGCCAGAGCAGTTTCTAGGGATGACCTGGGAAAAGGCCAGAGAGCCGATTATCGATTATCTAGAGGAGAATGGCTTGGCTAAAAGAATTGTTAATTACCGCTTGCGCGACTGGTGTATATCACGGCAAAGATATTGGGGTCCACCGATCCCAATGATTTTATGTGAAAAATGCGGCTGGCAACCAGTGCCGGAAGAAGACCTGCCAGTGCTGCTGCCAGAAACCGATGATTATATCCCTGACAATAGCGGCAAGTCACCATTAGCCCGCAATGAAGAATTTGTGAATACGACCTGCCCGAAGTGCGGCGGGCCCGCCAAAAGAGAAACCGATGTATCTGACACTTTTTTGGATAGCGCTTGGTATTTTTTCCGCTACCCTTCCACTGATTTTGCTGACAAAGTATTTGACCAAAAACGAACAAAGAAGTGGCTGCCAGTCGATATGTATATCGGCGGCAATGAGCATGCGGTCCTGCACCTGATGTATACCCGCTTTATCACGATGGTTTTGCACGATCTCGGTTTGATCGATTTCGATGAGCCGTTTAAGAAATTCCGGGCGCACGGCTTGCTGATAAAAGACGGCGCCAAGATGAGTAAATCTCGCGGCAATGTGGTTAACCCCGATGAATACATCAAAAAGCACGGCGCCGACGCCCTACGGATTTATCTGCTCTTTCTCGGGCCTTATGACCAAGGCGGCGATTTCCGCGATTCCGGCATGGGCGGCATGGTGAAGTTTTTGAATCGCTTCTACACCCTAATCGGCGACATGCAAAAAAAAGAAAACTCAGCCGAGACTATTGCCAAGCTGCACCAGACGATCAAGAAAGTTAGCGACGACACGGAAAACCTGCATTTTAATACGGCGATCGCTGCGATCATGGAGATGACTAACAAATTCTATGATGACGGCGGCATCACGGCCGAAAACGCTAAGATATTGATCAAGCTGATCGCTCCTTTCTGCCCACATAGTGCTGAGGAGCTATGGGAGCACATCGAGGGAGAATATAGTGTGTTTAATCAGCCTTGGCCATTGCATGATCCAGAACTGGCCAAAGAAGACGAGATCGAGCTGGTGGTGCAAGTCAACGGCAAAATCCGCGCCAAGTTAGTGGTCTCTGCTGATATATCGGAAGCAGATGCGTTGAGGATGGCGAAGGAGGATGAGAAGATTAAGGGGTATTTGGAGGGGAAGAAGATTATTAAGGAGTTTTTTGTGGAGGGGAAGTTGGTGAGTTTGGTGGTGGGGTAGGGAGTGGTTTTAATGAGGGTTTAATGGTGTGGGTGGTTTAATAGTGGGTGTTTAGTATTTAATTCAAGGAAAATGAAAGTGATAATACCCTTGTATCTACTACACTTTAAGGATTATTCTCTGAATACTGGGACTTTTTCTATCGCTTCCGGTAGCACACCAATAAAGATAGATATTAAGAGAGGTGATCAATATATTAATTGTAAAGACTTTTTTGGAACGGACGGAACATTAGATCAATTGATAAACATATATCATGAACAAACGCTTTTAGAATATTTAAACCACAAAGATGCTCTTTACGCCCAAGAACTAACCAAAATAAATATAAATCTAAGAGTTGGTAAACCACACATAGAAGATAATTATTTTGGGTTCGCCGCCGAAATTGAAACAAACAACGATATTGATTTTAGTGGGTTAATTGGAAATTTCTTTTTGGCAGTTATATATACCGTTCTGTCAGAGCCTGGACCATTAAGAGGAAAGATATATTTTGGCAGTTATTTTATTTTAGCAAGGAACAATGATGATAATCTGAGATATTTTGAAATCGAGGGTAGGAATTACCATAAAAATAATTTATTTTTCCATGTTATTCTAGATGCAAATCAGCAGATAGTTCCTATCAGCCTAAAGAAACTTACAAACAATTTTGAGAATTTCTTGAAAAGTAAATATTTTAACGAAGAAAGATCTGCGAGATTCCTCTACTTATTAAATACCCCTTTACAGCTAATTGGGTTGCCTTATTTAGAGGAAGTAGCTGTCAACTTATTTAGAATGCTAGAAATGTTACCAAGTAAAAATAAAGAAGAAATAGAACAAGTAATAAAAGACCAAGGAGAGGAAGATTTTTATAAGGATTTTTTGGCCATAAGACGAGCATCAGTTCACCCGATAAAAGAGAATAATTTAGGTAAACCGTTGTTAGCTCTAGATATCAACGAAAGGAATAGCAAAAATTACCAAAAATTAATGGAAACACTGAAAATAAAAATGAAAGAAAAATTTAACGATAAGATTGGTCGAGATATTGCTGCAAAAAGGGCATATCAGAAACTATATCTGCCAATCTTGGAATATCTGCTTTCCGTTGGTTCAGGCTTGTAGCCCCCATTGTCATTCCCGCGAAAGCGGGGATCTGTGAACTTAGTATCAGGCTAATTCTTGGCTTACAGCTGAATAAAGTCATGTTGTTTCACTGTTTAACTGTTTAACTGCTTCACTGCTTCACTGTTTATCCGTGTGACAGAATTTTTTCTAAGTCTTTTAGTCAACTTCGGCTAACATTAGCCACAAACCCCTGATTTTTCTAAGCCAATCAGTCAATATTTGTCTCCAGAAACACCCATTTTTGACCAAAAACCATTTCTCGTGTATTTCGCCTTGCCAATAAAAATAGGTTTACTATAATGGCACTGCGGAGATAAAGGGGGTGATAAAAATCGCTGAGCAGTACGAGCCGCCGAGCGTCAGAAGGTATTCCCAGTTCTACGCCATGTCGCCCGCCGGCTGCAAACTGGGGCTTGGTGTATTCCCATTCAAGGGGTTGAAGTTTCTTCAACCCGCATCGCCGCCCAAAGCCGCTGGATCGCAAGAAAAAACAGCTTAGAATCTCCGCACCGGGGGAGACAAAACACCGTCTCCCCCATCACTCCCCCTTGCCCACTTGTAGCCTAAACCTGTTGTTTGCTAGACTGACAATGAATAATTTGCAACCAACCCAACATTCCAAATGTCCTTATCATCCTTATCATCGTTATAATCTTTATCGTCCTTGCCCCATGCGTCTCCTTCTCCAGCGGGTCAATAGCGCAACCGTCACGGTAGACAGCCAAATCATCGGCCAGATCGGCCATGGAGTGCTGGTTTTTCTGGGAGTGACGGAAAGTGACGGACAGGAGGACATCGATAAACTGGTCGATAAGGTCATCAATCTGCGCATGTTTGCTCAAGACGACAAAAAATTTGATCTGACCGTCCAAGATATCAAAGGTGAAATACTGGTCGTCTCGCAATTCACCTTATACGGCAATTGCAAAAACGGCCGACGGCCCGACTTCATCGAAGCTGCCAGCCCAAACAAAGCCGAGCTGCTTTATAAAAAGTTCATCGACGTTTTGCGGGATAGAAGCGGCCTGAAAGTAGAAACCGGCCAGTTCGCCGCCTATATGCAGGTGGAGTTAGAGAACGACGGGCCAGTCACCTTTTGGCTGGACAGCAAATAAAAGCCCGCCTAAACTATAAGCATACCAATTTAACCCCAAATCTTATGCGGACAAAAATCATCGCCGCTGTTACCGTGCTAGCCGTCGCCTTGGCTTTTGCTGGCTGTGGCAAAACCAAAAAAGCCGTTCAGGATACGGCTGATGCGGTCAAAAACCTGCAAGATGCAGCCGAAGTCGGCAAGAAGCTGGAAAATGCCGAAGAAGACCCAGAAAAAGCCGTGGACGCACTGATGGAGTGGAGCGCCAAAATGGAGCTGCAAGAATACGAGAAAATGGATACTGTCGATGCGCCTGCCGATTTCCCAACCGAGCTGATTTATAAAAACGGCAAGCTGGTGGAATCAGCCGATGATAGCAATGCGTCGGAAGACTATATCAGCAAGAATGTCTTGGTCAAAACCCAAGACGAAGCCAAGGCCATCAGAGAGCATTACAAAAGCCTGCTTTCAGAGGCTCCATGGAGCATCACTTCCCAATCTTCAGAAAGCAACGGCGGCTCCTACGATGCTAAAAATCAAACTACCGGCCTTAGCGCCAATGTAGACATTTACACATCTGATAGCTACTCCAAGATCACCAATATCCGCGTTACCATCACTAATTCTTAAAAACCGGATAAAAATCTTGACTTTATGGTAGCGTTTTGCTACAATTAGGCCAACATCAGAATAACAAAACCATGTTAACCATTTCTTACCTTAAAAAGTCTCGTTGGATCCACCATGTCTCCTCAGGAAGACGGCTTTTTGCGGTAGGATCGGCTAGATAAACAATATCAGATCAACCTCAAGAAACTGCCTTCCTGAAGGCAGTTTCTTTTTATATATGCTCTTTACCATAACGAATAGTACCAATGGTTTCCCCCGCCCACTCCCTCCTGGTATATTCCGCTTCGCAAATAACTAGCGACGGGTCCAGGGCCAAATCAAGCGGACAAGCGGGACGAAACTTGCGATAGAAAATGCTCTGGCCAGAAAATTGTCAATGGCCAAACGCTCTTTAAGCATACCAAAAATACAATCTCGCACCAAAAAAGGAGGTGTTACGATGCACCGCATCCACCGCGCCGATTGGAGGCGCTAAGCCTTCGCGGCCGAAAAGCCCCGGTATATCCTGCCGGGGCTTTTCCTTTATTACCGACTAGAAAATGTCTATAATGATCAAGAACTAACTCCAATAATATGGCTCAAATTTTCACCGACGCTAATTTCCAGATAGAAGTCATCGAAAAATCCCAGCAGACTCCCGTGCTGGTTGACTTCTGGGCACCGTGGTGCGGACCCTGCCAGATACAAGGGCCAGTGATCGAGCAGCTGGCCGAAGATATGGAGGGAAAAGCCATCATCGGCAAACTCAATGTCGACGAAAACCAGCAGGCCGCTGTGAAGTTTAATGTGCAAGGCATTCCGACTATGATTGTTTTCAAGAACGGACAGCCGATAGAAACTGTAGTTAACCTACATTCTTTGGATAGTCTCAAAAGCATTTTGCAAAAATATATCTAACCAAATACCTATGTCTAATTTCGAAGCCACCGACACCCGCGGTAACTGGACCACTTCTGTCCAAAAAGAAATTCAGCACGCCGCCATCACTGGCAAACACTTGGTTGAAGGTAAGGGCTCGCCTCGTCCTTTTCTGAACTGGGATAGCCTGATGTTTCTGCCCGCCCAGATCAAGAATGCTCCCCTGCTGGGAAGCGAACCTGTAAATACTGCTGTCACCATTGGCCCTAAAGCTAAGAAACCAGTCCAGCTGCAAACCCCCGTGATGGTTGGCGCCATGAGCTTCGGTGCCATGAGTATTGAAGCCAAAGTCGCCATCGCCCGCGCCGTCAACGCCATCGGCTCTATGACCAACACTGGCGAAGGCGGCATGCATCCCCGTGAACGACAGGAAGCCAAGCTACTAGCCGCCCAATATTCTACGGGCCGTTTCGGTGTCAGCGATGAATATCTGGCCCAAGCCGATATGATTGAGATCAAGCTCGGCCAAGGTGCCAAGCCCGGCCTCGGCGGCCATTTGCTCAAAGAAAAAATTACTGATGAGATTGCTGCTATCCGCAAAATATCCAAAGATCAAAATGCCATCTCCCCTGCCCGCCACCCGGATATCAATAGCCCCAAAGATTTAGCTGATACTATCAAGATGCTGAAAGAAAAAGGCAATGGGGTGCCGGTAGCTGTGAAAATAGCTGGCGGCCATGTTGAAGAAGATTTGGATGTTTTGTTTAGCCTAGGCGAACTACCTGATGCCCTGATCATCGATGGCGCCGAAGGCGGCACCGGCGCTGCGCCAGTCTTCGCCCGCGACCATGTCGCTTTGCCACTTTTCTATTTCTTGCCACGCGTCGTCCAAGTATTTGCTAAGAAAAAGCTAAAAGGGAAAGTTACCCTGATTGCCACGGGCGGCTTAAGAGGCGCCGCCGACATCGCCAAAGTGCTAGCGCTAGGTGCTGATGCTGTGCAGATATGCAGCTCGGTGCAAATGGCCATGGGTTGCTCGATGTGCCGCCAGTGCCAGGTCGGCAAATGCCCGCTCGGCATCGCTACCCAAGACGAAAGCCTACGCGCCAAAGCCAACATAGACGAGTTAGCCGGAAAGGTCATCAACTTCCTGAAAGTAACCACCGAAGATGTCGCTAATTTCTGCCGCATCACTGGCAAAAACGATATCGCAAAATTATCCAAAGACGACTTGGTGGCACTGGACGAGCTAAGCGCGAAAATAAGTGGAGTAAAATTAGCCTAAAAAAATGACCAGCAAACAAGGGTATCTAAAAAGAGCTGTCGTAATCGCGCTATTAGCGGCCTTTGTTTCGTTTGGATCGTGCCAATTAAACAAGAAAACAAGACAGTCAGCAGACATAGGCATTATCCTCCCTCTTACTGGCGATCTGGCTAATATATCCCAAGAGATACGTGACGGCTTTGAATTAGCCGCCAGAAATGTTAAGGGCAGCACAAACATTGAATTTAATTTCATCTATCAGGACGACGAGTTTAAAGCTCAAAATTCAGTCACTGCTGCCAACTTTCTTTTGAACAATCATAAGATCAAGGCGCTTCTCGGCCCGCTAGGACCGCAGAATACTTTGGCAATTGCGCCTGTGCTAAGACAAAAAGCGCCAGATGTCCCTATCGTTGCCATGTCTATGTGCAGCCCAGCTTTTGAGAAAGAGGAAAATGTATTTTGTGTTTATCCATCTGCGGAAGACCAACTGCTGCCTATAGTAGAAAAGATTAAAAAACTGGATTTGAAAAAAGTCGGGGTAGTGACAGATATTACCGAACCAGGGATCAATGTCGCTGACTTCTTTCAAGAACAAATAAAAGACCGCATAATAGATATTCAAAAGATAGCGCCGGACGAGAGGGATTTCCGAACTGCCATAACCAAGTTAAAGGCACAGAACCCCGATGGAATAATCTACAAAGCCACTCCGCCCTCTCTATTCGCCAAGCAAATGAAGGAACTAGATCTAACAGATATTCCGGCCTTTGCTCTTATGGAAGCCGACGAAAAAGAGTTAGCCAAAGCCCCAGATGCTTTTGAAGGCCACTACACTTCTGCAGCGCCACCTATTTCCGACTGGTTCAATCAATACTTCATGGATAATTTTGGCTACACCCCTAGCTTCTATGGACGCATAGCTTACGACAGTGCTAAAACAGTATTGCTTGCGATTGATAAATTTTCTGGCAACATATCCGCAGGGTTAAAAGAGATTAATTTAGACAAGCCAGCCATGCAAGGCTTCCGCTTCTCAGAAGACAGGAAAGCAGACAGGGTAAACATGACCCTTTATCAGATAAAAGGTGGTGAGTTTGTTGTGGCGGAGTAAGGAGTGGCGCTAGAAAACTTAAAAGCACAAACAATATGTAATCTCGCGGGTTGCTGTTTGTAGCCTGAACCAAACATTTGATAAAATGGCGATGAAGCTAATCTAAGCAATATGTCAACAATCAGAATAGACGAAGAATTTAGCAGCGGTATGTATTTCCTAACTCTCACTGTTTTACACTGGTATTATTTGTTTGATAGATGGAATCGCTTTGATATTTTGCTTGATTCTTTGAAACACTGTCAAAAACACAAGGAACTGAAAGTTTATGCGTGGGTATTTATGATCAATCATATTCATCTGATAGCAGCTAGTGAAGATATGATTGGCTTTACTCGTGATTTTAAGAAATTCACGTCCAAAGAACTCCAGAAAAATATTGTGGCGACGGAACCTAGTATCTTAAAAATATTTGAAGAAAAAGGCGAATACCACTTTTGGCAGCCAAAAAATATGCCGAAAGTCATAGAAACTGAAGAATATTTTCTTCAGAAGAAAAATTATATTGAGCAGAATCCTGTTAAAAAACTGTATGTTAGAAATCCAGAACACTGGATATACTCATCAGCTAACCCAGAAAGTCTTCTACAGCTTGATAACCCAAACGACTGGTTCAATTTGCAAAATTGAACCCGCGAAGTTAATTAGCCTTCGGAGCAGCTTCTCCGACAGCGACTGTCAGGTAGGAGAACCTGACAGCACGGCAATTAATTTAGGAAAACTTCAAAGCGCGGAGGCGAACTGCCCGCGCTTTTAGTTTTTTGTTCTCCCCCCTTTTTTTAGCACCAGCATCTAGTGCTGACCCGCTTTGCCGTATAAACTGTACGGGATGTTGCCCAACATCATGCCGGCCATAAACAAAACAAAAATAAAACCAGCATCTGCGGAGAAAGCCAACATGATAAGCCCGATAGGTATCCACAAGGGCTCAATGAGACGAAAAATACGATCTCTACTCCCTAATAAATGGCCCGCCACTATGCTTACTGCTCCCCCCAATAACAACATTAATATTCTATGTTGTAACAACGTGTCCACCTTCTTTCGCGATTTATTAATTGCTAAGGAAAGACTAGCAAGTTTTACTGTTATTTGTCGAATGTTTTTGTGTTGTCGGAGTCTCTTCCCCGACAGCGACTGTCAGGTAGGCCTGTCCGCCGACTTGTCCTCCGAAGCCCACCGAAGGTGAGCGTAGAGGGAAGCCTTGGCAAAGGCGAAAGAACTTGACAGCACAGAATACCTGTTATGTCCGCCATAGTCGTTGTCTGTTGCCCATAACCCACCAAATCAGCTATACTTGGATCATGTTTTTTCTCGCATGGTTGATTATTATCGGTTATTTTTCCATAGTGATTATTTTTCTGGTAGCTATATCCGCCATCCTGACCCATATCATCAGGCTGATTTCCTTACGCATAAACTTCGTCGATAAACCGGGTGAGCGAAAGATCCACAAAAAACCGATTGCTTATGGCGGCGGGCTAGCGATGTTTATAGCCTTTCTGGTGGGTATTATCTTTTTTGTCGAACCCAGCAGGCAAATTATCGCTCTACTAATCAGTGGCGCCTTTTTAGTTTTTGTCGGCCTCTGGGACGATAGAGAAAATCTACCCGCTTGGTTTAAGCTGATATTACAGATTATCGCCGTTCTGATATTGATTGTCGGCGGAGTCGGCGTCGATTTTATTACCAATCCGATTGGCGGCCAGATCCAGCTCAATAACTGGGCTATTCCCTTTTGCAGCGGCAGATATCATTTTGTACCGCTCACTGATTTGTTCACACTCGTCTGGGTAGTGCTGATGATCAACACCATGAATTTCCTCGACGGCCTCGACGGGCTGGCTGGCGGCGTATCAGCCATCGGCGGCTTGATTATATTTGGTCTGAGCCTAATCATCCTGCCCCACCAGCCGCAAACAGCCACTCTGGCCATTGTCTTGGTCGGCGCCTGTCTCGGATTTTTGGTATTCAACTTTCACCCGGCCAAAATCTTCATGGGCGATGCCGGCTCGCAATTCCTCGGATTAACACTAGCTACACTAGCCATCATCGCTGGCAGCAAGATAGCAACAACCCTGATGGTGCTCGGTCTGCCGATCCTTGATCTATTTTGGGTGGCTGTCCGCCGCATTTCTAGCCGCCAGTCCCCTTTCAAGGCAGACAAACTGCACTTCCACCACCGCTTACTTCAGCTAGGGCTCACACAGAAACAAGCAGTATTTCTGGTTTATGGGTTTTGCGCTGTCTTCGGTGGATTAGCTCTGATGTTGACCAGCAGCGAAAAACTCTGGGCGCTTTTGGTGATGGCTGCTATAATGATTTTACTGTCTATTTATATCGTTAAAAAAACTTTTAACCAAAAGAATCATGTTTGATAAAGCTAAAAAAATCTACCAGCTGCAGAAGCAGGCCAAACAGATGAAACGCGAGCTGACCAATGAAGTCGTGGAAGTAGAGGGTGGCAATGGCGCTATCACTATGCAGATCAACGGCGAGATGAAAGCGGTTTCGCTGAAAATAAACGAGGAAGCTTATGTGGGTAAAAACGAACAGTTATGCCAAGACCTGATAAGAACTTTCAATAAGGGCACAGAGGTCAGCCAAAAAATCGCCGCCGAGAAAATGAAAACTATCCCCGGTTTGCAGGATTTGCTAAGCGGGTTGGGCGGATAATACGGAATAACAGGTTTGACAGGGCGCGAAGCCTACAAGGCTTCGCTTGACGGACCCGCCTCCTCCATAGGCGGACAGGTGCGGCAGGGCAGAACAGACTTAGACGCAGACAGTCTCCTATCTTCAATATAACTAACCCTATTCTCATGGAACTGGATGGTATTACTGTAGTATACAATGCGCCAAAAAGCCGTTTTCGCAAACAAGAGGTTATCCGCGGAATAGAAATGGCCTGTCAGTGGTCATCTGACTATAGCTTGTTTGTGTTGGAGCTCCAGCAAGCAGAAGATGGCAACAAAGGAAGAGCGTCTAAAGAAATAATCATTTCCAAAGATGCCGAGATGGCCAAAAAGATATTTATAAAAGCAAAAATATTGGCCGAGGCGGGCCTAAATATATATCAAATTTATGTAGCCGTGTGTAAAGAAATAGAACGCCTAGAGCAAAACTAAACTTTCATCGACTTGATTGTTTCGGTTTGCCGCAACAAGAGCTAACAGAGAGAGCTGTCGGATAGAAGAATCTACAGCACAAAAATAAGATCAGTCTGTTTCACTGTTCACTGTTAACTGTTTAGCTGCGAGCGCAAAGCGCGAGCCTATATATCTAGATTCTCCACATTCTTCGCGTGTGTCTGGATGAATTTTCGGCGCGGCGCTACTTCTGCTCCCATCAATGTCTCAAACATCTCATCGGCCCGCTCAGCGTCTGCGATTGTTACCCGCTTCATCATTCTCCGCTCGGGATCCATGGTGGTTTCCCAAAGCTGTTCCGGATTCATTTCACCAAGACCTTTATAGCGCTGTACATTGATCCCTTCGTCGCCTAACTCTTTAAGCTTCCCATCTTTTTCCTCATCGCTATAAACATAGGCGCTTACCGCACCTTTGGCTAATTTATAAAGCGGCGGCTGAGCAATATAAAGATGGCCGTTCTTGATGATTTTCTTCAGATAGCGATAAAAGAAAGTCAAAAGCAAGGTACGGATATGGGCGCCATCAACATCAGCATCTGTCATAATCACAATCCGGTGATAACGCAGCCGTTCCAAATCGAAAGTTTCACCAATGCTGGTCCCCAGTGCCATGACCAGAGATTTAATTTCATTATTGCCCAAAATCTTATCTAACCGCGCCTGCTCGGTATTAAGGATTTTACCGCGCAGAGGCAAGATAGCTTGATTGTGCCGGTTCCTGCCCTGCTTGGCGCTACCACCAGCGCTGTCTCCCTCTACAATATATATCTCTGATTCTTCTGGTTTGCGCGAGGAACAGTCAGCCAATTTACCCGGCAAATTAAAGCCTTCAAAAGCTCCTTTGCGGATTACGGTGTCACGCGCCGCTCTGGCTGCCATCCTGGCCCTTGCCGCCAGGTCGCATTTATTGATAACTGATTTGGCTACCTGCGGGTTTTCTTCTAGATGATCGCTAAAGGCCTGACCAAAAGCTGTCTCCACCAACGATTTAACTTCCGGATTGCCGAGTTTGCCCTTGGTTTGCCCTTCAAATTGCGGGTCTGGTATCTTGACCGACACAATTACTGTTATCCCCTCCCGCACATCGTCGCCGGAAAGTCCTTCTTTGCTTTTTGCTAATTCATATTTATTAGCGTAGCTATTGATCGTACGAGTCAAGGCCGAATGAAAGCCAGACACATGCGTTCCCCCATGAATGGTATTGATTCCGTTCACAAAAGAAAGAATATGCTCCTTATAGGTATCGGTATATTGCAAGGCTACCTCTACTATCCCCACTGTATTTTCATGCTCGAAATAGAAAGGCTCGCCGGTAAGAATGTTGCGCTTGCGGTTAAGCTGTTTGACATAGGCCTTGATCCCTCCTTCAAAATAGAAGCGAACCTTTTGGCCACTGCGCTCATCTATCAATGTGATCGTTATCCCTTTGGTCAGATAGGCTTGTTGGCGCAATCTGGTCTCTAATATATCAAATTTATAATCAGTAGTTTCAAATATACTGCTGTCCGGCCAAAAGGTGATTGTCGTTCCCGTTTCTTTGCTCTTGCCAACTTCCTTCACAGCCCCCTTGGGCTTGCCACCATTTTCGAAGATCTGCTCATATGTTTTGTTGTCGCGCCTGACCTCGGCTATTAACTTAACAGAAAGTGCGTTTACTACCGACACACCTACCCCGTGCAGCCCGCCAGAAACCTTGTAACCCACCCGATCAAATTTGCCGCCAGCGTGCAGTATCGTCAGCACGGTTTCCAGCGCCGACTTACCGGTCTTTTCATGACGCTCGACTGGAATGCCACGGCCATTATCAACAACAGTGACACCGCTATCTTTATGGATAGTTACTTCGATATGGGTGCAAAAACCAGCCATTGCTTCATCAATAGCATTATCGACTACCTCATAAACCAGATGGTGCAGACCTTCTTCGCCCGTCGAGCCAATATACATGCCCGGCCTTTTGCGCACCGCTTCTAGCCCCTCAAGCACTTGAATCTGTGAAGCATCATATTTCCCCTGTTCGGCCATTTTGTTTAGATTTGGGTTAAACAATACACTTTTCCATTATACTTGGCAAAATGCCGAGAAACAAGTATTTAGGCGACAAAAACGCTGCTTTGGCTGCCAGAAAAACTAGACAAAAAGCTAATAATATGGGTTGACTAAGATCGACCGATAAGCTATCATACGAACAATACGAAAAAGGGAGGAAGAGACATGGCCAAGAACATAAGGCAAAAAACCAGTGTCAGAAGAAAGGTTTCTATCTTTTTCATCGCAACCGAAGATGAGGGAGATATTGACCCCAAAGAATTGCAAGTCTTGGTAACCAAGCTGGCACCGAAACACTTGATTATTGACTTCCACATCGGCGCTCATTTCTCACTGGTCCGCGACGGCGTGGCCATCAAAATCTCTCGGCAAAAAAAGTGCTATCTTGCCGAACCATATCTCAAGGGCCGCGGCAAGAAAACGCTCGAGCTCTCTGAGAATATCCACGAGGCTGCCGGCATGATTGTCGGTTTAGTCAACGCCTATACCGGATTTAGCTGAAAGAAACCGCCCCCTTACCCTAAGGATAGGCGGTTTGTTTTTTTTGTATGAGATTCAAATGGCAATCTAACTCTTTTGTTTGTTCAATCCTTCGTATATAGATGACCTGAATATAAGATTTTGCTTCGCCAAAGCGGCAAACTATCTTCTTCGTACAGTTTAAAACAGCAGGCTGCATTTCTCTGTTGCCTGTAACCCGTGACCAGTCATCCTACCTTACTCCGCCGCACCTGCAAACAAAAAGGCCAGAGCCGGCAGAGCAAACCAGATACTAGCGTAATCCACCATCATCCGCACCAATACCGAGCCAGCATAGATAGAATTAACAAATTCTTTGGAAGGAACAAATTGCTGGAAAACAAACGAGCTCCCCGAAGTATAAACAATCACCGTAGAGACAATCAGGCCGGCTGATAGCAGGGCAAAAACCAATGTCATCAAGAAGTTGCTGGTTCTGCCGCCGCCGCCCATGCTGACAGAGAAATTCGGTTTGAGGGTCAGATAAACAATGATTGTAAGAAAGATAGCAATCTTCAAAATAATAATAGTCTGGGAGCCGCCATAAGGCGCCACCTGCTTAATCGGCGAATCTGGGTTGATCACATATTCCCGTAGCAAATTGCCCACCCCATCTGCTGTTAGTAGGGCAATATATGAACCAATAATAATCTTCATCGTCTGATCCTTCCCAACAATGAAGCTATAGGCGATTACGAGCACGAAACTGATAATGATGAGCAGATCCCACGTGGGCAACATAGATTTCTGTTTATAATAACTTAATTTTAGTGAAGCGGAGCTATTTTTGCAAATCTTTTAATTGCTTATATAGCTGGCGCTGCTTGGTTGTAAGCTTTTTGGGGATTTCTACTTCTATTTTAACCAGATGATCACCGCTGGCTCCGCTCTCTTTATGGATACCATAGCCGCGCAAATAAAACACCTTGCCGCTTTGCGTGCCAGCCGGAACATTGAGCTTTATATCCTTATGGATCGTCTTGATTTTAATCTCACCACCCAAAACCGCCGTCAGCAGATCAACTACTTCCTCTGAAAGGATATTGATACCATCGCGGCTAAATTCCCTACTCGGCTTAACTCTAACCAAAATATAGAGATCGCCGTTTTTGCCACCCCGACCAGCCGCCTCTCCCTTACCAACCAGACGAATTTGCGCTCCGTCAGATATGCCAGCAGGGATTTTCACTTTAATCTGGCTCCGATCACGCACCCGACCAGCACCGCCGCACTTCTTGCACTTCTCTTTAATCCGCTCTCCGCTGCCTTCACAATCCGGACAGGGGCGTTTTACTGCCATCGCTCCAAATAAGGTATTTTGCCTAGTTGTTACTTGGCCGCTACCATGGCAGGTCTTGCAGGTCTCCACGCCGGTACCCGGCTCAGCACCGTTGCCTTTACAGCGCTCGCACTCTTCATATTTTTGTAGCTCAATTTCCCTGATACCACCAAAGGCGGCTTCTTCAAATGTCAGACTGATTTCCACCTGAATATCCCGCCCTCTTTTTTCTCTGGCAGCTGCGCGGCGCGTCCCACCGCCAAAAAAGTCAGAAAAAACATCACCAAAATCGAAACCACCAACATCAAAATTAATATTACTAAAATCAAACCCGCCAAATCCGCCACCAGACTGATAAGAACCAGCGCCAGCGCCAGAAGGTACTGAACCAAACTGGTCGTATTGGGCTTTTTTATTTTTATCGCCAAGAACTTGGTAGGCCTCGTTTACTTCTTTGAATTTCTTCTCAGCGTCACTGTCCTTACTGATATCTGGATGGTGTTTCTTCGCCATGTTCCGGTAGGCTTGTTTGATTTCCGCCTCCGTTGCCCCCCGACCGACACCCAATGTTTGATAATAGTCTTTATTCATAAGAAACATTCTAGCACTTATAGCAGATCAGTGCCAATAGTTAGAAATGGTGAACAGCCCCGGCGGTGAGCCGAGGCTGATGATTTTCCGGCGCTTAGGTGATATGCCCGGGCCACCCCCAGTGTCTCGGATTCATCTGCCTAAGCACCGTGGAACATGTGGTACTAAGAAGCCAAAGCTAATTTATCTCTTTCAACTATTTTTAGCAAGAAAATCAGCTTTTAATTTCTTACTATGGCTTACTTACTCACTTAAGAGAGCTCGTTTGTTCACTGCCAAATATCCTCCTACCACCCCCACCCCATCAACCAGTACATCCCGAAAACAACCCACTCTCATCGGTATAAAATGCTGGTGAAATTCGTCGGATACAGCATAAAGCAAGCAAAAAGCCAGTGCTTGTTTTTTGTCGCCAAACGCCCGGTAAGCCAGCAAATATAAAATCAAGTATTCAATGACATGCGCTAATTTGCGCAGCAAAAAAGGCCACAAGCCCGGCATCGGTTCCCCTAGATCCGGCATACCCGATAAAATAAATATCACCAGACACCAAGAAACTAGCGGTCCCCACTTTTTAATCATACTGCCTCCCTTAGATCAATAACTTGCATCTCTACCTTCTCCTTGCTTTGCCATTCATTGATTTGCAGCTTGGCAGCTAGATCATACAGCTTTTCTCTCTGGAGACGAGAGCTATACTCCCCCATCCGAAAAGCAATGCCCCGATAGGTTTGCTCGCCAACCTGAAAACTTAATGACAAATGTTTGCCCTCCGGCCCGACCTGCTGACAGCCAAGCAGCTTAGCTCTTTTCAACAAAAACAAAATCTCCTCATTTTCCGGGCCAAATGGCGCGAACCTAGCCAAATCTTTGGCGTTTTTCAAAGTAATCTCATCTGGCTTGATTTCCGTGTCCAGAGTTAAAACCGCTTGCAGATCTTTCTCTTTGATCACTTTAGCTTCTTTCTTCATCACCTTTTGCAGCGCTGCCCAGTTTTTTTCTAACAAAGAAAATCCCGCCGCTTGGCTGTGTCCGCCATGGTGGATAAAAAGATCAGCATGCCGGCGAATCGCCTCAATGATATTAAAATACAAGGGAGAGCGAGCTGAACCAACTAGACCCTCCTTGCTGTGACCAACTGCCAAAACCGGCCGATGATAGCGCTCTGTTAATTTACCGGCAATCAGGCCCAAAATCCCCTGATGCCAATGATCCTTACGCAAAAGCAAAATACCTTGGCTGGTATCCAACATCTCATCTGCTTCTTGTATGGCCTCTTCTACCATCTGCTGTCTTTTTTTATTAAGGCCGTCTAACTTTCTGGCCAATTCTTCTGCCTTTTTGTCGTCTCTGGTTACCAGCAAATCAAAAGCTATCTGCGGGCCACCAATCCGCCCAGCAGCATTTAAGCGCGGCGCAATAGCAAAGCCAACCGTCACCTCATCACTAACCCCTTTCTTCTCGGCCACTTCCAGCAGTTTCTTCAGTCCCAGCTTTTTAGTCCGGTTGAGCACCTGCAAACCGTAAGCAACCAATGTGCGGTTTTCCCCCGCCAAAGGTGTCACGTCGGCGATTGTGCCCAGCGCTACCAGATCCATATTCCACTTGATAAAATACTCCGCTTCTTCTTTTGGTAAAAACTCGTAAGCCAGCGCCCATGCCAACTTAAAAGCCACACCCACGCCAGCCAGCTTCTTAAACGGATAGCGGCAAGCATTTTGCCGTGGATTAATAACAATCGTATCTGGTAGATCATCCGGCACACTGTGATGGTCAGTGACAATCACCTCCATGCCCTGTTTTTTAGCTTTGATAACTTCCGACGCATTGGATATGCCGCAATCTACCGTGACCAACAAAGAAACCCCCTGCTGGCCGAATTTTTCGATCAGGTCGTCGCTCAGCCCATAGCCGTCTTCAACTCGGTGCGGCAGATAAACCTCCGTCTTGGCCCCGATCTTTTCAAACAACTGATAGAGCAAGGCTGCTGCTGTCACCCCATCGGTATCGTAATCGCCAAAAATCAAAATCTTCTCTTTACTGCCCACCGCCTCTTTAATCCTAACCACTGCTTCCTTCATCCCAGACATCTCATATGGATCGTGTAAATCGCGCTCAAAATCCGGAGACAAAAAGCTCTCCTGCTTCTCCGCTAAAATGCTGCGATTGATAAATAACCGCTCAGCTAAAGGCTTAGTTAAATCCTGATTTTGAACCTGCCAACGCTGGTGAAGTAAACTAGGCATGGGGCCAGTATACAGTAAACAGTAAAGCAGTGAAACAGTAGTAACGATGATAATCCGCCGCAGCGAACCACCTTCCCCTATCTGCAGCGCATAGACAAAGCTCGTGGATTCCGTTTACCTCTTCCGCTGAAATAAACTAATTCTCAAAGAAATAAACTGCTTATTTCTTGACATCGCTAGTATATTATGCTATTATGCAAGCAGCTTGGCAAGTGTCAGATGGACACAGACCAAGCAAGGATCTTTATTCGACAGAGAGTGGGGGAAGGACGATGAAGAAGTTAATTTCTATGTTGGAAAGCTATGCGCAGTTTGTTATGATGGCAATTGCCACCATAACATTCACAGTGGTAATCGCCACCGGGCAGTTACCTACCCTCATCACCATACTTCTTGGTCTGTACCAGGCATGGAAACCGGCAGGAGTGGTAGCGTTATTAGGGGTCTTGTCGCTTGCCATCTACGCCGTGATGGCAGCAGTATTGGTTGGGTTCATTCTGTATGGACTAACCAATACAGCTGTTTATCACATCCGGTTATATTTTCACCATCCCGACTGCTGATTCGACTACCAAACAAAAAAGGAGGTAAGGGCTCAAGACACGCCAGTCTTGAGCTTTTTTCGTTTACTTATCTCCTTTATCAAACTATTTATTATTTACATTTTCACTATCTTCCTCACCGACGCCCTTATCCCCTTCTCCCGCATATACCGCAGGCCACTCGCCAATTTTCCGCCCCGCAAACTAACCCGATAGCCGAAGTCCGGCGCTTTTTTCGGGTTTTTGACCCACTCGGCCACTGCCCGGGTGGTGTATTTGTATGAATAATACTGTTTAGCAAAATCAGCTGCCCGCTTGGTATATTCGCTCAGATCTCGGCCGACCAGGGAGACCAGTAGATCAGCCAACCCATCACTATCGCCGATATCGTATGTGAACCCTAAATCATTGCTCTTAATATCATGGGTAATCTCTGAACCCAGCGTTGTCACCACTGGCAACCCACGGATCATCATCTCATTTAGCCGGTTGCGCGCCCCAGTCAGCGTCTCGTAATTAAACCGGTCGCAGTTAATCCCCACATTTGCCTCCCGATAATAGTAAGGCATATTTTCCGATGGAACCCACCCCAGCATGACAAATCTGTCTTTGTGCTTTGACCCGTCGATCATTTTGATAAACCGGTCGAACACACTATCAGCTAGACCCGGAATCTTGCCACCCGTAGAAACAAACTTAATCTTGGGATTCTTGTCCATCGCTTTCCCTAGGCCAGTAAACAAAGTGTCGATATCCAACCAGGTGTTATATCCGCCCGCCGAAAAAACAATGAAATCATCTTCTGCCGCTACCTTGCCTCGCAGTAGCTTTCGATCGTCCATCTGGTGCAACTCAATCGTCTCATTGGCGTTGGGGATACTGGTAGCAAACTCGTAGCCGTCTGTCTTGCTGTTCATCCGGCCAGCTAAAGCCAGCTCCCCGATAAGCGCCCACTTCTGAAATTCGGACACCGCCGAGAACTTATCGGCCCACCGAACAATCGTCTGTTCGATTTTGGCATAGTGAGGCAAGTAGACATCGCTACCGATAACACCAGCCTGACTCTGGGCTTCTGCCATCAGCCAACCATTGAGGTCTGCCCAAAATGGACAATGTCTGGCTAATGTCGTAGCACGGTAAGACGGGTATGTGTTAATTCCCAAAGCGCAATCCGGCCGAAATGTCCGAAACTGTTTGTGCAAAAACTGTGCAAAACCTGTCCACCCCTTGTCCACCCTGATAATGGTCAGTTGGTCAGAAACGACCTCTGTCTGCGGCTTTTTAAACACCAAAGCGTCCTTATAAGCGTCCGGCATGACCAGTGCAAAAAGTAGAACTTGGTGGCCAGCGTCCAAAAGCGGCTTGATAAAATGCCAAGTCCGCAGCCCCGCGGCGTATTGTTTTTTTGCTTCTTTTTCCGTCGGTAGTGGCGCGTTGCCGCAGATCAGGATTTTAGCCATTGGCGCAAAATCAGATTATTGAGAGCAGCTTTTTCTTTCTGCTTTTTTAGTACTTGTTCTAGTTTAGCTCTTTGTGAAAAAGCCAGCAAAAATTTTTCTTGTAAAATCTCCGTTTTCACTTCACCGATATCCAGTCCCCAGCTGCTAAGCCCGCAGTCTTTCAGCAATGCTCGCACTTTGTCGGTATAGACGAGCGCCACAAATGGACACTGATAGATAATCGCCCAGACGATACTGTGCAGCCGCATCCCCAAAACAAAGCCGGAGCGCTGATACATACCCTCCAGCTTTTTTAGATTTTCCACTTTCAGCAGCCGCACTCGCCGGTTTTTGATTTTGTCTTGTAACTGACCAAGCATTTTTCGGTCATCATTCTTCAAAACCTGAAAAGGCACCAGATTGACCACCGCCCTTTGGCTCAAAATAAATTGCGCCATCTCATCAAGCAGCCTAGGGTTATTGCCGTAATGGGTCCGCAAAGAAACTAAAATATCTTTCCCGGAAGCCCTCTTGGTTGCCTTATAGAGAAAAACTGGGTCAGCCGTCACAACAATCTTGGCTTCCAATTTCATTTTTTGGGCAATCTTCTCTGAAGCCTTATCCCGCACCGTGATTACTTCCACTTTGGATAAAGCTCTTTTAGCTAAATATCTGGACCAAAATCGCCGCAGCGGCCCGATACCAATTCCATAGACAAACACCCGCTTCTTAAACAAATTCACCCAGAGCAGCTGCCACCACCAAAGTACGGGAGCTAAAAGATCATCATCTTGGAAAAGCGTACCCCCGCCTAAAATAACATAATCAGCCTGCCGGATCACCCGGATAGTTTGCCAAAAAGTGCCAGCAAGCAAGCTGCGTTTACCAAATGGCAGCAGATGTTTGACTTGGACACCTTCGACCATTTTACTTGTCCACACAGGGTCGTGGCTCAAAACTGTGATGTCCGCCTCTATAGGGAAATTGTCCACAATTGATTTCAAAACAGCGCTATCCCCCAGATTAGTCGACCCATACGCACCGATGATAAGAATTCTTGGTTTAGACATAGGTATGTTCTTAGTTCTTCGTACGAAGCTCTTAGTCAAGATGGACAGCTTGGACATCAAACAATACTTTCCACGAAACCGTTATCTTCTTTCTTTGCCCCAAACGTCAGGCGATGCAGCGGGCATGGCCCCAATCTTGATAAAATCTCCTGATGTTCCGCCGTTCCGTAGCCATAGTGCTGATCAAACTTATATTCTGGATGGACTTTGGCCCAAGCTTCCATCAGCCAATCCCGCACGCATTTGGCAATAATTGACGCGGCGGCAATCGACCACACCAGGTTATCCCCTTTAACTATTGAGGTAAAGTTTTGGGGGAAGTGGAAATGGTCACGCCCATCAACCAGCAGATAATCTGGCTTGATCTTAAGATTGCCGACAGCAATTTGCATCGCCTCGTTAGTTGCTTTGAGAATGCCCCTTTCGTCTATTATTTGCGCACTAACAACCCCGATACCAAAATCCATCTTACCAATAAGCTTATAAAAGAGGCTCTGCCTGGCTTCTTTACTCAACACCTTAGAATCAGCTATATCGGCTCGCCATTTTTCTTTCCCCTCAGCAAAACCCACGGCAGCCGCCACCACAGGACCAGCCAGCGGCCCTCGTCCGGCTTCATCAATACCAGCTATATATTTATAGCCACATTTGAGAAAGCGCTTTTCTACCTGTTCAAAATCCATATACTAAAATGAGGCTAATGAAATGACATAGCCCCATTTTAGCGTCTTTCTTTGAAAGCGTCTAGGCGGTCCGCTGTGGCGGACCGAACTAGAAACGAGAAACTTGTAACGGTTAGCTTTTTGTTTCTTCTTTGGGATCCTCAGATTCCTTCTCATTATCCCCATCCTTATCATCCTTATCGTCCTTATCACCCTTATCCTCTTTATTTTCTTCCATATCCTTCTTCTCGATCTCCTCTTTGGGCATTTCCTCCACCTCTTCTGCTACCTCCTGTCCATCTTCTTGTGGCGGTTCCGGGTCTTTTATATCCTCTGAAGAGATATTTACCCGCACTTCTTTTAAGCGCATCGCCTTGCCAGTCAAGTCGCGCATATAATAAAGCTTGGCTCGGCGGACCTTAGCAATCTTGATTACTTCGATTTTTTTGATCATTGGCGCAGAAAGCAAGAAAATGCGTTCCACTCCCACTCCACTGGCAATCTTGCGAACAGTGATAGTTGTATTAGGGCCATTGCGATGAATGCGAATCAGTAGCCCTTCAAACACCTGAACCCTTTCTTTTTTGCCCTCAGAGATTAACTGATGCACCCGCAAAGTCATTCCTACTTTAAGTAGCGGGATTTTGATTTTAGGCTTAGAGCCTAATTCATTTAAAAGTTTTTGGCTGTCCATGTTTATTTGTTGAATTTGTTAATGGAAATAATATTAGCTGGGTCGGAGGTAATCTCCAAGAGAAACTTGTCGTTATAATCCAATCTGTATTGATAATCTTCTTTTTTCATGATGGTATAGCGAACTTCACGACCTACGCGCTCTGATAATATCTTAATATAGTTATCAAACTTCTTTTTATCAACATCGCCGACAATCAACATGTCGATTTTTGCCTGTGCTTGATTAATAAAAATACCACCTAAAAGTAGCAAATAAACATCGCCCAGCTTGCTTACTACCTTAGATACCTCATCATAAGCAGAATTGGCCTTAACGATCAAATTGCGCAGATCATGCAGCAAAATAAAGCCCTTGTTAACATAAAAGTACTTCTTACGATTACGAACCCGGCTTTTAAGCAGGCCGATCCTGCGCAGGTTGTCTAGTTCGCGACGGACAGAATTAATCTGTTCGTCTAGCCTGCGGGTTAAATCCCGAATAAAGAACTCGTCATCGACATTTTCCATGAAAAGAGAAAGTAGTTTTACTCTCGTCTTGGAAGTAAATAAATGGTTGAGCATCAATTTTTGGCTATTTTATACCAGCGGCCTGACCCTAGGTCAAGCCTATCTTTATAAATCAATTGTACACAAAATTTATACTCCTTCAGTATATATTTTGCAAGAAAAAATGCAAGTTTTTTATACACAAATCCAGTAGACCGCATATATAAGCCGAGTATCGCCACATAAAAATAATTGATTTTTGGACAAAAAATGTCGCCGTGATACACAAATTTACTCAATTTCTGAACAAATTTATTGCTCAAGTTTTCGCCACTATGGCTCATCTCCACCCATTGACAAACAGCAGAAAATACAGGATTTAGCAGCCGCTTGACGCCTGCCCTATCTTTCGATAATATCGACTACAGAAGTCTGAGATCATCTAAACCAATCCAAAATTAGTCTCGCTATATCTGAACACGGACCGAATTGCGCTGATATTATCAGCGCGGCCGATTATTTGGCTGGCGGAAGCCTACTGCCAGACCTTCTTGATTCTGCCAGCCAGCTAGCGGATATATCTGAGCTAACCCGTCGCCGGCTCAATCGACTGCTAAAAAGAGATACCAGCTCCCCTTATAGCCCTCGCGAAAGGCTAAATGTCATAGCCGCCATCACCAATATCGGCCTACCCAATTTAGATATTGAACCGCACCAGCAGGAATTTATTGATGAAAGCCAGGAAGCCATAAACATCAAAATGCAGCAGATGATCACTAGACTGGAACTTTATAGAAAAGGCGGGCTAGCCCTTCCCGATGGATTTATTCCCCGTCCTCATCAGCAGGAAGCCTTGGCAGCGATTAAAGAGGCTTTGCAGGACACCGACAGCCACCGCCTGTTGATTGAACATCCGACTGGCACTGGCAAAACAGCAATCATGGCCATTTTAGCTTGTTTAAATAATACGGGCCGCACCCTCATTCTTTCTCCTTCTCTGAGCATTAATCACCAAAACCGCCGCGTTATCGAACAATTTGCCACCCAGCAAGGGAAAACCGTCTCCTTTGTCGGTGACGACCAAAGAGACATCAGTGGCGATATTATCATTTGCACCAATGCCTCTTTAATTCGTGGAAAAACAATCGCCAGCCTTAAGGAAGGAAATATCACCGTGGCGATCGCCGACGAAGGCCACCACGGCCTTACTGAAGCTTTCCAGAGCTCTCTAACCGATATCTTCCCTAGCGCTCTAAAGTTTGCTTTTAGCGGCACTGCCGATATCAGCAACCAGCCCGGCCGCCGCTCCAATGACTGTTACCCGGTTACCGCCCATCGCCTCACTATAAAAGAGGCTATCGAACAGGGGCTACTCCCGCCACTTCAAATCTGGCGAGTTCCCACTGGCACCGAGTTAGAGCGTCTGCGCACCCATAAAACTGCCAGCGGAGAAAAAGATTTCCTCACTGCTGACATGATCACCGAAATCAACTGGCGCCAGCGCCATCGGCTACTCCTAGACAAGTACCAAGAGTTCTGGAAGGACAACCCAAGAATTCTAGTTTTTACCGTAAATATTGCTGAGGCCGAAAACCTCGCCAAAATGGCTGCTAAACGCGGGATCAAAGCCATCGCCGTCCATCATAAATTAGGCCACAAAAGGCTACAGCAAATCTATCGAGAGATTCTCGACGGCCAATATCAGATGATTGCTAATTGCACCATCCTGTCAGAAGGATGGGACTACCCAAGCCTAGAAGCAATCATTATGGAAGCACCGACCCTAGCCCACTGGCTGTATATGCAAAGAATCGGCAGACTGTTTCGCAAAGACCCCGACGACCCCAGCAAGCCCAAAAGAGTTATGGATATGGTAGATATCTGCCAACACGCATCGTTGATAAACGCCCATCATATATTCCAAAAACCAACCTATGTACCAGGTGAATTTCTCTTTGCCCCTTCTAAAGCAAGTAAACCAAGCGATGGCAGTAGAGAAGAGGATCTTATTACCGTCTCAGATATCGAAAGTAAAGAAATGCCAGTAGAAATTATCGATATCGGTAGTCCACAAGCCGAGGGTTACCATCTGATCGAGCCAACCCAAATGTGCTTGCAAACCGTTTTCCTATCAGCCGCTG
>Ga0265297_10003193_pt1 | contig 30336 bp, 26 predicted proteins | sample Munlanlwell13791_FD_192502 | JGI IMG/M metagenome (GOLD analysis project Ga0265297, IMG submission 192502) | Leachate microbial communities from a municipal landfill in Southern Ontario, Canada - Leachate well 137-91 | ecosystem: Engineered > Solid waste > Landfill > Unclassified | place...
CCCTCAGTGTTCAGGAGAACGGCCTTGGTGCTTGTGGACCCGATATCCACACCCAGGACCACCTCGTCGTTAAATAAAGGGGTCAGGGTTTCATACAATTCCACCTCTACAGGAGATGAAACACCGTCATTACATGCGGTATACTCGTATGTTTCGACACCGCCGAACGCTGGATACTCGGAAAGGGTAAGGGTTAGCGGGGCATGAAAATACCTTTTCTGAACGGTTTCGCGACGCAGCATTCGATCTGCGGATGTAACGCCCGAAGCCTCGTCTCCGCGTCCCTCGGCAAGCATGAGGAATGCTGCGCCGATGGCCCCATAACAGCCTGTTTTGTCAGCAATGATTTCCCTTCCACTCATGGATCGAATGTGCTGAACCACCGCCCTGTTTCTCGATACGCCGCCGGTGAAGATGATCGGATTGAACAGCACCCTATCTACGGAAAGCGTGTCCACGATATTTTTTGCAAGCCCATAGCAGAGCCCGTCACAGATCTGCTCCAGGGTATATCCTTCCTGCTGGGCGTGGACCAGGTCAGTCTTGGCAAAAACAGCGCACCTCGAGGCAATTTTCGGCACGCTATCTCTGTTGCTGAAGGCCTTCTCCCCCAACGCCTCTGCACTTTCGAGATTCAGACGTCGTGCCTGTTGATCCAGGAAACTCCCTGTCCCGGCCGCACATGAGGTATTGGTCCTGAAACTCCGGTATCGGCCGTTCTGGTCAAAACCGATCAGGCCGAACGCCTCGCCGCCGACAATAAGAATAGCGCCGATTTCCCGGTGAAAATGACGGGCGGCCTCAATGATGGCCACCCGGTTGTCGTATCGGCGGCCTGTCTCCAAGATGGAAGGGGTTGAAGATGTGGCTGCGATGCCGCAAATCCGGCCCAAATCGAAATCATCCATCATTCTGGTGAAGGTTTCCGCGATATTGCCGTGATGAAATAGATAGGCGGTTTTACAGATGTCTTTTTCAGGAGTGATTTCAGCGACCGATATGGCAACAGACCCAACATCGATTCCAAGGAGATTCGAATTAGCTTTCATGTGACTCCCGGTCGTCATCGAAAACATATCCCACGGATCGAAGGCTTTTAAAATAGAGGGGTTTTCTGGGGTCAGGCTCAAAATACTTCCGTAGTCTGACAATGAAATTGTCCACTGTCCGGGTGGTGGTTCCGCCGCTGTATCCCCATCCGATTTCCAGGAGCTTCCTCCTTGAAAGGGGCCTTCCGCGGTTGAGAATAAACAACCTCAAGAGCCTGGCTTCCTGTTCGGTCAGGGTCATATGACCGGACGGTCCATGGGCTTTCAAGGTCTGAAAATCGATCCTGCTATCCCCGAATGTGTAGACCCTGGGGAGTGACGACATGCCCTCTTCTCCTGAATGGGACCCCTCCTGAGACCAGGCCCCCCGGGTCAGGAGCCGATCGACGCGTAGGAGAAACTCATCCAGATTGAAGGGCTTGACCAGATAGTCGTCCACACCGTACGAAAAGCCTTTTACTCTCTCATCGGGATCCCCTCTGGCGGACAGGATCAGGATCGGCATCCGTTCGTCCTCAAGGCGAATCTTTCGAAGCACCGACAGCCCGTCAATCTCCGGGAGCATAATGTCGAGCACAATCAGGTGAGGCCGCCATTCCTTCCAAGCTTGCAGGGCCGCGATTCCGTCCGCCGCAATCATCACATCACACCCTTTGAGCGACAGATTCAGCTTCAGCCCCTCGGCCAGGTGTGTCTCATCTTCCACTACCAGGATTCGTTTTTGAGGGGTTTCACCCATGGCATTCCTCATTTGGCTCAACTGTCACATTCTTCAAGGGGAGAATCAGGGAAAAGACAGAGCCCCCTCCATTCCCTTTTGATTCGGCCGTCATGCTTCCCCGGTGAAATCGGGCGATGCTCTCAACCAGATGGAGTCCGAGCCCGCTCCCTTTGGCCGACATATCGTCGGAGCTTCCGATCTGGTAAAATTTTTTGAAGACCTTTTTGAGTTCGGACCTGGGCAACCCGATGCCGTTGTCTTCAAACCGGATATACAATCTCTTTCCTTTGGGTTCGAAGGTGATATCCAGGCGGGGGGCATTGGATTTGTTGTACTTGATGGCATTGGTGAACAGGTTCATCAGGAGTATCTCAATCAAGGTGGGACGAACCGGGTATGAAAAGGAGCGGCCTGAAGGATGATGAATGCGGATATCGCACCCGTTGAAAAGGTGATGGTTCTTCTCATAAAACTCCTCAACCATGTGAACGAGATCCTTCCTTATGAGTTCTCCTTCATAGATCTTGCTCTCGATTTTTGCGAGGTCCAGGATGCGGTTGATGGTATAGGTCAGCCGGTCCGCATCCTGAACCATGTAGCCGATATACTTGAGCTGATCTTCCCGAGGAAGCTCATATTTCCGAAAGGTCTCCAGATACAGTTTTAATGAAGTGACCGGGGTCTTCAGTTCGTGGGTAAAATTGTTGATAAAGTTGCGCTGGAGGCGGTAAAGCTGGAACGTCTTTTGGTTGTAGACAAAGATGATGAATATGCCGATCAAAATGATCCCCACAAGGATGGAAAGCACCATGATCACCATCCAGGCCTGGGGGGTCAGAACCTGATCGGGATCGATCTCGGCCCTTTCGATGACCCTCTTCAGCCCTGAGCTGACCTCCACATACCAGTAAATATAGAGAACAAGAGACAGGGTCACCGCGGCAACAGAGCCGATGAAAATAAGAATCGGATGAACAAACCACTTTGATTGACGCATTGCCGACAACCCTGAAATGAGCCGGGACGATCCTCCCGGCTGCATGATTAGCGAGTATATGCCAGCCGTTTCATCCATAATTCTATTCCTATGAGGGCATGAACTCAACCATTAAAATCCGGTCAATCTTTCTTGTGGGCTGGGCCTTTCGTTCCGATAAAACCCTGGTAAACTCCCTTTTGCGTAACTGTTTAGTATTTTGATGGAAACGATGACAACAGACTGGCCCGTGGGGGTCTCTTTCCCAAAGGACGCAACACAGAATTCCACTCCCCGTGGAACGCTCCCTGTACCCTTAATACGTTCTGAAACAGGCAGGGAGAACATCGGCTTTGATCGAGGGGACCTCCTGGAGCTGTTGGGAGCTCAATTAACGAACGCACTGCCGTATCCATGCAAATGACTCACGGATTTGCGTCCTTTGGGAAAGAGACCTCCACCAACCTTTTTTAAAGTGTTACCTTTTTGCGAACCTGGAACGTGGAATTCGAAATGGAGAAGCCGATGGCCACAGCCTCATGATTGTGAGAGTTCAGGCCTGCCTGCCAGTGTCTGTGAACCTGAGATGGCTTTACACCCAGTTGAGATGTAACCAGTTACCCCAAGTTGCGGTCCTGTCAGGCGTCGGCAGGCGGACGTGAGCATGTTATGCTAATCTTGACGACGTGTGGCGCTGCCTGGTCTGATGTTCCGCACTTAACACACATTGAGGCGCAGGCAGTTGCACCCAGGGATAAGGCGTTTTGGGTACAGCGACATGGGCGCATACGGACCGGGCGCGTTGATCGGCATGGAGGCGAGGTTTGGTTAATGGGCGGAAGGACGTTTTCGGCGTCCTGAGGTCGCCAATGAATCGGCACCGCAGGTACTCTTTAACACTGAAAAAAACGACCAGAAGCGATGTAAGAAGCGTGAGGATGGGCATCCTGCCGAATTGTGACCGATAGGATGTTTTGATTTCTCCCAACAGCACCTTGCTCCGCCGGTTTTCCACAAAGAGGGTCGATGCCTTGAGGAAATATCGCATCATCTCAAGCCGCTTTTCATAGTCCCTGGAACGCGTTCGCATGCGTTCATCTGAATGGTTTCTGCAATATAAGTGACCTTTTAGGGTTGTTTTTATCGTCCTCAAGAGGGAAGCGCCGTTTCTCTCATAATCCTTTTTAAAGGCACGAAGCAAAAATTCCTCGGATTCGTCTCTGGTAAAATGGGGATGATGAAACCAGATTTTTTTCTGGCCGTGCTGGGACTGGTAAGGGACTGTCTTGATGAGTTTCCCTTGCGTTTCATAGTCATCGTAGAGTGTTGTGCCGGGGATCGGTCCCAGCGGGGAGAATTGGATATAATCCGGATTGAGCGAGGTAACAAAATCTACGTCCTCCCAGATCGTATCTTGATCGTGTTCCTCGATAAAGAGGATCGATGATGCCAGGACGCTGATCCCCCTCTTTTTCAATTCCATGAAAAGAACCTGGAAATCAGTTCCCTTATTCTTTGCATAGATCTCTTTCTTGGATTCAACGCCGATCCACACAAATGTCACTCCCATGCGCACGAGAATATCCAGATCGCCGATGCCTTTGAGCGTTTCAGCAGAACTGAAGATCGAAAAATTGAAGTGACGATCGTTCTTCTCCATCAGTTCCAGCAATTCGAGGGCGCGGTCCTTCATTTTCAGGAAGTTTTCATCCAGCACGCCGAATTCCGTTATATTCTTCTCATCTTGGTAACGGCAGCAGACATCAAAGATCTCCTGACCGGTTCTCAGGTACGGAATATAGTTGCCAAAAAAATGCGACGTGGCGCAAAACCGGCATTTATTGGCGCACCCCACCCCCGGTATCAGAATACCGGAGTCGGACGGCCAGGGGGTTCCCATCACCTGCCTGTTGAAGGAACTGTATTCAAGGGGATGCCGAATGGGTTTGTCTACCTTCTCTCCAAAAAGCTCCCTTAAAAAATAGACGCCCTCGCCGTGACAGATAAAATCGTGATCGATCATGGATTCGATATTCGGGATGTTGACCCCGTGGCCCCCCAGAATGATTTTTGATCGGGGTGAGAATTCACGAATGGCTCGAGCCATCGCCTGTGCCTTTTTGAAATTTGGGATGATAAAGCTGATGCCGATATAGTCGTATCCCTTTTTCAGCTCCTTTTTGAAACGCTTGAAGCTCGGAAAATCCAGGATCGCTGTAGGCATGTCGATATTTTCCGCCAAGAAATAGAGGCCCTGGCTTCCATGATTGAATCTGTACGAAAAGATGCCTTGCTCTCGTGTCACCTGATTGTGAAAGAGCTCCATCTTGTTTTCTTTTTCACCATATTCATCGTCTACTCCGTATGGTCCGAACACAGAACTAAGTAATAATTTCATAGATCTCCCTTAATAATTAAAATTTTGTTAATTCATAAATATAAGTCATTATAAATCAAAGCAAAGAATATATTTGTAAAACAAATGTAAAATATATTTTTGATAGAATAATATGAAATGATGTTGAAAATTATGCGCGCATTATTTTGATGGTATGACAGCAACACGCGGGATTTTACGCTCTGAATAGTGAGATGATACGATGGAACGCTATGTCTCAGAGCTCAGATCTAAGATGAAAAGGGACGGCATTCGACACGGTGGCGGGTCGTGACAAGGCGTTTAAACAGAGGCCCTTCGTGTTAGAGACCGAAGCATTTATCAGGAGGGCCCTTTACGGGGGTCTTCAACGGGTGGCGAGGAAGGTGGCTTTTTTCGAAAACGCTTTTCCAGTTTCTTGTTGATTTCATCGAACTTCTTTTTCTGCGTTTCATCCAGGCTCGTTCTGATCTGATTCGTGACCTGGTCGTGAAGCTGTTTCATCTGAGGCCAAAATTGCTGTTTGAGGTCAGAGGTCTTTTTATCAAAGGCAAGGATGAGGGGACGGATCTCCGCCTGCTGGGCCGGCGTCAGGTCCAGATCCCGGGTAAGCCGTTCTATAATTTTTTCACCATGGGGCGACTTCCCGTGAAACATCTTTTCGATCTTGCCCTCGAAATAAACGCTTGCCCCCAGAACGCCCGCCACTGCGCCGACAAAAAAAATAAGGGCCACGCTTGCGGCGAACTTCAACTTGGATCTGTTCCCTGTCATAGCGCACCTAAAACCTGGAATAGGGAGTCATCGATGGGGGTTTCCACAAAAACCCCCGCCATCTCGCACTCTGAGAGAAAGCCCATCTGCTGGTAGACGACGGCGCCGAGTACCAGGAACAGGGCGGCTGCCGCCGGGGCAAAGCGCCAGATGTAACCTTCAAAAAGGGCCGTCAACCCACGCCGGGCTGTCAGCGGTCCCAGTGCCCTGATGCCTACCATGACGCGTTTCTCCCATGCCTCGCCGATCTCGATGGCTTCGCCTTCCTTATTATAGATAGAGGATAAGGTCCGCAAGACCTTCTTGAGGTCTTCCTTTTTGAAGTTCATGATGTTTTCCTCTCTCTTTCCAAGAATCCGGAAAGGAGTTTGCGCAACCGTGCTCGGGCCCTGAAGGTCCGAATCTTTACGTTTGCAATGCTCCATCCCAGAAGTTCAGCAGCCTCTCTTTCTGTCATCTCTTCCAGGTAAACCATCTCGACCACCATACGATTTTCTACGGACAATTGCCCCAAGGCCCAGGCCAAAAGCTCTTTTGCCTCTTTCCTCGCGGCCAATTTGTCCGCTGCCAAAACGGATTTTGCTGAGATCACGGCTTCTATCCATTCCGCGTGCCTTTCGGACAGGACACTCATGGGCGATTCCCCCTTCTGATAGCTTTTTCTCCAGTAATCACAGCATGTCCTGACGGCGATTGTAGAGAGCCATTTCTTAAAATGACTATCCGGATCAAAGCCGGGGAGTGACTGATACGCCTTTATAAACACCTCCTGGGCGACATCCTCCACATCCTTTGCCGGGACCCGCCTCTTGATCATTCTGAGGGCATACGCCTTGTAGCGACCCAACAGGATCTCAAAGGCATTCGTCTCTCCCTGAAGGATGCGCCGTATGATTTCCGAATCTTTAGGTGGGTCTGACATGCCCTTTACGTCTCACCATGGATCACTTTGTCACCATCTGTAACATGAGCAACCCATGTGGATGAACATCACCGTTATCCATTCATGATTATCCAGAAAACCGCATGGCCAGACGGCCCGATAACCGATCCCGCTGCCCCATTCACGTTCACTGGCGTTTGTTCGCGATTCAGGTTCATTTGAATGGTAAGCGGCAGATTACGTGCTCCCTGTTGGCGGACTGGATGGGCATCTCCACCGTATCTGGTTTTTATATCGCACGCCTGGCCATAAAGGTTACACCTTTTCCGCGCACTACACGCCGCTTCACCCATCCCTGACACGCTGCGGCCATGACCCTGCAATTTCCTCCCCTTTGGCCGGCCAAATCGATAAACCTTTCGTCACCTGTAGAAATCTCTTGACCCGAGTCAAAAAGAATTGTTGTAATGGCCACCCCGGGCGCATCGCAGGTGTTATGCCCCTGAAGGGCAACGACGACCGTTTGCCTAGACCCGGTCGTATTTACCCTACACCTTTTTGGTAAGAAAAGAGAAGAGGAAGATGACCATGAATAGTCCCGAATCTGCAGAGTCCCTGGACTTTATTCGTTCCATCATCAAAGAAGACGTGAAGTCGAACAAAAACGGGGGGAGGGTCCATACCCGTTTCCCTCCCGAGCCCAACGGTTATCTTCATATGGGACATGCCAAGTCCATATGTCTCAATTTCGGCGTTGCAAAGGAGTTCGGCGGCCTTTGCAATCTCCGGTTCGACGACACCAATCCGACCAAAGAAGAGGAAGAATATGTGGCTTCCATCAAAGAGGACGTCCGATGGCTCGGGTTTGACTGGGAAGACCGTCTCTACTACGCATCGGATTATTTTGATCAGCTCTATGAGTATGCGCTTCAGCTCATCAGGAACGGCAAGGCCTATGTATGCGATCTGGGTCCGGATGAGATCCGCGCCTACAGGGGGACCCTGACCGAGCCCGGCAGGGACAGCCCGTACCGGAATCGATCTGTCGAGGAAAACCTGGAGCTGTTTGACCGCATGCGGAGAGGCGAATTCGAGGACGGGGCTTGCGTCCTTCGAGCGAAAATCGACATGGCATCGCCCAATCTGAACTTGCGGGACCCTGTGCTCTACCGGGTGCTGCATGCCCCCCATCAACGAACAGGTAACAAATGGTGTATCTACCCGATGTATGACTTTACCCATGGTCAGTCAGACTCTATCGAGGGGATTACCCATTCTCTTTGCACGCTCGAATTTGAAGATCACCGGCCGTTGTATGACTGGTTTATCAAGGAGCTCAAGATCTTTGCGCCGAGGCAGATCGAGTTCGCGCGGCTCAATCTCTCCTACACCATCATGAGCAAGCGCAAGCTCCTGGAACTGGTTCGCGGGGGATATGTGACCGGCTGGAACGATCCCCGCATGCCCACCCTCTCGGGGATGCGGCGACGGGGATACACGGCCGAGGCCATCCGCGATTTCTGCGACCGGATCGGGGTGGCCAAAAAAGAGAGCATGGTGGACATCGGCCTCCTGCAACACTGCCTTCGAGAAGATCTCAATCAGAGGGCACAGAGGGTCATGGTTGTCCTGCACCCGTTGCGCGTGGTGATTGACAACTACCCGGAAGAACAGGTGGAATATCTCGATGCTGAAAACAATCCGGAAGATCCGGCCATGGGATCTCGTCAGATCCCCTTTTCGAGGGTCCTCTACATTGAGGAAGAGGACTTTCGAGAGGACCCCCCCAAGAAGTATTTCCGCCTGGCCCCTGGTCGCGAGGTTCGGCTGAAACATGGCTATTACATTCGATGCGACCGGGTGGTGAAGGATGAGAAGTCAGGGAAGATAATCGAGCTTCATTGCACCTATGATCCGGAGACGCGGGGGGGGTGGTCCCAGGACGGCCGCCTGGTCAAGGGGACCCTGCACTGGGTATCCGCAGCCCATGCCATTGATACTGAGGTGCGTCTCTATGACCATCTTTTTGTAACGCCCAATCCCGCTGACGCGAAAGAAGGGGCTGATTTCACATCGTTTCTGAACCCCACATCGATCGAGACCATTTCCTCCTGCAAAATCGAGCCGAGTCTGTCGGCCGCAGCGCCGGGGGCCCATTTTCAATTCCTGAGACTGGGCTATTTCTGCGTAGATTCAGTGGATCCCACTCCCGGCAGGCCGGTGTTCAATCGAACGGTGACCCTGCGGGATACCTGGGCAAAGATCGAAAAGACCCAGCCAGAGCGTGTTATTCCCGAGAAGGCGCCGAAGGCCGGCGGCCGGAAAGAAGGCAAACCGGTGGCCCCGAAAAGCGACGATGTCTCACCGGTCGTCGAAGAAATCACCATAGACGATTTTTCCAGGATTGACCTGCGCGTCGGACTGGTCCGCGAGGCAGCCCTTGTCGAAGGGGCAAAGAAGCTGATTCGACTTATGGTGGACCTGGGTGAAGGGCGGCTGCGACAGGTCTTCAGCGGTATCCGCTCCGCTTACGCCGATCCGGCTGTCCTGGTGGGGAAGAAGGTCATTTGCGTGGCCAACCTGAAACCGCGGCAGATGAAATTCGGCCTGTCCGAGGGAATGGTCCTGGCCGGGGTCGGTGAGGGACGCCTCGGGGTCGCCACAGTGGAAGGCGACCTGCTGCCAGGAGATCAGGTGAAGTAAGGGGAGAGAGAAGGTCAGAGGCCGGAGCTCGGAGGTCAGAGGTCAGACGTCAGAAGACAGAGGTCAGAAGTCGGTAATCGACGGATGAACGTCCGACATCGAATAGGCCAACAACGAGTAAAGCGAACCCTTGAATCCTTTCACCTCGAACCCGAAGTTTCCTATGAGAGATATCCGGCTGACTGGAAATTGGCGTCAAGGGCCGCAGATCATGGAAGAAACACATATTTGCGGTAATAGAGGAGCTCACTGATGGATTCTCGAATGTCGCTTAAGGCTAAGTGCGACTTCGCTTTTTCAAAGGGGGGGAAGTTGGGGTACCATCGTTTGACCAGTTCCTTGACCGAACTGACGTCGATGTTGCGGTAATGAAAGAAGGCCTCGAGACGTGGCATGTGTTTAATAAGGAACCGGCGGTCCTGGCCGATGGAGTTTCCGCACAGGGGCGATGCGCCCTTTTCAGCGTACTGGGACAGAAATCGAAGCGTCTCTTCTTCCGCCTGGTAGGAGGTGCAGGAGGAGGACCGAATGCGGTCCAGCAGTCCTGATGCACCGTGATGTTCCAGACTCCAGGGTTCCATGGCAGCGAGGATTTCCTCAGGATGGTGGATGACCAGGTCCGGCCCCTCGGCGACCACCGTGAGCTGATTGTCCGTAACGATGGATGCGATCTCAACGATCACGTGGAGCTCCGGATCCAGCCCTGACATTTCAAGATCGATCCAGATGAGATGTTTTGCCAAATCGAAATCCTTCACAGAATGAAAGGCGTTCGGTATTGTTTCTCTGTCGGCCGCGCGGCCGTACCCAGGCACTGAAACTCAAGGTAATTTTTTATCAAATTTTTGGTCAATTTCCAATGAAAAAGACTGAGCAGCAGAGATGGCTTCTTCTCCAAAACAATCTGTCATACCTTACCGTACGCTCTTAGAGAGAGTGAAATGCCCCGACTCCAGAGCTTCATAGGGTTTCTGGCCCTGGCCTTCCTGGCATGGCTTTTTTCCGAAAACCGCAAGAAGGTGAATGTCAGGACCTTAGCGACCGGCATGGGGCTTCAGCTCCTCTTGGCCCTGCTTCTCCTCAAATTTCCCGGCAGCCAGGAGATCTTTCTCTGGCTGAACAAAGCGGTCGGCGCTATCGAGGCATCCACGCGGGCAGGGACCGGTTTTGTCTTTGGCTATTTAGGGGGGGCGCCCCTTCCATTTGATGAGAAAACGCCGGGATTGAGCTATGTTTTCGCCTTCCGCGCCATCCCCCTCCTCTTGGTGATCAGCGCCCTGTCGTCCCTCTTCTTTTACTGGAGGATTATCCCCTGGGTTGTCAACGGGTTTTCATGGGTGCTAAGGCGCGTGATGGGCATCGGCGGGGTCGAAGGTCTGGGCGCTGCCGTCAATGTGTTTGTGGGCATGGTGGAATCGCCCCTGATTGTCAGACCCTATCTGCAGAAGATATCGAGGAGCGAACTCTTTACCATCATGGTCTGTGGCATGGCCACCATTGCAGGGACAGTGATGGTGCTCTATGCATCCATTTTGCGGGACGTTGTGCCCGGCATCATGGGGCACCTCCTGGTGGCGTCCATCATCAGCGCCCCCGCAGCCATTACCGTAGCCAAACTCATGATCCCGGAGACATCGGATCTTTCCGGGGAGGCGGTGGCCCTGCCAAGAGATGCGCGCAGTCCCATGGACGCCATCACCCAGGGGACGGTGGCCGGCATCAGTCTTCTCCTCAACATTGTGGTCATGTTAATCGTTTTTATGGCCCTGGTCCACCTCGTGAATCTGATGCTGACCTTTCTTCCGGACCTTTTCGGCCAACCAGTGACGTTCCAGAGACTGGCAGGGTATGTGATGGCCCCGATCGTTTGGCTCATCGGCATCCCCTGGTCAGAGGCTGTTACCGCTGGGTCATTGATGGGCACCAAGACCGTTCTGAACGAACTCCTCGCCTATATCGACCTCGCCGCCCTGCCAAAAGGCGCCCTGAGCGAAAGAAGCCGTTTGATTTTGATCTACGCCATGTGCGGCTTTGCCAATTTCGGCTCCCTCGGCATCATGATCGGCGGCATGGGGGCCATGGTTAAAGAGAGACGAGACGAGATCGTGGGGCTGGGGTTGCGATCAATCGTGGCCGGGACCATTGCCACGTGCATGACCGGGGCCCTGGTGGGAGTCATCTATAAATGACTATTTCCTACGGAATACTGAAAAGTCAATATCATTCATAGCCACGGCAGTGCACCCTCCTGCACCATTTCCTTAGATCCCCAGATACGCCTCCCTTATTTCAGGTGAGCCCTTGATCTCTTCGGGATTTCCCTCCGCCTTGATCCGGCCTTCGTGCAGGATATAGACATAATCCGCCGCATTCAGGGAGGCGTCCGCGTTTTGTTCGATGAGCAGGACGGTCAATCCGATGTCATTTTTCATTTTCTGAATGGTATCGAAGACCTCTCGAACCAGCAACGGGGCCAGGCCCTGGCTCGGTTCGTCCAGCATGATCAGATATGGCTTGGTCATCAAGGCCCGGGCAATGGTGACCATCTGCTGTTCACCGCCGCTGAGCGATCCGGCCGTCTGATGTTCCCGCTCTTTGAGCCTGGGAAACAGCGAATGTACCATGTTAAGCGATTCATCCCTGTGGGCCGACGCCTTTTTCAGATAGGCCCCCATGAGAAGATTTTCATGAACCGTCATGTTGGGAAACAGGTGTTTTCCCTCAGGCACCATGGCCACGCCCATATCGACTTTTTTGTGGGTGGGAACGAGCGTGACATCCGACCCGTTATAGAAGATGTGACCGCTCCACGGCTGGATCGACCCGAACACCGTCATGAGGAGGGTGCTCTTGCCCGCTCCGTTGGGACCCAGAAGGGAGGTAATGGTTCCCTTTTTGACCTGAAGACTCGGCTTCCACAGGACCTGCATGGGACCATAGCCTGATTCAAGTTCTGCGACCTTTAACATGCTGAGTCCTCCGGCGCATGGCCCAGATACACTTCCACCACCCTGGGATTTTCCAGGGCCTCTTTTGTAGGAGCGTCCACTATCTTTGAACCCTGATGCAACACAATGACCTTTTCCGCCAACCCTACCACCGCCCGCATGATATGCTCCACCATGGCCACAATCGCGATATTCTCCTCGTCGGCCACCCGTTTAATAAAAGCGACCATCTGATCGATATCGTTGGGATGCATCCCTGCCATGGCTTCATCCATCAGTAGAAGCTTCGGTTTCATGGCCAGGGCCCGGGCAATCTCCATCAGTTTTTTTTCTACCGGCGTCAGGGTTCCAGCGGCCTTGTCTCTATGGGCCGCAAGGTCCACCCGTTTGATAATCTCATCGGCAACCTCCAGTGACCCATCTACGCTCAGCCGATGGCCCTGGGTGCCGAACATGGCCCCCACCGCAATATTTTCTCTCACCGTGGCCGAGGCGAACGGCCTGGGGATCTGAAATGTCCTCCCGATCCCCAGAGGGGCCCGTTTGAAGGGAGGGAGTCTGGTGATATCCCGACCCTCGAACATTACCGTCCCCTCTTCAGGGTAGAAAACACCACTGATGACATTAAACAGGGTGGTCTTACCGCTCCCATTGGGACCGACGATCCCCACGAATTCGCCCGGGTCGATTTCCAGACTCACCTGATTGACGGCCACCAGGCCGCCAAAGCGTTTGCTTACATTTTCAAGCTGTAATAAGGCCATGATGTCCCCTACACAATAAACCGTTCCACGCCGGTCCCCTTGGTTTTGGCCTTCATCATCCCCACGATGCCTTCGGGAAACAAGACGATGATCACCAGGATGATCGGAGCGAAAATAAGGAGCTGAAATCCCGGGAGGAAGATCGAGAGGTAATACTTGGAAATGCCGTAAACCAACCCGCCGACTACCGGCCCCAGCAGGGTTCCCGCGCCTCCAAGCATGACGATGATGATGGCCTCTATGGTATAATGGATCTCAAATACCTCGGGCGGAAATACATAGGGCGTTTTTAGGGCCCAGGCGGTGGCGCCGAGCAGCCCCGCAAAACATGCGCTGGTGATAAAGGCGATGATCTTGAACTTGGTGACATTGATCCCCATCACCTTGGCAGCGTCTTCGTCTTCCCTCAGCGCGGTCAGGGCATAACCGATCTTGCTCCGCATGTAAACAAGGGTCACGAACGCGGCCAGCGCAGCAATCACCAGGACCATGATATCGGCCCAGTAGGTACACAGGGCGGCAGCGGTATCTCTCCCCAGGACCTTGTTGAGGTCGGCCGTGAATATCATCCCTTCGGATCCATTCCATATTCGGGCGCCCTCGATCAGGAATCTGAATCCCTCGTTCACCCCGATGGTGGCAATGGCGAAATAGGCGCCTCTGAGTCTCAGGGCAACGGCGCCCACGGCCATGGAGAGGAGGGTGGACATCACCATAGCCAGTCCAAAACCGATGACGATAATCCATGCACCGAGGAACTCATACTGCACGAGCCGGGTAATGGATAAGGCCATGCCGTATGTCCCCACTCCAAGGAACGCCACATACCCAAAATCCACGTACCCGGTCATGCCCATAAACACATTGAAGGCCTGTCCCAGGGCGCAGTAAAACAGGAGCATGGACATGAGCTGCCATATCCCTTCCATGTTTTCACCAAGGAAAAACATGATCAAATAGGCAGCAAATACGGGGATGAGCGGGAAATATTTTTGTATCTGTTTCATTTTGCACTCAGGATTCCGGTGGGTCTGATTAAAAGAATGACCAGGAGTATCACGAAGGACAAGAAGCGGGTAAGGGCAAAGGGTTCCACCCCCGGTATATACGCGAACAGCGTGTATGAGCCGTTTTCAATGAGCCCGAACACCAGCCCACCGAAAAAGGCGCCATAAGGCGATGAAAGTCCGCCCAACACGGCGATAACAAAGGCCTTGAGGGTGTATCCGCCTCCCATATATGGATTGATCCCCACGGGGATGAACATGGTGAGCAGAACACCGCTGGCCACGGTCAATCCGATCCCCAAAGAAAAACTCAGCGCATATGCGCCGCCCACATTGATTCCGCACACACGGGCCCCTTCACTGTCCTCCACCACACTCCGAACTGCCGATCCAGCCCGGGTCTTCTTGAACCACAGATAGAGGAGCACTGCGATAAGGACGCTCCCGATACAGGCATAGAGCTTGGACAGGGGCAACACGGTGATCCCTAGGTCTAGTTTGCCTACCACCCAGTTGTAACCTCGAAATTCTGAACCGAAAATGAGCTTGATCAGCTCTTCGAGCAGGACGCCGATGGAGAAAGTGGCCAGGAGGGTCGCCAATTCAGGGGCCTTGATCAGTTTTCGGATGGTTGTGTAATAAAATATGAGGCCCAGACCCATGCCGACCATAAAGGCAACAGGGATGGCGATCAGAGGATTGATTCCGAGGGAACTGAAAAGAAACAGGGTCAGAAAGGCCCCCACCATGATGAATGCTCCATGTCCGACATTGACCACTTTCAGGACACCGAAGATAAGGCTGAGGCCCATGGTGGCCATCCCGTACACCGCACCCAGCACGACTCCCTGGAGCAGATTTCCGCCTAATTGCTCAAAAAACATGGCACGATTTCCTCGTGGTTTTATAGAGAGTGCCACCCTGCCTGAAGAGACGGGAGCAGGGTAAAAAAAACCCCCGGCCCGAGGCAGGCTTGGGCGGGGGCCACAACCGAGAGTTACTTTGGAACAGCCTTTACGCCATTTGCCTTTTCCTTAAATGTGGGCATGGGATAGCAGACCTTTCCGGTCCGGGCCTCTTCGGGCCAGACAATGACCCTTTTGCCATCTTGCCATTGTACGTCCACCATGGAGTGGCCTACCTGCATGCCGCTGTCATCCACATCCCATCCGCCGTAAAAGCTCATGAACTTGAGATCACCCAAGGCTCCCCGGACCTTGGTCGAATCAATGGAATCGGCCTTCTGGACCCCCAAGACATACGCCAGCACCTGGGCGCCGGCCTCGGCGGCATGGTAATCCGGGAGCATATCCTCCTTTGTGGCCTTTTTGAAGAGTGCCAAAAATTCACTCTGGGACGGTCCGATCCAGGGTAGCCCGGTTGCCTTGGCCTCTTCGGCCGAATATTTCACCCCGTATTCCCAGTGCGAAGGTCCCATGACCCCCTCGGCCATGGTAGTCAATGCCTTGTAAAATGCCGGCAATGTGGCCGCGGCAACAAGGGAAAGGGCATTGACATCGATGTTCAGATCCGCCATCTGTCGGTTAAAGAGCTGGCCGTCCTCAAAGTGGCCGCCGCCCAGGACAAAATCGGGTTTGCTGGCCTTGAGGGCCGAGAGGAGGGGGGTTAAATCCGTAACCCCTTTGGGATAGGTGCGCTCGAAAACAACTTCGAAACCCAGTTTTTTGGCGTGGTCCTTGGCGCCTACCATGACCATTTTGGAAAACTCGTCATCTTCATAGGCCAGGGCCACCTTTTTGGCATTGGGGGCGATCTTATGGATCATATCCAGGGTGCCCTCGTGATACCGAGTGGCAGGCCCGATGGTCTGGACAGTGTATCTGAACCCCTGCTGGAATATCTCGTTGCTGGCCCCCCCGTGGTCCATATAGAGCATCTGATGGCTTTCGGCCACCGGCGCCCCCCTCAGTGTGAGGCCCGAACTGTAAGGCGCAAACACCACGTTCACCTTATCTACGGAAACCAGCCTTCCGATGAGGCTCGTTACAGACTCCTTCTTGGATTCACAATCATAGTATTTGTAGTCCAGAGGGACTTTTTTGCCGCCTATTTTCACACCGCCGTAGGTTGTATTGACCCATTCGACACAGGCCTTTATACCGCCGACCGCCTGCTCACCGGCCTTGGCAAATTTACCGGAAAGGCAGGCGGGATGACCGATGACAATCTTGTCTGGGGCCGCACCTGCAAACGAGATTCCAGCCAGAAGAAACGCAAAAATGACGAAAACCCCAACCAATGACCGTTTCATAGCTACCCTCCCCATGATTAAATGTTTTGATTAATAGTTAAACTTCCCCAATATAATTAAAACGCTTCAAATGGATAGCAACGACTCACTATTCTTGTGACGTTCAAAAAGAGGGTTTCCCTCTTCTCAAAATTTGCAGTGCGTTTCATTATGATTCGGTCTCCCAATTTTTCGATGCTACCAATTTTGACCGATATTTCGATATGTTAAACTAATTAGGTTAGACTATTATCAAAGGAGGTAATGATCAAGCCTTGAAGTACACGATACCATGCTATAAAATGTTTTGCCAAAATGCAAATATTTTTTGGGAAATTTCAACCGCCTCCTTTAACAGGGATAAGAAACCATAGGGTCAAGGGGTTATCGGAATGTGCTCCAGGTTTCGAATGACTCCAGCACGCCGGAGCTGAGTTCGGCAGTTATCCGGAGGGCATTCAAGGACCTCTTTCAGATATGCCATGGTCCGCTTGATGGCAGACATGTAAAGGTCTTCATCGATCCCCCATCGCACCCGGAAATGGGGTCGCATATAGTGGCTGACCCCTCCCAGCTCATTCTGAAAGCGATCCATGGTCATGTCAAAGAATTTAGGGGTATTCCTGAAAAAGTCCAGCCTACTGCCGATTCCGGGTACACCGGCGATTTTAAATTCGTCATACAGAAAGGGGAGCTTTTCGAGGTAGGCACGGTCGGCCATCTGGCCTAAGAGATCAGCCGTTCCCAGCATCTTGCCGAGGATTTCATTTTCGTTTGAGGCAAACCGTATGGTGTCGATTTTTACGTCGAGCCCGGTGCAGCGGAGAATATTCCGGCAAAAGTCAACATCCTCTGTCGACAACCCCATTGCCGCAAAATAAGCGTCCATAAAATCGATGCTGCGCCGGATATGGATCAATGTGTGTCTGGCCCCTGGTCCTTCCTCGCCATCGGCCAGTATATACCCTGTATCATGGAGCAACGCGCTGATCAGGCCGAGAGTGATGTTCCACTCTGATGTAGGATGCCCCATAACTGTCGCGCCATGAATGATCCTGGCCATGGCAAGGAAGGTGTCCGTGGTGTGCTTGAGGTCGTGGTACTGGGTATCGCACGCACGGTATCCGGGATAGTTGCCGTCGAAAAGCCTTAATACGTCTATGAATGCACGGGTTACAGCCGCCACATCAAACTCGGGAATCATCATGGAGGCGATTTTTTTTGCTTCATCCATGACATGTTGGGGGTTTTCCATATCGACGAGATTGCTTATCTGGATAGGCATGGATTTTATTCAGTGCCTCCGGGGGGAGCGGCTGTAAGGGACGATGGGCTTAAAGATTTTTTCGATAATATCGAAAGCGGAAATATTGTCAAGAGTTATAAAACGTGGATACAGGCGCAAAATCTCGCCGGGGCGGGTCAAGGAACCAGGAGGCCTGTCCGAGCTTGTGCGCGTACGGAACGTTATTCTCCCCACCGCTTGAACAGATGGTGTTCGATATGGAGGTAGTCAAATATCTTGCCGATGGTCTGATGAATGATGTCTTCGATGGTCTTGGGCTGGTGGTAAAATGAGGGGACCGGAGGGAGGAGGTGTGCTCCCATGTCGGCAGCCATGGTCATGAGCCTCAGATGCCCCTTATGGAGAGGGGTCTCTCTGACCACGAGGACCAGTTTCCGTTTTTCCTTCAATGTCACGTCCGCTGCTCGGACGAGAAGGTTATCAGTATAGGAATTGGCGATACCGGACAGGGTCTTGATGGTGCAGGGGGCCACCACCATGCCATCGGTCAGAAAAGAACCGCTGGCCAGGGTGGCGCCCACATCGCTGTTAGTGTAGCAATAGTCGGCCATGGCCTTGACCTCGGCCAGACTATAGGTCGTTTCGATGTCAATATTTCTCACGCCTGCCTCGGATATGATCAGGTGGGTCTCGATTTCTTCCTTATCCTTCAGGAGGGTGAGGAGCGTAACCCCATAGATGACGCCGCTGGCGCCGGAGATGCCGACAATGATCCGCTTTTTCATATAGTCATGTTTCTGGATGGCCAGGCATCCATCCGTAATCAGATTATTTTGAGTGATGCTTTGACAACCGCAGCTGAGAATTCAGGGTCCTCCATATTGGCGTCGACTTCCACGATCTCGATGTTCGGATTCAGACCATTTCGAAGCTCTTGGACAAACACGCGGTCTTCTTCGGGATCGTAAGTCGCATTCCCCGGATAATCTACGGAAGACCATCCCCTCAGGGGGATGAGGACCTTGACAGGACCTTTTGCGAGATTCAGCTTTTCCCTAAAGGCACGTGCCACCTCTCTCAATTCATCGGGCGACAGACGGATCCAGGTGCGGTATTTGTCCAGGTCGTACTTTCTTCGCTCATGATAATCCGGTTTGTATCTGGATTTGGCCGGGGTCATATGGTTGACGCTGCATGTAGAGATGACCTGGGGGATCCCTGCCCTTCCTGCTGATTCCATGCGGTTCGGTCCGGCATCGCGCATAAAGCCGAAGAGATGCTCTCCGACCGCGCCCGGCGCAAGATCGATGACGCCTTGAAACAGGCCCTGCGAGATCATCTCTTCCATGGCCCGATCTCCGATGCCCGCCGCTGAAAATCCGATGACCTGATAGCCTTTCTGTTCAAGGGACAATCTCACCGAACTGGCGCATTGTTCACAGGGGCCCAGCATGGTGATGGCAATCGCCTTCCCCTTTTTGGCCTTTGGCGAAGTAATCGTCTCATTGACCATTCCGGCCATGGCGTGGGCGGCCCGGTCCATTACGTTTTTCAAGAGGTCGGACAGACCGGATATCTCGATGACCGAGTGAAACAGGGCAATGTCGCCAGTGCCGATATAGCGGGTCGAAAGCCCTGGGAGTGCGGCTGTTGAAGAAATCATCAGCTTGGGGATACCAAAGGGGAGTGCCCGCATGACCTCTGTGGCCATGAGGGACCCGGTGGACCCGCCCATGCCGATTACCCCGTCGAGCCCCCCTTCAGCAAGACGCTCCACCGCAATGCGCGAGGCCCCCGCAATGGTGATATTCGTGATTCGGGAACGCTCCGTCGATGCACGGATCTCTTCGATCGTGCTCCCCCCGGCCGATGCCACCTGGCCGGGGATAATATCCGCCCGGGTCGGCCCTTCCCCCCTCATGGAGATATCCATGAGAAGGGGGGTCAGACCGAGAGATTCAAGCTTGTCCCTCAGATAATAGGTCTCTTCACCCTTGGTATCCAGGGTGGAGATAATGAGTACCGTCTTTTTCGTCATGTCATTCATCCAGATTTCACAGCGTAAGACAGATCATTCAACTGCCCGACGCATCAACCATTTCTTAATCGACAATCAGCAATCGACCATCAAAAATCCTTATTTTTGTTCCGCTTCGATTCTGGCCTTGATGTCTTTTTTCAGGGTCTCCTTGTTGACCTTGCCCGAATCGCCCACCGCTGGGAACTCATCCACAATGATGAGCCGTTCCGGAAGTTTGAACATGGCCAACTGCTTTCCCTTCAGGAATTGCACCATCTCCTCAAGGGTGAAGGTCTGGCCTGCCTTGGGGATGACGTAGGCGCAGCACCTCTCTCCCATTTCCCTGTCTGGATACCCCACAATGGCGACTGAGGCGACCTTGGGATGCTCGTTTAGAAGCCCTTCTATTTCCGCCGGATAGATGTTCTGTCCGCCCCGAATGACCATGTCCTTTGCCCGGCCCAGGATCCAGAGACACCCCTGGTCGAATTTGACGATATCACCGGTGGTAGTCCACCCGTTCGGATCAAAGACGGTGGCCGTCAACTCCTCGTCCCGGTAATAGCCTGCCGGTGCGTGCGGTCCTCTAAAATAGAGGATGCCGGGTTCGCCTTCGGGAACCTGATGGGTCTTATCTTCACTCACGAGCCTCACCTTGTTTCCGGGAAGCATCCGGCCTACGGTCCGCCGGCGCAGCTCCTTGGGGTCGTCCACACGGCAACCCGACACCGATCCCATATCCTGGGTCCCCAAATCGCTGGTGATGGCCGCACCGAAGGCCTCTTCCGCCTCTTCAGCGACCTGAGGGGAGAGATAGCCGCCAGCCGACCGGATAAAGCGAAGCGAACTAAGGTCGTATTTAGAGGTGTCTACCTCCAGCATTCGGACTAAGTGGGTGGGCACCACACCGATAGCCGTGGCCTTTTCCTTTTCGATGAGTGCCAGTGCCCCTTCCGGCGTGAATTCCTCCAGCATGACCGTCTTGGCCCCGGCAAGGGGCGCGGCAAAATAGGTCAGGGTCCCGGCAGCGCCGCCCGCGTGGGGAGCGATAGCCATGGTGATGTCGTCTTTATTGAGGCCCCAAATATCCACCCGCCCTTTGGATGTGCAGACCCGGGGGGCGCAGGGCCATTCCACCAGCTTGGGGAGGCCAGTAGTCCCGCTGGTGGTGGTCAGGAGCGCCACGTTCCAGATAGGGTCCAGTCTCCGTTCAGCAAGCACCGATTCGTCCACAGGCTTTTGCGCCCGTTCCTGGACCAATTTGGTGAGAGAATAGGTCCCTTTCGGGGCCGAATTCGGTACTTCGTCGTCAAAAAGAAAGATGTATTTGAGGTGGGGAAATCGCTGCTGCAGGCCTTTGTACATCTCCAGGTAATCGAACTTTCGATAGACGTTGGGGATAATGACGGCTGTGGCCTCGGTCCGTTCCACCATATATTCGAGCTCCTTCTGGCGCAGGTAAGGATAAACGGTCAGGGATATGAGGCCGGCCCTCTCGCAGGCGATTCTCGCTAAAAAGCCATAAACGCTGTTGGGTGACTGGATAATGACGCGGGCAAATTTGGGAATTCCCATCTCCACCCACGAAATGGCCATGGCATCCACAAGACGCTTGGCCTCGGCCCAGGTGACCCTGTACTTCGAGTCTACAAGAGCTTCTTTGTCGCCGTACTCCCGGGCGTTCCTGTCATAGAAATCATAAAATGTTTCATTCGTCCAGTATCCGTCCCTCAGAAACTCATCCACCATTTCCTTTTTATACCGAATCGGTTTCACGTGAAGCCTCCTCAATGTTAACGAATTAAGAATTAAGTATTCAAGAATTCAGGAATTCAGGGATTCAGGGATTCCGTATTATTATGAATAATTAGGATAGGGGTCGTACTCAACAACCCGAAATTTAGGATTTGCCGTATGCACACTCATGTATCAATGCGGAAACAATGCCTGACGATTCCCATTCTTGAGACGTAAGGAGCCTATTGCGGTCTCATCCGTTTTCCCTTTTTGCTCTTTCCTTGATGCCGGCCCTGAACTTATCCCAGAAGTCTTTGTCCGTATCCTGCCAGGCGGCCCCCCATCTCCTTTCAAAATAGGAGGTGGGCAACCGGTCCTGCCAGGGTCCCCAGGGGTTTTTCCCTTTTTCTCTTGCCTCGAGGACATCATTCAGGAAAGCGACGATATTGGATATTTCCTCCTTGGGGAGATACGAATCCGCACCCTCCTTGATGGACCGCACCAGGTTACCCGGAGTGAAGGCATGGGCGGTCAGCATGATCGGTATGATGTGCTTTTGGTTGGCGATCTTCAGGAGGCCATAGCCATCTACCCCCATGATGTCCAGAATGGCGATGTCGAACTCCTTGGAGTCCATAAGCTTTTTGGCCTCCTCAAAGTTGGATGCCCTCGACACCTGACACATTTCCAGAAGCTCTTCCAAAATGTCCAGGATATCGGATTCGTCATCCACGATGAGAACTCTTTTGCCGCTTAACCGCGTTTTGTCTGACATGATCAAAACTCCTTACTGTTACAGCTGGTTAACCGTTAAAGGGTTCAGTGAAAAAACCGTCCCCTGATAACGGTGAACCAGCCACTCATCACTAAAATCCCAGTTCAGACCATCTGGCCTTCACCTTTTCCACCATGGCTGTATCCAGCTCGATGGGGATCGGCTTTTCCTTCCAATCATAGGGGATGGTGGCATCCAGAAGGAGCCGGCCGGTGATGTCCCTGGCGTTGATCGGGAGCGAGGGATCGAGCGGCGTGGAACGTCCGCGCTTGATCACCTGCGACCGGTTGGGCTGGAATCGAAAACTGAGGGCATACAGGACCCTGGGGATGTCCCACGGATCGATGTCCTCGTCCACCACGATGACCGTTTTAAGACCATAGGCGCCCATTTCCGTTGAAATGGCCGCAGTCAGGACCTGATCCGCATGGCCTGGGTACATCTGCTTAATGGAGATAATGGCCAGGAACCTCCCGGAACCCTCGGGGGGGCAGTAGACCGCCTTCAGCCCGGGGATCTTCATGGCGAGCAACTGCTGCCACAGCGTAGCGCCGTAGGAGAGGGCCATGGTCATATGGGTATCGGTGACAGCGCGGCCCACTGTGGTCCCCCACAGGATCGGATTGTTTCTGTGGGTAATGCATTTGACATCGATAAAATTCCTGGGATCCGTGCCCACCCCTGAATAATACCCGGTGTATTCGCCGAACGGCCCTTCTTCCATGAACTTGTCCGCATCCACTTCTCCTTCGACCACGATCTCCGCGTGGGCTGGAATGGGAAGGTCCACGGTCTCCCCCTTGACCACCTCTACGGGTTCGCCGCGCAGGGCGCCTGCCACGTCGTATTCCGACGTAAACGCTGACACCCGTGCCGCTCCCATAATGAAGAGGAGGGGATCGCACCCAATGATGGAGGCCACAGGCATCGGTTTCTTCATGGCCTGGTATTTCTTGAGCATAATGTCTGCATGTTTCCCCTTGATAAACTGGGTTCCCATCTTGTCTTTGCCCAGAAGTTGGCCCCTGTAGGTGCCTAAATTGACCCACCCGGACTCGGGGTCCTTGCTGATAACGAAGTGGGCCGTTCCGATGTAGCGGCCTCCGTCCAGGGGATACCACTGCGGAACAGGGAATTTGTACAGATCAATATCCTTGCCCGTGAGGATATTTTCTTTACACGGGGCATTGCTGGCATCCACCCACTTTGGAGGAATCAAGTTCTCGCCCAGCCTGGCCCATGCCTTGTAAAGGTCCACCAGGGTCGAGTCCAGGGGCTGCCCCATGATCAGGGCCAGCCGCTGCGTCGTGGTGCAGACGCTGGTGATGACCGGCGTCTTGTACCCCTTTACATTTTCAAACAGAAGGGCGGGACCCGACTCCTCTTCATTGAGCTTGGCAATGTGGGAGAGTTCCAGGTTCCAGTCTACCTCCGCGGTGATCCTCTTGCACAACCCCTCCTTTTCACCAGCGGCAATAAAGTCTCTCATGCTTTTCATAGAATATGATACCTCCCTCAAAGTTATTTAAATTTCTATTCGTGTTGTCTTCACCGATGGTCGAGCCTGGATAAGCCGGGGACCGAATTTCGGAATTCAGGAATTTCAGGAATTTAAAACAGCGTCCTTAATCCGATCAGGGTCCTTCATATACCTTTCCAACACTTCAGCCTTCTCCCTCTTCATTAGCTTTTCGATGTTCGATATTGAATGTTCGACGTTCGATGTTGAATGTTCGATGTTCATCCCTATTGTTTCATGGCAGCCTGTCACTGAAGCTTGATCCGTTTCATGGCCTGGTCCATGAGCAACTGGTACGCGCTCTTATTGCCGATCAAGGGCCCCTTCCGGCGCTGGCTCCAGACGGTCTCAGGACGGGCCTGCACGATGAATATGTTTTCCGGAAAAGAAAAGTCATCATCGACGGCCCACTCGATATCCATAGGACAACCGTAATGGGTCTCGATGTTCTTGGCGATCCTTACGAGTTCCTTTACTTCCCTGTCTTCGAGACAGCATCGGGTCTGCAACGCTTCTTCCACATCCACGTCTATGGTACCTTTCCCATCCGGGTCGTAGACGCACTTGATATGTTTGGCGGAGATGGTCTTTTCGCTGGTCTCCATAATCACCTTGTCGACGACAAATTTGTCGGGATTCACGGAACCGGAAACCACCGTCTCGCCCAGACCCCAGCTTCCCTCGATCACCACCTTGGACGGGTCGCCATTGGTCGGATTGAGGGTAAACATGACGCCCGCGGCCCGGGAGTTGACCATTTTCTGAACCCCCACACTGATATAAACCTTTTCGTGAGGAAAATGGTTTTTGTTTCGGTAATCGATGGCGCGAGGCGTAAAGAGGCTGGCCCAGCAGCGCCTCACACTGGAAATGATCCGGTCCTCTCCGGATTGGCAAAGATAGGTATCCTGCTGTCCCGCGAAGCTCGCCGTGGGGAGGTCTTCGGCTGTTGCACTCGACCGGACCGCCACCTGAACGTCTGTGATGCCGCATGTCTCACACAGCCGGGCATAGCCTGAGGCGATGGCCTGCCGTATCTCATCGGGCATGGCTGCATGGAGGACCAGTTCCTGAATGGCTTCGCTTGTTTTATTGAGTGAGTCCACCTCATGTTGATCGAGACCTGAGAGGACATTGAGGATGGTGTCCTTAATCCCCGTTTGCGTGATGAAACTCAGATAGCTGTCGGTAGTTACGGCAAATCCGGGCGGCACACGAATGCCTGCCTTGATCATCTCCCCCAGACTGGCATTTTTCCCTCCCACGGTTGGGAGGGAGCTCTTATCCAGCTTTTCAAAATTGAGAATGTAGTCCATCTGCTTCTCCATTCAAAGTTATCCCCTCCTCTTCCAATCAGGGCCTGTTAGAGTGGCATTGGCGGTGCTTCTCGCCGGGCCTCTCAGCCCGGAGAGAAGATCACGCCGGATTGTTATGGAGGAGGGGGGCCGATGGGATGGGAATGAGGTTATTTGGCCCTCTCAACAATTGTCACAACACCTGTATCGCCATCCACCCTCACGATGTCCCCGGTCTTGATTGCCGATGTGGCCACGCCGGTGCCGGTAACGGACGGAATTCCATATTCCCTGCACACAATGGCGGCGTGGCTGGTAAGTCCGCCAATGTCTGTAACCGCTCCCTTGATCTTGGTGAACACGGGCGCCCAGGAAGGATTGGTGGTGGGGCATACCAGGACCTCTCCGGGCTGAAGATTCACAAGATCCTTGAGGACTTTGAGTACCCTGGCCGGACCTTCCGCAACCCCTGCGGAAGAGGCGAACCCCTTGATCTCCGAGGCCCCAGCGCCTCCCATTTCTCCAACTCCCTTGAGCCATTCCTTCACCTTGTCGGTGGTCACGCCCCAGAGCATGATGGTGAAGGGCTCCGCTACCTCTGCGGGCGGAACGCCTAATGCAGGGGTGGGATTCCAGTTGCCGGCCGCCTCCAGAATTTTCCTCCGCTTGCTGGCCTTGGCCTTGTAATAGTCGCCGCGCAGGGGAATATCGACGCCCAGTGCCCAGCCGGTAGAGAGTTCAGTGAGGAGTTCGGGGATCTCGTAACGGGTAAACATGAAGATGTCGTCCACCTCGTTGAGCATTCCGTTGTTGACCAAGAGCTTCCCGAACTTCCGAATCTTGGCAAACCAGATGGTGTGAAGCCAGTGTTCCACCCAGAAGAGATGATCTTCGGCGTAGCGGTAGATGGTTCGGATGGTCTTGTAGGCCTCGTCAAAGGCCTTCCTGTCCTCGTCTGTCTTGATGAGTTCCCGGTAATTGGCGACGGTTTCGTCTCTTTCCTTGTCCAGATGGTCCAAAGAGCGTTCGATGGTCTCGCCATTTTCCAGCCGTTCCACATAGCTTTTGATGTAACTGTAGGGGATGTCGAGGTTGGTGAGCCAGCTCCCCTCGTGGTGAAACCAGCCGCTGCCGCAAGAGACAAAAAACCAGGGATCACTGGCCTTGTCGAATTCCTCGAGCCAGTGCTTTCCATCGGGGATCTTTGCCAGCTCGGCCTTCTTCTGGGCCACGCTCATACCACTTTTGAGGATGTCCGCTACGCCTCTCGATGACACGGCCAATCGGGAGAGTCGGCAGAGTTCTTCCTCAGGACGGAACATGGAGACATAGGCCCCGGCTACCATCTTGCCGATGGCGCTTTCGCTGATTCCAGGAAACAGCTTTCTCGACACATCTCCGAACATGAGATAGGCCAGGTAGGTCAGATTCAGCATCTCAAAATGATACTGCCAGGCCTTGATCATTTTGAGCGCAATCTTGTCGAATGCCTCCAGGATGTCATAGGAGACATAACATCCGGTGGGCGCTGGAAGCACCTGATCCTCGGGGACATACTTGGGAAGTTCCGTCGGCACCTCCACGGCCTCCATTTCCCTGCCGAGGGCCTGGAATTTCGTCAGCCATTTGTCCCAGAGCTCGTCATAATGTTCAAATACATAGAAGACCCGTTTTCCGAACAGTTCCGCTTTTTCTCCGATGATCTCATCGGGCGGCGGTGCAATGGCGCAGATGTACATATAGCATCCGACCATCCGCTGGGCGATGCCCTGGGCCGGGGGGATGCAGAATACCCTCGTGGTGTACTGCGACAGCGAGATTTGCCATGCCTCCTGAAAAATCAGATCCAGGGGCGGCATGGGCTCCGGGGCGTGGATTTTGTCCTGATACCAGAATTGCTGTTTTTCCCAGGCTTCCCTTTCCTTTGAAAATAGGTAGTGGGATGGGTACATCTCCTCCCATCCTTCCAGTTCGGCTGGGACTTGATACTCGTGTGGATCCGGAAACCTTCCTCCAATGTCATCTGCCATGTTTCTCCTCCCTTTCTATAGATCTTAGGTTAATGAAAAGGCGTGATGCCCACTCACGAGATGCCAAAACGATAAGGAATAACAGACAAAAAGCCACTCTATCAAGGACAAAAGCCATCAGGAACAGAGAGTAGGAGAATTGGCTTTAACCGGCAGCTTGAGAAAACGATCGGAAAGATGGCCACAACCGATCAGCATTTGGTTTCTGCCGTGTTATGCATATAGCTTTCCGGATTTCAGAATCTCCGTATGACGTGGCTTTATACTCATGAATATGATTCAGTGTGTCAAATTCTTTTTTTTTATGATATTCATAATCTAAACTTATGAATCATTTTATGGTATAAGATTTATTTAGCATTTAAATCTTTGGCAGCAACGCCAATATTGTCATCTGGTAAAAAGAAACAGAACAACAGCTAAATCCGTCCTCGAATGACAACCGAGTGACGACCGAATGACAACCAAATAGCCACCCAACCTCAAATGACCATCGATGCTAGTGACGGCTCACGAACCCATCCAAAATGGAGGTAGTGTCTCATGCTCAATTTCAATCAACTCCGGGTTTTCTCCCTGGCCGCAAAACATGAAAATTTCACGACCGCTGCTCAAAAGCTTTTTATTACCCAGCCGGCCGTCACCGCCCAGATAAGGGAGCTTGAAGCCACCTGCAACCTGAAACTCTTCAAGAAAAGGGGCAGAAAGGTATACTTGAGCGACGAGGGAAAGATACTCTATCCCTATGTAAGCAAGATCTTTGAATATGAAAAGGAAGTGGAAAATGTGATCGAAGATATGCGGAAACTCAAGCGAGGGGTCCTCAGACTCGGAACCACCAAGGCCTATGCCCGCTATTTTATGCCCTGGATCATCACCCGTTTCCGCGAAACCTATCCGGACATCAAGATTCATCTGGACGAGGGAAGTTCTCAGGATATGACCCTGAGCCTCGTCAATTTCCAGAATGAGATCGCGATCATAGCCAAGGCCCAGGACCATCCCGATGTCTGTTTTTTCCCTTTCAGCATGGAGGAATTGATCTTGATTGCAGCCCCGGATCATCCGCTGGCAGGAAAGAGCTCCGTCGCCTTCGATCAAATTGCCAGGGAACCGATCATTATGAAAGAGGTCGGATCAGGGACGCGACGACTGGTCAATCAATTGTTTGCGAGGCATGGATGCGCACCGGACATTTTGATGGAGACGAGCAACACGGAGTTCATTAAGCAGTTGGTTCAGCGTGGCGACGGCATTTCCTTTCTGGTGAAGCAGTCTGTCGCAATTGAACTGGAGGAGGGAAGATTGGCCGCCATTATACTGGAGGGGGCCCGTATGTTCCTGGACGTCAGCATCGCCTATCTCAAGAATCAGCATCTGTCGCCGCCGGCTCAGGCTTTTCTGGCTATCCTGGGGAAACTGGCTCCGGAAGAGAAACTCCCTCAGGGGATTGGTGCGCTAATGGCTAAGATTTTGATTCAAAGGAGATAATCCCACCAGTGGCTGAGGTCCTCATATAGGGTGGACGGACCCTATTAAAAAACGAGGATATATGGAGACCGATTCATTTCAAGAACGCGAGAAATTGATATTTTGGCTTGACAAAGGGGATTGGTAGAAATATTATTAGTAACCATTACTGATTAAAGCTTGATCGGAGGATAATTTGTATTCCGAAATCATACATCGATCGACTCTTCAACGGCAGATTATCCTGGAAGAGGTCAAACGACTCACGACCCATCCCACTGCAGACGACATTTACGAAAAGGTCAAGGCGAGGTTGCCTCATATCAGTCTGGGAACGGTTTACCGTAATCTTGATGTACTGGCTGCAAATGGAGACATCGTTAAACTGGCCCCCGGTCGAACGCAGATGCGATTCGATGGGAATCTGGAGTCGCATTATCATATGACCTGTATTCACTGCGGCCGAATCGAAGACCTCCCGTTGAGTGCGTCAGACAACCCTGTCGATATTCTGGAAAAGATGACCAGCCATCTGACAAAATACGGGGTGTTCGGTCACAAACTGGAATTTGTGGGCATTTGCGAAGAATGCAAATCCAAAGGCCTTACGTTTCCGGTAAGCTCCCCAACGAATTTCGACCCAAATGCGGCGGAGGAGTAATTGTCTCATTCGCAAGCAGTAGTTGAGAGATTTAATTTCATAAAGTCGTTTCTTTAGAATCCCCAAAAAGGAGAATGACCATGGCTTTTGAATATGACATTAGCAAAGTACCGGCTGAGGCCTTTCAGCATCTCGCATTCTTCTGCTCTGAAAAGGGCGAGTGCGCGCTTGAGGATGTTCCTGTCAATCAAATAGCCATTTTGCAGGATGCCCTGAATGAAAAAGGGGCGAAAGGGTGGGAGCTTGTTCAACTGTTCTTTCAGGAGAGTGGCGTAATTGCGATTTGGAAACGGCAAAAAAATTTAGCATAAACCGTAACGATTACTATTAGAGCAAAGAAAGGAGAATCAAATGACCGAAAAAATAAAAAAGGACATTAAGGCAAAACCGCTGAACATCGAGGAGGCGACCATCTGCGAAGCGACTGCGCAGATGCTTCGAAAGGCGGAAAGGGATGGCGTCGAGACCGCATTTCACCGTGCGGCAGACATGAAGGCTTGTCCCATCGGGGCCGAGTCGGCCTGTTGCAAGAACTGCATGATGGGGCCATGCCGGCTCAATCCCAGGGATCCCTACAGCAAGACAGGTGTGTGCGGGGCCACGGCAGATACGATCCAGGCCAGGAATTTTGCGCGCATGGTCGCCACGGGCGCGGCCGCTCATACGGATCACGGCATGTCCATGCTGGACCTGTTTCGGGAGGTGGTGAATGGCAACATTCAGGAATATAGCATCAAAGACCCCATCAAACTGGCGGATTTCGCCACGGAGCTGGGCATCACCGTGGAAGGACGAGACCTGAAAGACATTGCCCTCGATGTTTACCATGAGCTGGAGCGGACCTATGTCCAGGTGGAAGGAGAGATCCCATTGATCAAGAGGGTCCCCGCAAAGACCTTAGAGACCTGGCGGAAAAACGGCGTGGTCCCGCGAGGCGCCATGCGAGAGATCATGGAGATGATGCACCGCACCCACATCGGGGTTGACCAGGATTATAAAAATATAACCCAGCAGTGCACCCGGACGGCCCTTGCAGACGGCTGGGGCGGCTCCATGATCGCTACAGAGGTTTCGGATATCCTTTTCGGCACGCCTATGCCGGTCAAGGGAGAGGTCAACATGGGGTGTCT
>Ga0265297_10003194_pt1 | contig 30328 bp, 15 predicted proteins | sample Munlanlwell13791_FD_192502 | JGI IMG/M metagenome (GOLD analysis project Ga0265297, IMG submission 192502) | Leachate microbial communities from a municipal landfill in Southern Ontario, Canada - Leachate well 137-91 | ecosystem: Engineered > Solid waste > Landfill > Unclassified | place...
TCATTATATTTTTAACAATTTGTCTATCCCCGAATGCATCGATAACTTCTTCTCCAATAGATATTTTATCTATTCTCTTAAAAGAAGTATCAGCCATTTGAATCATAGTATCTCCCTTAAAGCATATTCCTACATTAAATTGATTGTCTATGTCTTCTGGAAGATATTCAATTCCACCTTTAATAAGTGGAGCACCAACTTGTGTAGTCTCACTGTACTGAACTGTTCTTGAATCTTTAGGTGATTCAATCGCGCCTCCAAAACTAAATTGTATCTTCTTTTTTTTCATAGACTTAGTTTTTATTAAGTTTCTTATTTACTTCCTTATTAACACACTCTATAATCCTCTTAGCATATTTGAATCCTAATAGATCCGCATTCTCCAAGATAGAAATCACTTCTGCTGATCCTATTAAGAATCTAAAGATATCTCTGATAACCCAACCATAAGGACACATTCCTACAAAAGCTGCAGATGTAACTAGTAAAACCAAATACATCGCTGCCTTATATAGAATCTGTACTAAGAAATCAGAACTAAGAGTTCTATGTTTGATTGCTGCTAAAATCCCCATAAACAAATCACAGATCAATAAGATTGTAATGAATTCTAATATCTTAGGCTCATTACCAGTATAGTAAACTAACGCTGCCCATATAGCAGATAGCATTGCCTTAAACGGAATATTAACTACAAATAAAGAGTTTAAAGAATTCAGTAAATATCGTTTGTGTTTTGCGCTAGTAAATTTCATTTAGTTTACATTATTATTATCTGCGGAATAAATCCTGCCTTAGTAGTCACCTGGACTGTATCGCCATATCCAACTCCTACACTATTTATGGCATAAGCTCTTACTCTATATCCTGTTCCAGCTGTTAATCCTGTAATTCCTTTTGTATATGCTCCCGTACTAAAATCTCCATCATCATAAGCAGTTGAATCTGCAACTGTTGGGTCGCCAGAAGTTCCTACTTTATAACAAAAACCTCTACGAGTAGCATTAGCACCTCCTGTTGCAGTTATGTTTCCATTTCCAGTGCAAGATGTTTGAGCTACATTGGTAGCAGATTGTGTTGTTACTGTTGGAGCAACTACTACTGTATATGTAACTACTAATTTAGGTTTATTAGAACCATAATCGGAGAAACGACAAACTATCTGTGTAAATGTATTACTTCCTCCCCAAGTTAAACCAGTAGTATTATTTAATATATCCCAACTAAGCATAGAGCCGAAACAACTTACTCCTGATTTATTTATATTAGAAATACCACCAGCACTTAAAGTAAAATCATTATAACTATTTGCCCAATTAGCATACGTTACATTAGCAAAAGACGTTGAACCAAATTGTCCATAATCACTATTTTGTAAATTATTTACCGCAGTAGGAGTTGTTGCACAAACGTGTAGTGCTGGACTTCCTAATCCATCATATTTTCCATTACCATATAAAGATAAGACTGCTGCACTTATTGTTGCTCCAGAAGTTAACGAAGATGTCTTAAAGGTAAATATATTTCTTCCTAAATCTATATATTGATTAGAAGTTAATGAGGCTTGTAAAAAACACCCATTTCCTCCAGATGTTGGACTGGAACCGGTTCCAGCACCAGTTCTTATTGAAGAAAAAGATTCATCTCCTACTCTATCTACCCATCCGTCAACACTATCGCTTCCGCTACTTGCATCTGGATAAACAGTCAATGTATCAAACCCCAAGTTTAATTGAGGTATCGGACGAGTAATAATATCCCAGATATGAAAAGTAATCCAAATAGGATAGAAGACACTTTGAAGTCTTAGGGCAAACTCATTCCTAACAAATATATGTTGCTTTCTTGTTGGTAGTAATTTTTCCTTATATTCTTTTTTAATTAAGCGATTGTGTAATGAATTAGTGCAGTCATAAGCAACCCACTTACCATTAACCTTAACGCATTTAGTCCACATCAATTTACAGTCTTCAACAACTGCGTTAGGTTTTATTTCAATGATGTCTTTTGTATCTAATTTAAAACCATATTTCTTAATGCAGAAAATTCGCTCTCCTATAAAAGGTAGTTTAGCTAATTTTACTATCAACTTATTATATTTTTTGAACCATTCAGTTCCGAATACTTGTATCATTGTATTTTATTTATTAAGGAAGTTGGAACGACAAGATTATACCTAATCCACGAGTTCCTGTACCACTAACATCTACGTCAATAGCAATTAAATCTCCAGTCGCAACATCGTCGTGAGTTCCATCAACTGCTGAACGAGCTTCTGCTGTATAAGAGGTATATTCAGTTGCATCAATCGTAATCCTTGTAGAAAGCATATCAACACTATCGGTTACATTTCTGATCTGAACTGTTGGAAGTCCCGAAGATGAAACTGTAGAGCAGAATGATTCAGCTTGAATTAAATTCATTCCATTCAATTCCTCTGGAATTACAAAGATCAACTTACCATTTCCTGTAGCAACTACTGTTGAATCATCTACTATCTTTAACTGAACTATTCTTTTGCCAGGGATAGATCCAGCAAATCCATCTGGAGTAATATACTTATCGTTCTCTGTCCCAGTATTAATTTCCGCACTAGTAGATTTATGAAAATCTCTGAACATAAAGATATCATTACCAGTAAGTAATGGTAATGTAATTGTTCTATCTGCGGCTAATTCAGAGACAGCTAATACATATTGATGATCAGCACTTGTATCTTGAATCTCAATATTTTTAGGAAGAATAACTGTACCTGTAAATGTTGGATTAGCTAATGTTGCATAATCAGCAATGGTAGCATAAGCACCAGTGCCTAATGGGCCTGTAATTGTAACATTATCTTGTACTGTTAAAGTCTTTCCAGCCGTAATAGATATTCCATGAACTCCAGTTTGTAGAGCAGCATGAGTTGCAGTCGCGCCCGATGCTTCATAAGCAAGAGCAGGAATATCACCAGCAACTAATGCCCTAAAAGATGGAGTACCTGCTGATCCATTAGGAGATGCAAAAACATAGTTAGCAGTTTGTGATGTAAAGTTTGCAACCTTACCAGCTAACTGATCAAACAATAATTTAGCACTTGGATATTGAACATCAGTAGATGATCCTGAGATAGATGTAACTTTATTAGCTGCATTCTCTGGGACATAACTAATATTTCCATTTAAAGGATTCCAGTTTCCAGCAGTCTGGCCAGGAGTATCTATATTAGCAATAATAGAATCTCCAATCTGAACTGCTTCGCCACCTAATGTTCCTGCTACTGAGATAATCCACATATCTCCCTTTAAGACTGCTCCACCTGTTCCTGACCCACCTGTAGCTGGATAAGTATTTACTGATGCATCATAGGCACCTCTATAATTAAGAAGGCCTAATATCTTTCCATCTGTATAATCTTTAAAAGCTTTAACGCTAGGATATTTTGTAGTAGAAGCAGCATCTCCTGATACATCATTAGACTTATTAGATGTAAGTTCTTTCTCTCCCAATTCTGAGGCTATATCAGTAATCATCTTAGCTGTTATACCAATTGCAATAGAATAAGATTCTCCAACAGTATTATGATCAACATCTGTTGTTCCTTCTTGTGCTCTTGTAATTGTATAATCAGATCCAGACTTTGCAGTAAACCTTACGATCTCTTTATTAGGATCTTCTGTTGGTGATGCAAATAAAGAAGAACACCAAATAGTACAGTTATATTCTCCACTAGCAGGATCTATAAACTTAGAAGGATCTGTTAAAGTAACAGAAACTGCTCCACTTGCAAGAGGAGATATAATTGATTTGGCGAAATTATATGCTTTGTCTAACATTTTTTATTTAATTTAAAAGACTACCTTATTATAGGTAGTCTCCAAAACCAATAACTATAGGAGTTCTACCTATCAGTACATTGGCAACCTCGCGGCTGTTCTATTAACTTGATCATATCAATAAGAGTATTAAAGAGTCAAGCCCTTTCTAATCCCTTGCTTATTGAATCCCTTATCTAGATTACTCAATGGAAAAACACTATTCTTAATATTGCCATGTCTATCCATTCTGTATTCTATAACAGTATCTCCTTTAATCCCTGCAATGATTTTTGCGCTTAAGGATCTAACTCCATCTCCCATCTTTCCATTAACTGCAAGAATACTAATCGTCTCTTCGTTAGAGAAATAATAAGAATCAAAATCCTTAATAGTAAACTTAGGATTAAGCATCACTTCTCCACTCTTCGTTTGAAATTTGATTTTAAATGGCAATGTTAAAGATAAGGAAGAAATCTCTACATCTTCTGGGACATTATCCCATACAAAATTATCCTTACCTTCAACATATGTGTTGCCATCTTTAGTTTGTACTATGAACATAGATCTATATTTGTTTTATTAATGAGATTGGATCTCTGTTTTTATTTATTCAGCCTCTTCAGAATCTTCTTCATCTGCAAATTCCTCATCTTCAGACTCTTCAGATTCTTCTAATTCCTCTTCAGTTTCTTCTACTTCTGATTCATCTGCGAAATCGTTTTCGTTTGTAAACATAATGCTTTTATTATTGTTTATTATTTGCGACCTTTTTTATTCAGAGATAGGAAGAGTAGGAGAGACATTTTCACTAACAGTTTCTACTGGAGCACCTTCTCCAGTTTTAACTCCTTGATCTTCAGATGGAACAAATCCTTCTCCTGGTGTAGCTAACACTCCAGGAACATATCCTTCTGTCTCAGGAGGAGTATCACCACCAGTTACCTTAGCTTCTTCAGCTAATTTAGCCTCTTCAAGTTCAGCTTTTTGTCTAGCTTTCTTTTCTGCTTTAGTCTCAGCCTTTCTTTCTACTGAGACTTCAGAATCCCCCTCAAACTTTGCACTTACTGGTAATGTATTCAAACATCTATCACATAAACCAGTATGTTCAGCAGCGTCTTGTTGATCTATTGTGAAGTATACTCCACAGTTTTTACATTGAATTTGCATATTTTTTATATATCTACTGTTATCGCTTCCCAGTTACTATCTGTGGAAGTACTTAATGACGTTGAAATGTACAGCTTACTAGCAGTACTTATTACTTGATCTTCCCATCCTGGTGTTCCAGTCACTCCACCCTCTAGTGTAGCAGCTCCAAACGTAGCATTAACACATGTTGTGGTTGTTCTAATCAAATTACTATCAACATCTTTTACTTTTGAAGTTAATTCTAATACATCACCAGTTCCATCTACTGCTGTTACTATTGCTAAAGCATCAGCATTAATAGCTTTCTTAGCTTCATCAACTGCATTAGCAGCGCTTGCATCAAGACCACCTATTAAAGTAGTTTCTGCAAAACTTGCTCCAGTAATATCAGTAGTTGTAGCTATATCATTACCTAATACTCCAGCAGTTGTTGCAGTTAAAGCAACCGTACCATCTAATCCATCTATAGCACTTACTATATTTCCAGAGATAGCAACTATAGAAGCTGTTAATGCTGTGCCAAATTCAATGGCTGTAGCATCAGTTCCTCCTACTAATGTAGCGCTAGCAAAGCTTCCATTGACTATATTAGTAACTGTTGTGATAGCATTGCCTATTGATCCAGCAGACTTAGCTGTGAATACTTGTGATGTATTTGTATTAGCATCAGCTGTTGCATCTGCATTTACTACTGTTCCTGTAGAGTAATTAGTTCCTTCTGTAGCTCCATGATTGACTGCTAACTTTAAATTATCTAAAGCTGCAGCTGAATCTGCTCCAAATAATACTTGGTCAGCAATTGCTGTCGCACCATTTGTCTCAGATAAAACATCTACAAAGGAATAAACTCTTCCATTAAGATCAGCTGTCTCTGGGTCAACTCCAGGAACACTTAATCCAGTACCACCTCCAAATGTAGTATCTTCCCAGCTTAAAGTTGCAGCAGTAGTTGATGTCTCTTCTGCATCATATGAAGTACCAGGCTCTCTAGCTATAAACTTTTGAGTAGTATCTGTATTAGTTGTTGCTACTGCAACTGGATTCTTTACAGTTCCAATACTATATGTAGTTCCACTTCCAGCAGATTGATTGACTGCAGACTTAAGATTGTCTAAGAATTCAGCTGCACTAGCACCAATCATAACTTCATATGGAACTGTTGGAGAAGATAATGAAGTCACTGCTACATATTCTGCAGATCCTAAAACAACTGTATCAGCCTCTAAACCACCAGATAAAAGAGTAGCGCCTCCAGCGAATGAACCATTAGCTGTAGTCTCTCCAATTATAATGCTATTTCCTACAATACCAGCTACTAATGATTTAGCTGTAAACTCTCCAGCACCACCAGCTTGAGCTGTAACAGTTGTTAATTCAGGAGCGGCTACTATATCAGCAGCAACTGCAGTGATTAATGCTGTAGCACTTTCAGCTGCTGTAGCATCTGTACCTCCAACTAAATGAGCGGCTGCAAATGTTCCATTTGTCATTACTGCCGTAGAAGCAACTGCATTTCCTAGAGATCCATCTAATGCACCAGCTGCATCCGCTGTAAAGACTACTGACTCTCCTGCTCCACCAGTTGCTGTAATAGCTAAAGCTGTATTCGTATTGAACTCTGCAACTGCTGCGATCTCAGCATTAGCAGCTGTACAATCTGATCCAGCTACTGCAGTTCCTAACACTGTAGCGTCAAATATGTTTGCCACATCAGCCATTGTCTCAGTAGATGGAATAGAGTTTCCAATTGTTCCATATACTATAGAAGTAAATGTTACATGTGTAGCATCAGTTTTAGCAGTAGTAACACTTGAATTGGCAACTGTTCCTGTACCATATTTAGTTCCTTCACCTGCAGCTTTATTTGCAGCGGCCACTAAATTATCAATACATCCTTCTACTGTTGCTTCTATTAAGACATCATATGCATCTACTAAAGTTTCAACCCACTTATAAGTTTGAGTTCCAACTAAGATTGTTTCAGTAGCTGAAGGCACTGCGCCTCCCATAGTAAGAATACCAGCCGCTCTAACCATATAAGACTTAATATCTACTGAAATATTAGTTCCAGTTAGAATTTGTCCAGCATCAAACTCATAGACTTCTGTCCCGATAGTAAATGTTTGAGCTCCCTTTACTACTCCAGATATAGATAATGTTCCAACTGCTTGAGTCTTAGTTCCAGCAGAAATATCTACTAAAACATTACTTGATGCAATCGAACTATTGTTATCAAATTCATAAGTTCTAGCGCCAAGTCTAATTGTTTCACCATCACTTGATCCACCACCAAAAGTAAACAACTTAGTTGCTTGAGTTATTGGAGTTGGCGCAACTCCAGTACTTGTTAATACTGTTTCGGCATGACTACCAGGAGTAATCACTCCAGTTAAAGATAATGTTCCAGCAGCTGCAACCTTAGTTCCTGCTACAACATTAACTTTGTAATCACCCGACTCATCATCGATAACGTATTCATCAGTTCCAATAGTAACTTTCTTTCCAAGAACTACTGGTTGAGTTGCAGTTATAGTTCCGGTAGCGGCAACTGCATCTCCACTAATATCAATCTTTACATTGCCGGGAGTTATAGTCCCACCAATATCAAATTCATATTTTCTTCCATTGATATCAATTACTTCACCATCGGTAGCTTCGCCTGTAAAAGTTAAAGCACCTGTAGCAGCTGCAGGAGCAACTGGCTCACCGCTAGCTATTAAGGCCTTTAAACATTTATCACACAATGTGTATACTGGTTCAGAGCTATCTCTGTGGAAATAAATACCGCATGTTGTACATCTAATTTTCATGTAGTTTATTTATTATGTTACTTATACAGTTACCCATTGCTCTCCAGCATCGACAGTGCCGCTTTCAGGAAGAGTTAATTTATAAGGGCCACCACTAATTGTTCCAGCATTACAGAATCTAATTCCATGTGTGCCAGCAGTTATTGTAGTCCAACTTGGAGTCCCTTCAGTTCCTTCATTAAAGTCTAATGCAATTGTAGGAGCAGCTCCTGTATAGTTACATCTTATCAATATTAAAGCATTCATTGATGTTGTGCTTGGTACAGTTGCATCAAATGGAACTCTTTGAGAAAGGTTAAATACAATAGCTTCACCAGTTCCTGGTACGACTGTTGTATTAACGAAATTTGTAGATCCTTTTAAAAGGTTTGGATTTGCTCCACCACCTGTTGCAGATCCTGGATGCCATGATGCTCCTGGTAATGTTGGTGCACTAGAAAGTCCACCAATATATCCAGCTAACATTGGCTTACTTCCATTACCTGTTGTTCCAGTAAAGATCTCTTTCAAAATTGTAGAACCTGTAGCGTCTACTGCAGGGAAAGTTTGTGAATTATCCCATGCTTCTAATCTAGGAGCTGAACTTAAAGCTGTTGAGAATGTAGCTTTATATACCACTGTGGCATTGTTATTGCCAGCTCCTGTTGCTTTGTTTGGTATCATTTTTGTTTATATATTTATTTTATTAAAACTATCATAGCTCAACATCCTTGAGTAAACTTTTAGTTGTCGTTAAAGTTAGTCGACTTCACTTCAATCTTTTTCTTTATAGTACCGCATATCGTATTGGTACACAACTACTCAAATGTTTTAAGTAGTTGTCCAGTTAAACCAGTTACAAAAACTGTATTCTCTTCTATGACTTCTTTTAAGATTTTAACTTCTTCATCAGTCAAATCAATATCATCGGTGGCTGTATTAAATATTTTTGTTCCAATAGCAAGAACTTTTAATACTCTTCCTGGAATAATTTTCCCAGGCTTATACATTTCACAGCAAATAATTGCAGCATTCTTAAATGTAACCACCTCACCATCTGCTCCTATGTAATCATGACCTGAAATTGTTTTTAATTGCTCGTTTAGTTTTATAATCATATTTATTTAGTTATTATTATACGAGTGAAATAGAACACTTCTTATTTATTTTTACTAAGCAAGATTTATTTCTTGCCTCCTTTCTTTCCGCCTTTACAAGCCATATGTTTTTTATTTATTATCTTTATTATACTATATAAATTATATTGGAGCAAAGTGACCCTCACACCATTGCTTATTAGCCGCATCTTGATTATTAACTGGATCCGCTACATCTCTAATGTATTGGTAATTCATATATAAAACACCATGAATACTACAATAACTATTAAAGTCTGCAGAACCTTCACAATCAATATTCCCATTGATATCTATATCATTACAATATTGAAGATTGTGACTTTGAAAATCTACATTATTATACATGTTAATTGGATTTGTTCCACCAGCTCCATAAAGATTACTAACATATAAATAGTCCCAATAATAAGTTGAATTTCCTAAATAAGATGTATTACTTGAATGAGGGGTTACTTCTGTCAATCCAGTTAAGTCATAACCTTGCATATTCTTATCCCCATTAATTGTAATATCACTCCAGTTTCCACTAAATGAAGTTGGCCATGCTGTCTTAGCAACACCACCAAGAGTAATACTAGTTGCTGTTAAGCTACTAATTGTTCCAACTATGTAAATATCATTAGCATCTAATTCTATTGAACTTGATGCTACTCCTTCCCAGACAGTTACCGATGCTTGAGATGAATATTCACCACTTGTTTGAAAAGACATTCCACCACCAGAACCTCCAGCATATGGAAAGATCTCTCCCCATAAGCTAGTTCCATTCATAAACTTTAACTTATCATCAGCACCATCAATAACTGTTCTTATTCCAGTAGATGATGTTTGAATAAGCCCACCAGTAATTGTTCCAGTAAAATAAGGATTTCCATCAATTCCAATAGCAAATGTTATATCACCAGCTTTCTTTCCAAGGATTCCAGTAGGAGATAACCATAATCCATTATTAGAATCAGTAATCATTTTAATTGCACCACTAACTCCAAATGTAAAATCACCTAATATCTGTTTAGATAAAGTACTAAGATTAGAATTAACCACATCCTTAATAAGATTACCACTTGAATTAATTGCAGATCCAATTGCATTCGCAGTAATACCTAATGTTCCAATGGTAGAACTACCAGATATTAAGGCACCTCCAAAGTATCCATTGCCTGTAAGATACTCTAATTTATATCCAGTAAGCGTACCTGTATCTGGATCATATGTAAAGTTGCTTGAAGTTATATCTCCAGCAATCAAGATATCTCCAGCGATCTCTAACGTTTGAGACGCATATTTCCACCATAAATAAGCAGTACTATAATTTCCTACAAAGAAATCTCCTCCATGATATGACTGTCCATTATATTCCATATCTGTAGATGCAACCATAAACCATGGAGAAGAATCATCTCCATAATATCCAAAGATACCAGTAGCATCCATATACATATAAGAGTTGTTACCAACCACACCAGTAGCGGGAATACCAAAAGAAATTCTTCCATTGATTCCATCAATAGCAATAAGATCTCCTACTGTTAAATAAGCAGAAATCCTTCCGCTAGCCAATGAAGAAGCAGATACGCTTCCACCTCCAGTAGTATTAGTTGATCCAGAATTAGTTTTAACACTTCCATTACAAAGCTCTACAGTTTTAATGTAGTCTACTTTATTTGGAAAAGGTACTATGTAGTTGTTATTTGAATCGACAGTTGCTGTTGCTGTCTCTGAAAATATACTACTAACTAAGCCCTTTACGCTTGAATACTCTGTAGGAATTTTTTCCTCCATATAACTTATTTGTTAAAACCTTATCTCTTAACTTTACATAATCCTTCATAGCTACTGGAACCTTTGGAACCATCTTTCTTAAATTAACTGAATCTTGTTTCTGTTTCTTTTTATTCCACTCACTAGTAAGATCAAAAGGAATCTCTTTCATTTTTCCAGGCTTTCTTTGTGATATTACTTCAGGTAAATCTCTAGCAAACAATTGTGCAACTCCAGTATACACTTCTTCTTCCCACCAAATTAATACCTTTCCAATTGTTGCTTGTCCTGATGGTTTCAATGAAACTCCTTTTTCAAAAATCTCATATCCTGAATTCAACCAATATGCTTTCTTAACTAAATCATTTTGAACTGTTGATCCTGTACTGTGCCAGTATTGTCCATAAACTTCTATATATACATTATAGTCTTCTAAAAAGAAGTCAGCAATCCATACATCTTCTGGATAAGCAGTATAATAATTATTATTATAATGGTATTGAAAATTAAAGTTAACCTGTAAGCTAGCCAAATGATTTAAGACGAGTTTCTCTGGTAATGTACCTGATATATGAGCAGTTGGATCAAGTGATACTTGTGCTACGGTATTCTTTCTTTTCTGAGTAGCATCCAACACTTCATAGTTTCTTCCAGCTAAAACTCCATCTGCTAATATTTCATTGTATGATCTTTTTCTACCCATGAATGAGATGAGGAGTCGAACCCCTTATAATGCTGTGCGTATTTTTTTAGGATAGCAGAACATTAATGGCTTCTCCGCAGCCACTAGTCTCATTAATTTGCTTCTCTTAAATTCAATTGAATCCTATCGCTACCATAACCATCTAATGCCATCTTTACTTGGCTTGGACTTTGAGGATTAATAATCACTGCCCTTACGTCAGTTCCAGTATTCAAATACATTTCAGGAGTAATAGTCTGACTTAAAATAGGTTCAAGCATATTAACAGATTCTGTTCCAGCAAATGGATTAACTAAATCACAATAGATCTTTTCAGTGTCTGCACCAATAGTAAGCTCATCAAGATCAGTAACAATGTCTGCTGTAGTTTTATTATAATAATTATAAGAATGCACTACGGCCGCTCCTTCAACAATATTTAATGTGTAATTAGTTCTATCTATAGTAAGCAAATATGTATGAGTACCTGCATATCCTAACTTAAATGTAGGAGAGGAAATATTATCTACTCCAATATAGTTAAGAACTTCACGTCTTTCAGCTAAAGCCCAAATATCATCAACTATATCTTGTCTTGTTCTTGAATCATCTTCATCCATAAACTCAACATCACCTGTGTTATCCTCAAGAGATGTTTCACAAATTATTGTATGATAAAAAGTCCTAAGAGTATTCTTCTCATTCGCACTTCTTTCTAGGATATAAGACCAAACTATATCACTACACTTAGAACTTTTAAGATGTGTTGAATCACTATTAAGAGTAAGTTTAACTTGGAATCTATTTCCAGTAGTAGGATTAAATAACCTATATAGCACACCATTATTTGTTGCAGTAGTAAATACTTCTGAATTAGTATATGTTCCAGTCAATGATGTTCTATATGAAAGCTGACAAGATGTTCCAGTTTCAAACGGCTCAAACATTGCCTCTATATTATTATATAGTTTATCAAGCTTGATTAAACCAGCATCAAATAAAGATGTTTCAAGATATCCAGTAGATTGATATACTCCATCCTTAGAATACATTTCCTCTGTGTAATCACTATAGAAAACTATAACATCATCAATATTAAGAGATGCAATCTTTACTGGAGTCTTAGTTAATTTCTTAACTGCCCACCAATAAATAAATGATCCATCATAATATGAATTACTTCTAAGCAAGTACCATTCATCTGCTGTATTTTTACAGATAGCAAATGCATCCCAACCACAAGTTGTTATGCCAGCGCAACTCTTAAATTTAAAAGCTTCACGTTCTTTATTTATATTAGACTGTCCAACAGAACCACCATCAGTCATAAACAATCCTTGATTCTCTACTGAGAATAAGATTCTATTATTCCACTCACAGAACCCTTTAAAATTGTTTGCATCTATGTAGTCTGGGAAGTCCCATAGATTAAGTGCGCTAGATCCACCAACGAATAACCATAAAGAACTTGATCCACCGACCACAGTTCCTCTACTAGTTCTGCCTAAGGCTTTAGCAGTTCCTTGACTAGCGGGAAGAGTCCATAATCCTTTTGATGAATCTGGCGTCCATAAGACTCCATTAGATGTACTTTTGATTCCATTATCTACCCAGCCAAATGCACTAAATCCTTGAGAACTTACTAAATCAACTCCAACTGGAAGATCTGACCATAATTTAAATGACATCTGTTCTCCTTTGGTCGCAAAACTATAATCAGTTGCTCCAGATATAACTTGAATCAAAGTATCTCCTTCATAGAAAGAATCATTTCCTATGGTGCATCCAAATTCTGGACAGTGAGTATCATCAGCTGCCGTCTTCGGCACAAGTTCTATGAAATATTTATCACATCTACTAAATACAAATTCATTACTAGTTGGAATATCATAATTAAACCAAGCAAAATTAGTAGCTTGATTAGGAAGAGTTATGTCAAATGTAGTGAGCAAAGAACTTGCTGCGATCGCGCCAGTCTTTGGATCAGACATATGAATATTAACAGTAACCTCTCCAGTCCAACTACCTATAGTTCTGTACATTAAAGATAACTGTCTGGCTGTCTGATTAGAACTAATGATAACTGATTGAGCAATCTTTCTCATCGTAATAGAACCAGCGCTTCCAAGTTTCTTTCCATCTACTCCAGTTAATGCAGGAGCCCATTGAACTATTGGAGCAATTTGCATCCAAACATTACCTAGCATTATCCATCCTTTATACGCGCCCTTGCATACATACATAGCTTTATCATATGTAGAATTTTGATCTACTATTTCAAAGAATCCAGTAACTGGATTGCCATCACTAGTAATAGATGTTTCACGAGTCCATGAACTAGCAGAAATTCCTCTATAAAAAACATAACCAGTTGATGTTCCAGCCCATAATTTGTCTATAGTTTTATATGTAGCAGTTACATATCCATAAGTAACTTTAAGTGCGGGATCTGTAGAGAATGCATTATCTGCCACAAGATCTCTTTCTATACAGAACTCTCCTGGAACACTTATATCTATTCCATTAGAAAACCAGTAAGCGCTAGTATCACTTAAGAACTTTTGATTAAGACCATGAGTAAAATTAGTCATGGCAGCTGATTGCCAGAAATCTAAATCAGCATAATTAGAAACTCCAGTGCTAAATTTATTTCCTAATAATGGCGCAGGCAAAATCCTAGAAGATCTAGGCTCCACCATATATCCAAGATAATCAAGATAAATATTATACTTATTCTCTGTTTGCATAGGCGAATATATCTTCGTTTATTAGAAACTTCTAACTGGATTAGTATTATTCTTTCTTCTCTTAGCGAAATCAACTTCATCAGAGAAAGTTTTTTGCAAAGCCATTAATACATATTCATTTGCATTACCAACTAATGTCTTGTATCTATCAAGTTTCACCCTATCCATTAAGATCCTAGTAATAACTTCTTTCAAGCAAGACTTCTTAAGTAGATTAGTCTGAGCATTATTCAATTCAATAGTATCAGCATAACTAGTCTTTGTGCTCATTTCACCAAACCATACTATCTTAATTGATTCACCGCTACCGACAGTCTCATCTGTACTTTTTGTATTTAGTTTTAATAAACTAATATCCTTATCGAAAGTCCAATTAGTAAAGATAGTAGTGACACCATCTGAATCGATCTTATATACATTTTTTATTCCAGTAATATTAGGATATAAAGGAAGCAATGTAATAGAATCAACAGCAGACATATCAATCTGCATTGTTATAGAACTAACAGTTGATAAGGCTATTGTAGCATTATGCAAGATAGCTATATCAGGAAAGAGATCATTAATTTGAGAGTTTAAAATTCCCAACCAATCTATTTGTTTTACAACAATGAATGTTGGATCCTTAAGAGTATCAGCACACGATTTTATAAATGTTTCTATTGTGTCCATATTGTTTTATTAAGCTAATTATAACTAATGGTTATAGGACTGTCAAAGCAAACTCTAATTCTTCTCATCAAGAACTTTTTGTTCTTGTGCATTCTTTGGTTTTTCTTCTTTAGTATACATGCTTGGAGCTTTAGGTAATTCACTTTCAATCAAAGACATTGCATTACCACTCATAATATCAGCAGGAAGTATCACTGGAATAGGAAGCCATTTAACTTTCTTTCTGTATATTCCAGGAGCTATCGGAGCAACCTTTCCAAACATTTGAGATGCTCTAAATAATTCCTTTCTTATTAAAGGATTAGTAGCAACATCACTAGATCTTAACCCATTAAGCTTTGCTGACCTAGATATCTGCCATTCATTCCACATGGAAGTATTCCACTTACTTCTATCCTCCCATATTCCAGCAGCAATCAAAGCATTCTCAACTTTCTTTTTTATTGAGAAAGGAATATTAGAGCCATATCTTTTTTGTTGTTGTAATGCCCAAATAGCATTTGGATTATTTTGTGCATTACTCCAAACAGATTGACCAAACCAATTCCCCAATGAATAATTAGCCATCGCCATTTTCTCTGGATGATTCTTATAATACTGTTGTCTTATCCAATTTGGTAATTGTCTAAAGAAATACATTCCAACCGACTTATTCTCATCAAGTAATCTAATCCATGTTTTCATAGCAGATCCATATACCTTACTCTTTAACCATTTATCTTCTTGAGAATTTCCTGGCACTTGATATGGATTAAGAGAAAGCAAACCTATTCTCATGAAATCATTTAATCCATCTCCAGACACAGAATCAAAATACTTATTAATCTTACTAAGATAATTCTGATACTTATTAAATAAGTCCTTATCATTAAATGCAGAATCTGGTAAAGACATAGTATCCCAATACTTCTGCAATTCTTTATGACTACTTAAGAAAGAATTTCTTGCATCATAATAATCATCTTTAGATTTATAATCTTTCTCTTTAATATCAAAATACTGATCCTGTAATTTTCTTACAGATCTAATTTGCTCTGGAACTCCATTCAAAAAGTATTCACTTAGATCAGGATTACCATCAATATATTCAGCCTGTTTCTCAGTAGATAAAGAATTAAATATCTTTAACTTCTTTTGAATTATAGTAGACTCTAAATTATCAGCACTACCTTTATTCAAATAAGCAAGAACCTCTGGATTATCTTTTAAGAATTGATCTCTACTTAGCGTAAGTTTTCTCCATTGGGTATAAATATCTCCTTTTGTAGGATCAAAATCAAACTTCATCAATTGATATTGCTGAACCTTGTTAGACAATTCCTTCTCTTGAGAGGTCTTATTGCGATCCCACCACTCTCTAAGTTCTGGATTCTTACTAAGCCAATCTTGTTTTGCTTTTTGATCTTCCCAAGTCTTAGAAGGTAAAGAATAAAACTCCTTAGATGCTTTAGCTATCTGTATTTTCTTTTCAGCATCTATCTTAATTTGTTCTGGAGTTCTATCAGCTTCTCCAGATTCAGACCATGCCTTAAGATACTTACTATTATTCGGACTAAGAATAAAATTATAATATCCTACCCAATTATTTATATTAGCGAATGATTGAAGAGGAACTTGGAAGTTTATAATATAATCCTTCTTTTCTCTAAACTTCTTAATAGTTTCTGGTTTCTCTTTTTCCCATGCCTTAATAGCATCTGTTTGATTCCAGAACCATTCCTCTAAGGCTAATCTATCTTTAGTAGTATCTATTCCCTTGTCCATCTTAAGAGCGATCTCGTGTAACCTTCTCTCTCTTTCTGTTGCTATTGGATAATAAATCTTAGCATCAGGATGCGCTATAAAATAAAACTGCTTAAACCATTCAGGTTGTGAATTGAATGTTGAATAATAATTATATGATTCAACTCCATCAATAATCTTTCCCCATCTACTAATATAATCAGTCATCGCAGATTTAAGAATCCTTTGAGAATCAGGTAAAGAATCTAAATATCTTTCTTTTTCTTTAGGAGTAAGATAAGTATCAAATGAATCTTCCCATCTTCTAAAAGCAGATGCAGTTTCATCAGCACTTAATCCATCTCCTGGAAGAAATCTATTTATTACTTTCATCTTTTGAGTGAAAGCATCATCTTCTATCTTTAATGCTTTCTTCTCTTCAAGAGATAAATTCTTATACTTTTCTGATTCTGCCTTCTTCTGATTAACTTGCTCCTCCCTAATAAAATCAACTCCAGCATCTGCATACTTATTAGCAATCAAAGTATTTATCTGTTTTAAATTCAAACCTTTATTTGTAAGATCCTTGACTAACAAATCTCTATTTATTGTAGTAGTGAAATCTTCTCCTAATGCTTGATACTTTAAAACATTAGCCATTGTAGTAAGATTCTTTGGAATTGTTTCCTCTATGATCTCAGTAATATTTCTTCTATCAGCCTCAGCCTCTCTAACTTTTTCATTATATTCTTTCCTAGTATCAGTAGGAGCTTCAGCCCAAAGCTTTTCCATAATAACTTTTCTATCAGGACTAGTCCTGAGCCATTCGTCACCATTACCATTTTCCTCTTCTTCTAACCCATAGTAAGTATTCTGAGTATATCTTTCTTTCATAGCATCAAGAATTTCTTGTTCTGATGCACCTGCATTAACTTTCTTAACCCAAAGTCCAATTAATGATTGTCTATTAAATTCTTTATATACTTCAGGATCCTCTTTCTTAATACTATCTATATAATAATTTCTAACCGAAGGAGGTAAGCTAAATATCTTATTCTGTAATTTATCAACTGCATCCCACTCAAAGATATTAATTCCAAATAACTTTGTGATCTCTCTAAATCTTTTACTCTTTAAAAGGTTATCAGATTTCTCATAACCAGCGTCTAACTTGAATAATATATTATTCAATAGATCAATCTGTGGAACTATTGCATACATAACCTTATAAAGTTTATCAAAAGAATCAACTTCTTGTCTTTGATCTTTTTCATAATCAGATATCTCTTTTTCTATTTCAGAAAAACTCCATCCAAGATCTTTTAAGACACTTCTACTCGGAGAATAGAAATCAGTACCAGTTATATCGTTAACTACATTTCCAACAACTGGCCCATATCCAAGACCAAGAATCATCTTAGATGGATTCTCTGCCATTTGTTCTATTTGCTTCCCTGGATTGTGCATAAATCTAAGAACATCAGTTAAGGATATGTTGGGACGAATTAAATATTCTTTATCACCAATCTTAATAGATATTCTATCTTTATATATTTCAGGAAGATTTTGTGTATTAGCTTCCCAAACTTCCATTAAAGCCATTCCAGCTCTAAATGTTTGATAGCCATATTTACCAAGTAATAATTTAAGGAATAACTTTACAGTAAAATAATTAAACGAGAAGAACGGAAAGAACTTTCTCATTACCATTACTGCTCTATTAATATCTCTATAATCAAAGAAGAAATCTTTGATCAAAGCTTTGGCCTCTACAAGTTTAACTGTTTGATTTTGTAGGGCTCTATAAAGAACAAAAGATCTTCTCATTCTTTCAGACTGAGCACTAAAGTAGTCTAAGTTTGTTCCATACTCTTTAGCTTTTTTCTTAATAGCTTTCCATGGATTGTCTGGAGTCATAGCGTTGTAAGCTCTCATTGCTTCATCAGCATCAGTAAATGATTCTTGGATACCAGCACTTAGATAATAATTTCTATCTTGTGCAGTAAGGTTAAGATCACTTCCGTCTTTTCTTTTCAATACAATATCACCATCTGTATTAACGAACTCAGAGAAGTCTTTCATATCATGTTCTGATAACCATTCAACTAGATTGAAATCTTTCTTTACTCTTAACTCAGCAATCTTTCTTTCTAGAGTTTTAGCATCTATTAAATTTAATTTATGCCAAAGTCTATAAAAGGGAATTGCTATACGATTAATCTGAGTATCAACTCCAACATGTTTTAATATTGTAGATCCAAAATATGTATACACTCTAGTATTTAACCAGAGGGCTGTAAGTAATCTCTTAAAGTTTCTTTCTATCAAGAATGTTTTAACTGTATCATCTATCGCATTGTTGATATACCAACGAGGAGATAACCTTAATACGAACATTATAAATGCTCCTTGTGCATAACCTGGCAAAGATTTTATAAATCTTATTGTCTTTACTCCCATACCCATAGCAGAATACATCTTGCTTGGAAGGACTCCTTTCTCTATATATGAATCAAAGGCGTCCCAATTCTTTTTACCAGTAGCTAAATCATAGGCAAGATCGCCCATCAATTTCTTTCTGTATAACCTTAATACCTTATCAAGAGTATCTTCTTTGCCTCTCCACTTTAAGATATTATCTTCAATAGGAGTAAATAGTCTCTCAAATTTTCTAACCAATTCTTCGATAGCTTCTCGCGCTAAAGTAAGATCTCTTACTTCGCCACCAATTTCGCCAAGCTCTTTGAACTTTTCCTCCATCTCAGTCCTATAATTCTCTACTTGTTCAGTCTTCCACTTATACCATTCTACCTTTAATGCTTTCCTTGCAGAGGCTTTAATTGCCTTTTCTAGGGCCTGTTCTGGAGTAATCACATTATTGAACAACTCAAGCTTAAGAGGTAGCCCAGGAAGCTTATAGGCCTCTTTAAGACTAGTCCCAAAGAAGGAGTTAAGTAATCTCATTTGATCTCTAATGATTTTACTATCAGAGTACACCAAAGTTCCAGCATCTCTAGCTGTTTGCGCGATCAATACAGGCTTAGGAATAACTCCACCTATGTCATCTATCCTACCAACCAATAAAACAAAGCTAGCTTTATCCATTAATTCATCCTGTTGCTTCTGTAGATCTGAATCTTTTAACAACTTCTTTCTACCACCAAGAACTGGAATATTATCAAGATTAATATCTTTAACTTTAAGACCCTTATTCTTAATGTAAGTTCTCATCTCTAGTTCTAACTTACTTGGAGTACTAGAGAATATAAACGTACAATTCTTTCCCTTTAAGTCATCTATTGCCTCATAAAATTCTCTTGAAACATACTTAGCATTATCTAATCCAATAATTACTATCTCTTTACCATCCCAAGATCTATTAGTATTACTAATTAACTTAAGAACATCTTGATTGATCTTGTCTTTTGCTAAGGCTCTTTCAACATTATTTACTAGCTTGTCTAAACTAGCATCTAAATCTAATGTATCAGTAAATAGAGAGCTTTGCTTAGAGAAGATCCAATCTACTCCAGCACCTTTCTCTGCTCCAACTATAAGATTGATGTTTCTATAAACATCATCCATGGTGTCTCTGATATTTCTTTCTCTAGGCGAAAACATCTTCGCATTAAAGAATTTCTGAGTAGAATAAATATCTTCTGATACTATAAGGCCTTTTTCTTTTTTAAAGTAATCAGTCTTTATTGCCTTGATAGAATCAAGATCACCAGCCAATACTATATCATCAGCACTATTAATTCTATAAATCTTAACATTGCTAATGTTATCTACGGTACTAGTATCTGACTTAATTACTTTCTCTAGCTTATCAGCACTCTTAATATTTTGTTTGTAGGTATTTATTTTAGTAGAAAGCTCAGCATGCTTTACTGCATCTTTAACAGTAAGAAGTTCCTTTTCTAATTTAGCAATATATTTAGAACTTGGAACATCTATTATTATATAATCAATACGAGTTTTCTCATTTCTAAGACTACTTCTTAACTTATTCAAATCGAAACTAAGATTATCAAAAGTAGATAATTCTTTTGGCCTAGGGAAAGTCTTTGTATTTCCAGATGCTTTATCTGCATTAAATAGATTCTCAAAAGTGATAGTCTTATTCCCTTGAATTAAAGAAACTGTATTATCTTCATTCTTAATATCAAATGTATCTACATTCTGGACAGCCCTACTAATAAGTTCTTCTTCTGGCTTTTCTTTAACTACCTTCTTAGTAACTAAATCCATTAAAGATTCTGGCATTCTATCTTTAATAAAAATCTTTTTTCTAGATATAGAAGATTGCTCTATATCTATTTCTTTTTCTAATGATACTGGAACTTCTTGATTTATTTTTTCCCACCAAGATACATTATCATTAATCTTATATGATTTTTCTGAATCAATTATCTCCTTAACAAAACCATCTAAATTATCTTCTAATATATTAGATTTTAATTTATCAATTTCTATACCATTATCTTCTGAATCCTTTACAATATAAATATTATATTCTTTTTTCTTATCTGGATCAGTAGATAAATCAATAATATTTCTATCATCAATATTATCTTCTAGCCCTCTAAGTCTTTTGGGTCTATATTCTCCAGGATCACTCTCTGAATAATTTTTAAAATTAACTTCTTGATCAACACTAGTAATTATAATATCTCCATCTTTTATTACAGGGATTTTTCCTTTTGACATTTTTAAAATCTTTTTACCAGAAGATATATCAAATAAGCTATCTGGAGATAGAGCATAAATAATCTTATTGTCTACATTGTTTTGATAAACATTATCAACTGTAACAACAAGTTCTCCTTTTTTATTTTTACCAATAGATTCTATTCCATCACTATAAATACCATTTGGTAATTTTTTATTATAAGAAATTTCTAGATATTTTTTCTTATGAGATGGAACTAATCCATTTTTACCAAAGTTTTTAACTCTATAATCTCTAATATCATTTTTATTTATAATCCAAGCTGTTTTTTTAAATCCTTTTTTATCAATTTCAGTAATCTTTTTTGCTCTAAGTTTTTTCATTATATCCTCAGATAAGGATAATGAAGCCTGATAATCGCTTCCAAACTTTTCTAATTCTTGATTTAAATAATCTTCATAATCTTGTTTGTAACTAAGATCGTGAGGGCTTACAATGTCCCCCGTATCTTTATCTACATATTCCTTATCTAAGACTCCAGTATTCTTTAACTCTTCATTAGCTTCAAAAACAAAATCTTCATAATCATCCATTGTTTTAAATTCATTTCCTGGAATAGAAAACCATTCATCTGGATAAAGAATCTGATTGCTTGTATTGCTAGAAGCCACAATATCAGCTATCTTTAATTCTTTAGAATAATTTGTATTTAATTTTTCAATTATCTTACTAGCAATCTCTGGATCTAAAACATTTGAATCCATTATCAAATCAAACATTTCCTTATATCTTTTTCCAGAAGGAGTTAAATTACTAAAGGTATCTATGTTGATTTCATTATCCTTAAATCCGTCTAATGTTTTTATCAAATAAGAAACTATATCTGAATTTTCTTTTAATAATAATTTAGCATTGTTTATATCTATAAAGAATTTTAATTTACTTAATATAATATCTGGATTATTGAGCCACTCTCTTTGAGCTGGCTTTGAAAGATATTGATATAAGAAATTTGCTCCATCAACAGCAATCTTAATAGTATCATCTATATCTAGTTTCAATTCTTTACCTTTTGAAAACTTTTTCAAACGATTAACATAACCTAAATAAATACTAATTATATTATTTTTATTAATATCTTTTGTATCTGATATTATTTCAGACAATACATCAGATGCTTTTGAATTTTTAGTTATTTCATTAAATACATTTAAGAAATCACCAGGAACAGCTTTATTTGATTTAATTGTTTTAACATAAAAATCAAATGTCTGACCTTTAGCAATTGGTCTTTCCATATTAAACTCTTCTGCTAATCCAAATTCTCTTAAAGCTTTTACTGCTACAATTGGATCACCAATAAGTCTATTTGGTTTTGTTGTAAAAATAACAAATCTATATCCTTTATCGGATAAATCTTTTAATACTTTTTGTTCTTCAATAGTTGAACCATAATGTTCAGATACTGCAACAAATCCATCATTATAAGATAATGGATCTCGATCTTTCTTTTTTAATTCAACTATTTCTTTTCTTAAATCATTAAGCTCAATAACTTTATCTTTAATATCTTTTTTCTTTTGATCTAAAATATTAATTTCTTTAATTAACTTTTTCTCTTTAGAGAACAATATCTTAATCTCATCATGATATTGTTCAATAACTTCTTGAATAGTTTTGTCTGGTTGTTTTACATTTTTCCTTTTCTTAAAAGCTTTCTGTCCATCAACTATATCAAAAATCTGTGCAGTTTTTTTAGCTACATTTTTAACTATTTCTTCTTCAGAACTTTTTAAAATATCATCAAAAGATATATCAAAAAGCGTTCCTTTCAAATCTTCTCTTATCCTAACCAATTCCTCTTCTGGTTTACGAGCAGTAGCAGTCCAATTAGGTTGTTCTCCAACTCCTAATCCTGGAGTAATTCTTCTAGTTTCTTCAAGTGTTTGTAACTGATCTTTCAATACAACTAGATTCTTATGAATAGAAGAAGTATTATCTGTGAATACAAAGCTGCTGACCTTACCATTATCATAAGCTTTCTTATATATCTCAGATAAAGCATTAACATCAGCTAATGCGTCATGAGCATCATAAGTTCCACCAACATATTGATTATACATCTCAAGTAAACTCTTTCCTTTGAAATTATTATCAATAGATTTAATAGTATCTATAACTTCCTTTCCATAGAAAACTACATCAGGACTAATTTTATTTCTTTTAAGCTCTGCCTTTAAAATACCAATATCAAAATCAGCATTATGTGCGATAACGCCATCTACATTATTGATCTCATTAATAAGATTATCTAATACTATATTAAAATCTTGCCCTTCTTTTATAATAGTATCATCTGTTATTCCATGGATCTTTTGAGAGTCACCTTCAAGAAGTTCTTTAGTAAAATCTTTATCATACTTTCTAAAGTATTTTCCCTCACTATCTGGAATGATATTTCCCTCACCATCAATAACTTTCCACCCGAACTCTATAATCTTATCATTAGCTATATCAGTACCAGTTGTTTCTGTATCTAAAACTAAGAATCTTTTTGAGTTCTTTGCAGTAAGTTTTCTATTCTTAAATACTTCATTAACAGTCTTAGAGGCAACATCTAATTCTTTCGGAGTAGCTCTTCTAAGATTTAATAATGTCCCGATAGTATTACCAACATCATGGTTTCTAAAGAAAGGTTTCTTACTTTCTAACAAGTTTAAAACCTCAAGTCTAATTTTATCAAATTCATCAGCACCTTTATATTGCCTCTTGATTACGTCTTTGATCTGTTTAAAACTAGTGTAATCTAAATCCTTAAGATTTCTATATGTTTCTATGAAAGATATAAAATCATCTAGATTAAGATTATCTCCAGTCTTTAAATATCTATCATATAATTCTTTTATCTTTGGATTCTTAACATTATCTATAGCATCTTGATAGAACTCTCTGATAATATCACGTCCTTCAATTCCTTTAATTACTTTTTCGCCTTCAAGATAATCTAATCTTTCATCTAAGATAATCTTATTTAAAGCCTCTAAGATTTCAGACTTCTTAGTCCCTGCTTTAAAATACTTCTCAGGTTCTATAGAGCCTTTTCTTTTAAAGAATATATCCTTAACACTAACAGCTTCATTATTAAACTTAGATAAGATAACTTTATTATCTTTGAACCCAAGTTCTATACTTGTTGGTATATCTATATAAAAAGGATCAATAATAGAACGTTGTTTCTGAAGTAATTCATTTGTATATGCATGATAAATATCAACTATACCCTCAGATAGTCTTAACATTTCATCTCCATATGTTTTACTAATCTCTTCTTTAGCCTTAGAGATAATATCAATATTGTCTGTATTGGCTATTTTTTTATTATATTCATTAGCTATATAAAAAACCTTCTTAATGCTATCTCTAGATTCAATTCCATTATTAGAAAGATATTCAGAATATTCTTCATCAAATCTAATCTTAATCTTTTGTAAGACTGGATTAAAACTATTTGGATCTAAAGCTCTAACTAGATCTGATATAAAATCTCCATTCTTTAATAAAATCTTAGACACTTCATCTCCTCTAGATAATTGAATAGATAACTTCTCTATCGCTGTTTTAAGTGTAGATGGATAAACTCCATACTTAGTTAAAACTTTCCAGTCATCTAATGTAGCTGATTCTGGATTAAGCAATAAAGATTCTATTTTATTACTAACAACATCTTTCTTGGTTAAACCCTCAACCTTAATAATCTTACCATCTTTGGTAAGTCTTTCATTCCAGGCAAGATCAATATATTTATCTCCTTGTCTAACCCTAGTAGATAAAACTCTTTTATCGTTTTTAAAAGCTTGAGCAAAGTAATCAAACATTAATTTTGTATCAAGAGCCGCTCTATTATTTAAAGTAAAGCCTGCTCTATTGATAAGATCACTAGCTGTAACTCTCAATGCTGGTGGTAACTTACTTATAAGTTGACCAGCAGAAAACCAATTTAAAGCATTATCAATACGACCAACCTCAGTAGCAATCTTGTTCTTAAGTGGAGATAAAAAGCTTGACTCTAGTTCCGATGGGAATGTATCATTCCATTTAAAGACTAAGTCTTTAATCTCCCTAGGATCAACTAATTTTATTTCTTTTATCTTACTTAATTGTAATGTTTTAATTGTTTTATCTGATAATAAAATCTCTACTTCTTTAGAAGTCTTATTTATTATCTTTCCAGTTACAGGCTTTTTGATTCCTTTGATGTTTACAACGATATAATCGTTCTTGTTTGGTATATCAACGACTCCTATAGTTCTAATCTTGCTTAGATTATTATCTATAAAATCTGATATATATGAGTTTAATGGATTAGTAGATTTCCAAGCGCTATTAAGACTTTTTAATTCTTTGCTTATAGGTGTTTTAATCTCTTTAATTTGTTTTTGTGTGAATGATTTAAAACTACCATCAGCTAATTGAATATCAAAAGACTTAGCTACACTTGGATCTATCTTAACCTTTTTCCCCCAATATACTATTTGTCCAGCAATATCTGTAGTCCCTGGAGTCCTTGTGACTTTACCAATAAATTGTTTTCCTTTAGAGTCTGTAATTATTACAACTCCTTCCTTAGTTAATTTCTCTACTGGAATAACCTCTGTTTTAATTTTAGGTAGATTATCTACAATATAATTAATATCAAAAGCTCTCTTTATCTTAAGAGCTTCTTCAGAAACTTTTCCAGGAACTCTAAATAAACCAACATCAATTGGTTTTTCAAAGAACTCAGTAAACTTAATCACTCTCTTTAGGTTGGCATATGAAGTAGGCATATTCTTCTTAGATATGAAGTCTGCCTTAGCTGCATCTAGTTTAGCTGGAATATGATACCACTTACTAGCCGTATCTGGAAACATTTTCTCAGCCGCGCTAGCTATTTTACTATTAAGATTAGAATAAAGACTAGCTAGTCGAGGAATCTTTCTAGATAAGAAAGTAAATCTTGAGCCATTAGTAAGCAAAGACTCAGATCCTTTTATAAAAGACTCTCTTAATCCAGTAGCCAAAGCTTTTCCTTCTACATCTTTAATAAATTTAATCGGAGCAACTGCAGTCTTAGCTAGTCCTTCGACTCCATAAGTAACATAAGTTAATGGATCATAAAAGATTTCTACTAATTGATTAATAGTTTCTATTTGCTCTGGATTCAAAATAGTTTTTTCAAAAAATGTTTGAGGATTATATATATAGTTTTCGGAGCCCCTAACCATTCCGCTACCAATTCCTTCATCTATTCTAGGAAGGATAACCTTATCTAAAGATTTTAAATTAGTTAAGTCCTTATTAGGATTAAGGCCTTGAATTTCTCTATAAAGATCTAACCTATTTCCATTCTTTAATACATCATAAAGATTCCAATCCTTCCATAATGTTATTTCATTATAATGTTTTTTATATGTGATAGGCTTCCCAAGCTCATCAATCATTTCTTTTCCCATAGCATCAAGCATTGGTTTCTCTACAGTAATTATATTAGATGTAGATAATTGATTGAATACACTAGAAACATTTCCAAAATTAAATCTATTAATACCAAATTGTAACTTAGCAAAAGTTTGTAAGTCTTGATCCCAAGTCGCAATTCTTCTATTGTATTCTTCATCAGTTAATTGTCCCATTGCCCTCTGTGCTTGTAATGTAAGATATTCTGGATAAGCATAAAGCATCATACTCCCATATGTTACAGGAACTTTTAAAGCTGCTGGAATAATTGTTTTTCCAACTATATCATTCATATAATAATCCATAGTCTTAAGAAGATTCTTAGTACCATCAGACACTAATGGATTTTTACTTTCAGCCAATTGTTGTATAGAATATTGCAATGGAACTAAAATCTTTTCCCATGTTTTAATATCAGAATAATTTTCATTAAACCAATTAGATGGAAGAATAGATTCTAATTTCTTTTCTTCACGTCTTTGGAACAATCTATTTGATTGCTCTCCATAAATAATATCTAGTTGGTTAACCTTATTCAAACCAGCCGCACTAGAATTATACTTATCCATCCAATTAAATAGATCAGATAAGTAAACACTATCTATATTCTCTGCCAAAGTAGTTCCTCTAATTTGACTAGCTTGATGCTTTGCAATAGCTAGTCCTTTTAAAGCCTCACCAAACTTACTAGTTGGCTTAGCTCCTTGAATAAAGAAATTCTGTAAATTAGTTTTAGTATCATAATTAAGAATAGTATTTTGAATAGCATTAATATTATTAGTAAGATCTTTACTAATGGCATCGATCTGATCGCCTAATGCAACTCTCTTCGTATTATAATTGTAATACTCATCTAATAAATTACCAACGATAGCAACATCATCGCTAGATATATTATTCTGTCTTAATAAATCTGAATAAGAATCAGGATTGCCAGATGTCAAAACGTCTATAATAATATCACTATTATTAATCTTAGGTAACTTCTCATTTATTATATCATCTAGCTTATCTGCTAAATCTTGATCCTCTAAATACAAATTATTATAGGCCAAGAACTTAGGATTCATTTGTTCTATCAAAGATAAATCAGAATACTTATCTTTAAAAGCTTTTTGATATCCTGCTCTCTTAAGTGGATCTGCAGTTAATAGACATGCCTCAAAGTCTTTAGGAAACTGTTCCCAAAATTCTTGAGTAGCATCAAGTGAAGTATAAAGAGTCTTCATTGCCTCATTATCTTTTACATATGCATTTAAAATCTTATCAGCCTTATCTGTATATGAAACTTTTCCATCAGAAGATTTGATAATGAAACCTTTAGTTATCCCATCATTCTCAATCTTAATAGTATTATCATATGCTTCATTCTTATATCTTTGGTATGAAGCATCATCTGTAATACCAATCTCTTCTGCTTCTGGCATTATCTTCTTAACTTTCTCAGCTGTTTCTTTAGCTATTTGATTAGTAAGGTAATCATCAATTCTAGCTTTTTCTGGAAATTGAATATTATCTATAGCTTTACTTACATCTGTGCCAGACTTAAGACCAGTAACTTTCTCAAATTCTTTATTAGTATTTTGGATATAAGATAGAAGCTTCCACATTACTTCCTTATTTCCTTTTTGCTCTGCTTCTTTATAAGCCTTGAAAGCCTTAGTATTAACATCAGTTAATTCTTTAGATATATTATTAAAATATTCTGTAGCTTTAATGTCCCTAACCTTATCAGATAAAAAAGGAATATCATAAATTAAACCTTTAGCCTCAGGTTTTGGTGTAGAGAATTTATAATATTCTTTATACTCAGGAAACTTAGTCGTAACAACTTCTTCAGCTTTAGCTGTAGGAATTTTTAATGGTTCAGGAAACGAAGATATCTTCGCTTCTTTAGGCTCAATATATTGATTAAGTTGCCATGGAATATTAATAGAAGTTTCAGGAGAAACCTTTGTAATATCCACATGTGGATTAGCCTCTAATATCTTTTCCTTTGTAGTATTAAATTGTCTAGCCAAAGTATCAAGATCCTCTGGCTTATTAATCTTAGTATAGTTATACCTAAAAGGATCCCAAGCAATAATACTTGTACCTTCTCCTACGTTAGAATCTTTAAGATTATTTAAAAGCTTTAATCGATCAACAGAAGTATTAAAATGTTTAGCAACAGTATCTAATGAATCACCCTTACCAAGTTTAACCTTAATAGGTAAAGCATTTTTAGGCAACTCTAATTTAAGCTCTTGCCCTGGAACAACTTTGTTATTTGGAAGTCTATTGTAGATCGCAAGATCACCAGCTTTCAAACCATATTGGCCTGCGATCTGCTCTAAGTTATCTTCCCCAGATTTAACTATGTGTGTATTCATCTATTGTATGACATTACTATGCCCACAACATTGCGCTCTTCACTTGTTCAATAATGTTATAGGTATTCTTTTCTCTTACTTCCTTTTTAGTAAACTGAATATCAGCTTGCAATCCCCACATTCCATAAAGCTCTTTAGCAAGTATGGGTGTATTTGTACTTATTGTAACAGGATTGCATAGGGAATTCAAGTTAGTAAAATCATGCCTAATCCAAAAGAACCCTACATTATCTTTTAAGATCATGTCATTAACTATCACACAATTAGCATTAGTATCTTTAACTAGATCTTTAAGTTCTTTTAATGAGTTGCCTGTGTAAAATAGAACATCTAGATCTTCTTCATGACTCGCAAGAGTAATGCCTCTTGTATTTATAAACTCAATTATATAGTCCCTTAAGGGATAAACTGATACTTTCATAGGAGTAAGGGAGGGAATTGAACCCTCCCCAAAGCAACCTGCTTACTCGCTGTCTTAGTTTTGGTTAAGCTCTGAGATAAGACCAAACTTTGCACAACATGAAGTGGTTAATGCACCATAACCATTTACGGTTAATTGTGCCCAATCCTTGTTCTGTGAAGTCTTCAAGTCTTGCCATCCAGTTGACTGGAATCCTTGTAGGACTCTCCAGTAAATGTAGTTCAAGTTAATGAAGAATGTCTTGTCTGCTACTGGAATCATAGGATCAGACAACATGTCGATACCTTTGAATTTGAAACCAGTAATACCAGCATCAACTACCTTTTCGTCCAATGCTCTTGTAGCAACGATATTTTCATATCTTGTTCCAGAAGAACCTGTAACGACAGTCTTAGTCAAGCTATTCTCATAGTTTTGGATAACGCCATCAGATGTTACGATCAAGTTAGCAGCATCACCATTACCATACTTCTTTGTGTCGTAGTAAACTTTATTCAATAAGTCCCATGTTAGGTCTCTAGGAGCAGCAGCTGAGTTCCTAGCTCCTTGCCACCAAGCATAAGTTGCCTTATTAATATCTCCTACTGTTCCACTACCTGCACAAATACCTTGAAGACCAACCATCTTAGCATTTCCATCAACAGTTGTTGCATAGAAATCTGCGATTAAGTCTCTTTGTAATTGCTTTGTTGCTGATCTCAATCTTTGTGATGCTAAATCGATAATTCTTGATTTGCCTGTGTTCTGCTTCATATCAAGATTATGGATCTTAACAGTTGTGTGGTACATTTTCCAATCATATGAAGCACCTGCTAATGTATCTTCATCACCAGCTGCAAAAGTATCTGTCTTGGCATAAGCACCAGATGTATTAGCTACTGGAGTAAAGTAATCAATAGAAAAATG
>Ga0265297_10003195_pt1 | contig 30326 bp, 32 predicted proteins | sample Munlanlwell13791_FD_192502 | JGI IMG/M metagenome (GOLD analysis project Ga0265297, IMG submission 192502) | Leachate microbial communities from a municipal landfill in Southern Ontario, Canada - Leachate well 137-91 | ecosystem: Engineered > Solid waste > Landfill > Unclassified | place...
CAGCTTGTCCGCTTCCTTGTTCTTTTCGCGCTCGATATGTCTGATCTCAAAACTTTTGAAACTCTTAAGCATATTCATCGCTCTCTCGAAAAGCGGCTTAAGCCCGGCGTCTTTAACGCGGTAATCACCTGTCAGCTGTTTGGCCACAAGCTCGCTGTCCAGATTTACAACTATCTCATCCGCTTTCAAGATCAGCGCTTCTTCCAGCCCATAAAGCAGCGCGTTATATTCTGCTATATTATTTGTCGCTTCTCCGATATATTTTGAAATCTCTTTTAATCTTTTACCGCCCGCGTCCAGGATAAGAACTCCCACGCCGGATGGGCCGGGATTGCCTCTTGAACCGCCGTCTACATAGATCTCAATTTTGTTATTCTTCAATGTAAAGTATCCGCGCGCAATTCCCGCAGCAGATCAGCTCTTTCTTGGTCCTTATTTCGTGTATCACCTGGGGCGGCAATATCCTAAAGCATCCCTGGCAGGAATCGCCCGCTACAGGAACGACAGCCAGACCGTCTTTGCTCCTGATGATTCTGTTATACTTGGCAAGTATCGCTTTGTCTATCTTTCCCGCGAGAAGAGTCTTTTGGGCGTTCAGGCCATCTGCTTGCGCTTTTATACGGCTGACCTCATCGCCGAACTTCTTCTTCTGCTGGGCCAGCTTATCTTCTTCCGTTTTCAGGAACTCTTTTTCCTTCAATATCTTCTGATTTTCGGCGTCCATCTGATCGAATATCTTCAATATCTCTTCTTCTATCAATGAATCGTCGGCTCTCGTCCTCGCTATCTCGCCTTCCAGCGCGGCATACTCCTTATTAGTCTTGATCTGATAAAGCTGGGACTGCAGCTTCTTTATCGAGCCCTCTTTGGACGCAAGATCCACCTCTTTCTCTTTACGCTTTACCTGAAGCATTTTAAGAGACTCTTCCATTTTTTTCAGGTTGCTCTTCTTTTCTTCAAAAGCGTCATCCATCTTTTTGAGCTCCTGGGGTATCGATTCGAGATCGCGCTCTATCCTCAATATCTGGGTATCGAGCCCCTGCAACTCAATCAATAGCTTAAGCTGTTCTTCAAGATTCAACATAGTTCCTTAAGTGGTGGGCACTAGAGGGGTCGAACCTCTGACCTCTGCGATGTGAACGCAACGCTCTAACCAACTGAGCTAAGTGCCCAACATTTCTATAATTTTAGGAATCGCCCCGCCACGAATCTTTATAGCGGTGGGGCGGGGTCCCGCCGCCGCATTTATAGCCTGTCTCAGGCGGGAAACCTGTGACCTTTGCGATGTGAGCGCAACGCTCTAACCAACTGAGCTAACCGCCCAACTCAGTTGAGAGTTGATAGTCTATAGTACGCATCGCAAATAGATCGCCGCAAACTAATAACTATCAACTACCAACTATGAACTATTATTAATATGGTGGGCCCGCAAGGACTTGAACCTTGGACCAAGAGATTATGAGTCTCCTGCTCTACCAAACTGAGCTACAGGCCCACGAATTTTCACTTCAGGAGCCTAGTCCCTCCGAAGCCCTACCTTCATTTGACTCCGAAGGGCGAAGGAGGACAGGCCCACGAAATATGCTACAAAAAAATTAAGCGAAAGTCATTATATACGAATTATAATTTTATGTAAAGATGAATTACTCGCCAACGCTCATTGCGAGGAAGTTCTTCAATCTGCGTGAACGTGTCGGATGACGCAATTTCCTGAGAGCCTTTGCCTCGATCTGCCTTACGCGCTCTCTCGTTACTTTAAATATGGCGCCTACCTCTTCCAATGTCCTGGGATAACCGTCGCCTATCCCGAACCTCAACCGCAGAACCTTCTTCTCCCGATCGGTCAGCGTACCTAAAACATCGTCCATCTCTTCTTTCAGCATTGAGTAAGCGGTGGCATTGGCCGGAGATACCGCGCGTTTATCCTCTATAAAATCCCCGAAATGCGTATCGCCCTCTTCCCCTATGGGCGTCTGGAGCGATATCGGCTCCTGGGCGATCTTCAATATCCCCCTGACCTTATCGACGGGCATCCTCATCTTATGCGCTATCTCTTCGGGCGTCGGTTCTTTTCCGTTCTCCTGCACAAGCGCTCTCGAGACTCTTATAAGTTTATTTATCGTCTCCGTCATATGGACGGGTATTCTTATGGTCCTGGACTGATCGGCAATCGATCGCGTTATGGCCTGCCGTATCCACCATGTAGCGTATGTCGAAAATTTATACCCTCTCTTATATTCGAATTTATCCACTGCCTTCATGAGGCCGATGTTGCCTTCCTGTATCAGGTCGAGGAATGAAAGCCCTCTATTGGTATACTTCTTCGCAATGCTCACTACCAGCCTCAGGTTGGCGGCCACCAGCTCTTTCTTATTCCTATTAAGTTTGACTTCGCACGATTTTATGAATTTAAAATGCTCCTTCATAAAGTCAACAGGCTCTCCGAGAGAACGCTCTACCCTCCTCTTGTGCCTGTTCAGCCTCTTTATCTCATCCCTATCCCTGGCTTTTCTGGCGCGCGAAAGCGAATTTGATGTCTTCGAGTGATCGCCGAGAAGCTCGTCTATCTTTTTGATTATCTCCTCGATAACGGACATCGCGAGATTGGACTCTTTTACAAGCTTGCCTATACTGGACTTACTCCTCGCCTTGCGCAGGCTATTGGCAAGGTTATCTATCCTCTTCTTCAGCTTTGATATCTTGAACTTGGGATCTACATTAAAATATTCTTCCGGACTCACCTCTTCTTTGATCGCCTTGTTCAGTATCTCAAGCGCCTTCACTTTGGCTATGACCAGATCCGAGACGGCGTCCCTTACTTTGCCTTCGGCATCCTTGATCTTACAGGCTATCTCTATCTCTTCCTTCCTCGTCAAAAGAGATATCTGGCCCATCTGCCTCAAATACATCTTCACTGGATCATCTATCTGTATCAGCCTCGAAACATCCTCGGCCGGAGCCGCCTCTTCCTTCTTCCCTTCCTGCGCCGCCCCATCATGGACCGTCTCCTTGGAAGCTTCTTCTTCTGTATCCACGAGCTTTATATTCTCTTCCCCCAACACGCTCAGGATCTCATCTATCTCCTCCGAAGAGACTATTTCGACGGGAAGTATATTATTCACCTCTTCGAAGGTGAGGTGCCCTTTCTCCTTGCCGAGCGCGATAAGTTCGGAAAGTTCTTTGGAGAGCCTCTTCTTCTGGTGAGGTTTGTTTTTAACGGGTACGGCTTCACGAACTTTAGCCGGAGCCTGTCTTTTCTTACTCTTCATATTTTATGCCTTATTAGCTTTTAGAAGCTCGGTATATTCCGTCACAAGTTTCGTCATTAATGTATCGTCCTTGGAATCATGCGCCATCTTGATCGCATCCTGCAGCCTGCCAAGCACATCCTTTACGTTATCCTTCTTTATCCTGGCTATGCAATCGCAAAGAATTCTCTCTTTATTATCGAGCGTCTCGGAAAGATGCGCCGATTCAGATATCAGCGCTGTTACCGCATCGTTGTTTTCGAAATGGTTCATCAATTTTGCGGCGTTTATAGACCCGCCCCCTCCGGACATATCGAAGACCGCCTTAATCACATCCCTTACCGAAGAATCCTTAAATTCATCCGGAGACAGCGATTCCCGTATCTTTTTTACAAAATTTTCGCCTTCCAGCAGAAGCGCCAGTATCATCTTCTGGGCGCTCTTAGAATCTTCCTTTGCCTCAACCGGACTTATATTATAAACACGCATGGTATAATCCGGCTTCACTTTCCTAAGCTCCTGTCTTATGGAGTCTTCGTCTACAGACAGCTTCTCCGCGAGCTTCTTTACCAGATTCGACCTCAGCACCGCGTTCTCTATCCTGGAGATGGTAGGCAGCATCTCGCCGGCTATCGATGCCTTGCCGTGCGCGCTCTTTATATCGAATCGCTTAGATAGCCTGGATATCTTGTAATCAAACAGGTTCTTGCTGGACTTCGTGAGCTTTATAAAATCTTCCGTTCCGAATTTTCTTATATAGCCGTCCGGATCGAAACCTTTCGGCAGTTCCGCTATATATACGTTCACCCCTTCGCTTATAAAGAGATCCATATTGCGCAGGCTCGCCGCTTCACCGGCCTCATCCGGATCATACACCATTATAACGGTGCCTGCGAAACGCTTTAATAATTTGATCTGGTCTATAGTAAGAGCCGTACCGAGAGTCGCCACAATATTACGGACCCCGGACTGATAAGGTATTATAAAATCCAGATACCCTTCCACAACTAAAGCATAGCCCGCCTTCTTTATGCTTTCACGGGAGCGATTCAACCCGTAAAGATTCCGTCCTTTGGAATAGACGTAGGTCTCGGGCGAATTCATATATTTCGGAAGGCTCGAATCGAGCACCCTTCCGCCGAACCCCAGAGCTCTGCCCTTGAGGTCGAATATCGGGAATATCAGCCTCTTCCTGAACCTGTCGTAATAACCGCCTCTTTCGGAGGTTATGGCAAGCCCTGCTTTTTCGGCAATATCGCCCTTGATACCCTTGCCGCTCAAAAATTTTAATACACCATCCCATGAATCCGGGGAGTACCCTATCCTGAACTCCTTTACCGTTTCGGCGCCTACTCCGCGCGAAGCCAGGTAGTCGCGGGCTTCACGGCCGGTGGAGAGGCATCCCTCAAAGAACTGCATAGCAAGCTCATTCACTTTATAGAGCTGTGTCGCGAGACCGGTCATCTCTTTTCCGGGCCCAAAACGCGGCAACTGTATACCCGCTTTTTCCGCGAGCATCTCGACAACCTCCGGAAAAGAGAGGTTCTCATATTTCATCAGAAACGAAAAGACGTTGCCGCCCGCTCCGCATCCGAAACAGTGATATATCTGTTTATCCGGGCTCACTACGAATGACGGCGTCTTCTCATTATGAAAAGGGCACGGAGCCTTAAAGTTTCTGCCCGCTTTCTGCAGCGGTATGTACCGGGAGATGACCTCCACTATGTCGCTTCTCGCCTGGATCTGGTCTACTATTTTATCCGGTATCGCCATTCTACCTTCTGACTCTCACAAACCCCGAGCATGGTATTATATTCATCTTCTCTCTCTTCTCAAGAGCGTCCAGGAGCAAATTTAGCCCGAGCGTATCGCTTGCTATGTGGCCGGCTATGATAACATTTATAAATTCCGCCTTCGCCTGTTTATAATGCTCTTCGCTCAAATGCATAGCTATTATTGTGCCGACGCCGGCCTGAGAGAGTCTGGAGAATATCCTCTTGGGGCCTTCTGTGCCGCCCGTCATATCCACAAATACTTTTCCGCACTTTTTCTTCCCGTCGCCTATAAGTATATTCGGACCGGCGTTCTTCCTGAGCGCGTCCGTATATTCAGGTATGGCTTTTAAAATATTGAGCGCTTCGTTCAGAGTCTTCGGCTTTCTTCTGTCGAAAATCCTCTGAAGATAGTCTGTTACATGATTATCGGCCGGAGTATGTACACAGATATACGGGATATCGAGCAATTTCGCTATATCTACGCTTCTCATGTGATTTGCGCCGGAGACGGCACGGGACACCTCTCCCATCCGCTCCTTTAGAAGCTCTTTACCTATCTCTAGAGGCACGCCTAATTTTTCGAACCCGTCCGCCTGCAGACGCATAACATCATGAAAGTTCGCGTATGCGCTGCCTTCCGGGTGGTGAGCCATAACAAGATCGACATATTTACCCTTCTCGTTCAACCTGTCGGCCACCAAAAGCTCCGGCCCCTCCATATCGATGCCCACCATTATGGACTTGATATCACTGTCCGGGCTCCCGTTGAGTATCCTGGTATCGGCATAAGGATTGGTAAATCTCTCCTTATCATAACATCTGGCATCCACGCCCTTAAGTTTACGGAACTCTTTTTTTGATTCGGCGAGAAGATCCCTGATCCGGCCTTTCGGGCGGGGGTCCTTCTCGATACCTCTCTTGACAACAAAATCATATATCTCTTTTAATTTCATCTTTCTTTTCCTTTCGATCTTGTATTTTTTAAACTCTTCTTAAATAGAAGGTTCACTTTTTGGTTGGCTCTTTAGGGACCGCGGGCTTGCTCTTTTCGTCGGACTTTATCGCCGGCAAAAGATTTCCTACCCTGTCATATATCCGGGGGCCTGCCATCAAAATATATTTTCCTGTCAGGGATCTATCCTTTATCGACCACTGCAGATATGATAAAGGCATGAGCGAGAGAGTCGTTAAGACTATAACCGTTATTACGTAGGCTTTCATTATGCCTACAACAAGTCCTCCGAACTTATCCATAATGGAATGCCACTGAACTTTCACTATCTTATCAAGTATAACCCTCAATAGCCTCACAAGAAAGCCAAATACCGTCACCAGCATAAGAAAGCTTAAGAAATTGGCCAATTCTACCGGCATATTCATCATATTTCGGGATATTGAACCGCCTAAAACGGTGTAGTAACGCATAGCCAGAACCAGGACCATAATACTGCCGATAAGCGGGAATATCTCGTGGCTCAATCCGTCTCTGAATGCTACGTAACTTATTCGTAGCATTAGAATTACGACTAAAACATCCACCCAATTTATCCTTGTAATCAGTTCCATAGGTATATTATCAGCCTTCCGGAGAGAAAAAGTCTTATAAGTATATCACACAATATTATTATTGTCAACCCCACCCATTCTGAAAAATCGGGGACGACTTGCAGGTCAGACGGGATCAAAATACGTCGATTTTACACGGGAAACGAAAAACGGGGGAATTTTCGGCGTTCTTTCGACTTCATAAAGCGCTTTATGAGGTCCACATCTTTCTTCTTTATACTGGTGAAGCAGACGCCAAGCCTGTACTGATCATGGCCTTTATTTATGGATGAAGTGATCCTGCCGGTCATTTCAAGCGGATCTTTTCTCTTTTCGGAAGTTCCTATGGCAAACGCAAGAGGGTCTATTCTTATTGATATCTTAACCTGGGGAGGTATGTCATAAGGAGATTCGAGAGCGCAACCGCCGATACTGATATCCAACAAAGGCGCTTTCACAATATTATGAGGCGCTTTAAATGCCGGGACTTTTGGAACCTTGAGCGTCCTGTATTCCGCTATTGTCCTCAGACCCTCTCTCTTCTTTCTTCTTCGTTCGAGAAGCATAGCGTAAGGATACATTATAAAATATCTTTTGTCAATAGGTTTAGATTTTCCGACGGAGTTCTCGGCCGGTTATTTGATGAGCGAAGCCTTGGCGAAGTTTATTTTGAAGGAATGCAGAAAGGCGATCGTGTAGACATCCCTGTCCAATACCGCGTAAAATAGGCCCAGTATTTTGCATATAAATTTGTCCGTACCCAAAGCATCGTTATGCTCTTTGATTATATGAAAATTCCTCTTTATCGGTTCGTTTTTCTTATTTTGAGATCCCACCCACGCCTGCAGTTCTTCATCGCTATTCAAATGAAGAACTTCCTTTATAAAGTAGAAAGATCTTCTCTCCGTCTTTGCGGTAACACCATCCCTCTCAAAGACCTCTTTCAGAATAACGTCTTTCTTTCCGGAGCGCGCCGATGTAAGATTCTTATATACGATCTCTCTCATAATATCACCTGTTATAACTTACTAAAACTTTTTAATTACAATCCAAAAAAAATTCCCCTTCCCATCTATATTAAGAGTATACATTATATATTATTTGCTGTCAAGGCAGCAGAGCTACCTTTTTGATATATTAACTTTCTTTCTCGGCAAACTTGACGATATCCCGCTATGACTAACGCATAAGCTTGGTTTTGCGGGAAAATAATATCGTCTTATTCTCTTCTCCCTTTAGCAATCTTTTAATATTATCTTTATGTTTATAAGTGTTTATTACACAAAGGATTACAAAAAATATCACTATATAAAACGGCTTATCAAATAAGAGGGCGGATATCGGGAGAGCCACGCCGAAAGCCAATGATCCGAGAGATACATAGTTTGTCGGAATAAACACTATGAGCCAAACAGCTAACGATACCAGAAGAGCTAACGGCGCTAAAGCGGCTGTGACGCCTATCGTAGTTGCTACGCCCTTTCCTCCTTTGAACTTCAGGAACACAGAATATATATGCCCCAACACAACTATCAATCCCAAAAAAGTCTTATAGAATATATAATCTACATCGGGCAGATATCTATAAAAAAAATCCGCCATCAGAGTCACCACCGCGATCCCTTTGGCTATATCTATAATCAGAGTGAGAAAGCCGGGCAATTTTCCCGCTACGCGATAAACATTAGTCGCGCCGACATTCCCGGATCCGGTACTTCTGATATCGGCCCCCATGAAGACTTTCGTCATTAAAAATCCTGTGGGGATAGATCCTATAAGATATGCCATTAAAGAAGATAGAATGAATACAAAAAAAGGTAACATTACACCCCCCTATCCTGCCGGCAAACAGGTCTCTTGTTGTTCGAATTGTTATCATTCAGGGTTTTGCTGCCTTTGAGCATATAATCGATTCCCGATACCACAGTAAGCATGGCGGCGATATTCCAGACATAAGACGAATATTTAAATTGTACAAGAATGCTCACCACGGTCATCATCTGGAAAAATGTCGTAATCTTTCCCCAGAAGCTCGGAACTATCTTAACCGTCCCTTTTATAACATGTATAAGTATAGAACCTAAAACGATTATAGCGTCCCGGGATATCACCACTATAGGAACATATGGCGGCAGTCTCAAGCCTTCCGGTATGCTCTTTGTCAGAGTAAGGCATATGAACGCGCTTATGAGCAGTATCTTGTCCGCTACCGGATCGAGAATGGTCCCGATCGACGTCTTCTGATTCATGGACCTCGCTACAAATCCATCCAGCCCGTCGGATATCACTGCGGTCATAAATAGTATAAGAGCTATATCCATACGGCCATAAACAACGGCCGCAATAAATAGAGGAGTGAGTATTATCCTCGTTATCGTTATCCTATTCGCAAGATTCATCATTTTATGACGCGGATCCTGTTTATCGGCCAATATAAGAGCACAGCTTTGCCTATAAGATTTTTCTTGGGTACGAATCCCCAATATCTGGAGTCCCTTGAGTTGGCGCTATTATCGCCTAAAACAAAATAGAAACCATTGGGAACTGTAATAGCTGTACCGTCTTTACCGAATTCTCCCCTATTATAGTAATAATTCGACTTCACCGAATCCGGGCCGTCTACTCTTTTGCCGTTTATCAGTATATTCCCGGCCTGTATCTCAACGGTTTCGCCCTCAAGCGCTATCAACCTCTTTACAAAATCCTTTTTTGGCGTTTCGGGAGATACAAATACTATTATATCACCTCTATGAGGCTGCCTCAACGCGGGAAACTTTATATCCGTAAAAGGTATCTTAGCCCCGTAAATGAACTTGTTGACGAATATCCTGTCGCCTATTTCGAACGTAGGTATCATCGATCCCGACGGTATCTTAAAAGCCTGGATCACGAATGTCCTTATCAGGAGCGCAAGTATCAGCGCTATTATTATGGACTCCGCCCATTCACGTATCTCCGACTTAAGTCTTTCTTTGATCATCTTCTCCCCTTGCCTCTGCGTTATGCCGTCTTCAATGCGGCTAAAAAAGCCTCCTGCGGTATCTCGATCTTTCCAAATTGTTTTAAGCGCTTCTTCCCCTCTTTCTGTTTCTCCCAAAGCTTTCTCTTCCTCGTTATATCACCGCCGTAACATTTCGCGGTAACATTCTTCCCGACGGACTTTATCGTCTCTCTGGCTATGATCTGCCCGCCTATAGCCGCCTGAAGTATTATCTGGAAGAGATGACGCGGTATATTATCCTTTAATTTTTCTATAACGGATTTTCCTTTCGCGTATGCTCTATCCCTGAATACCAGGGATGACAAAGCGTCGCAAACTTCTCCGTTGATGAGAATGTCTAATTTCGCTATTTTTGTAGGACGATAGTCGAGAAATTCATAATCGAGCGAACCATAGCCTCTCGTAACAGACTTTATCTTATCATAAAAATCGACTATGATCTCAGCCAAAGGGATATCATACACTACCTGTACCCGCGATTCATCAAGATACTGAGTGGAGACATAAGTACCTCGGCGTGACTCCGCAAGATCGAGAACGCTGCCCATGTACTCTTTCGGGATTATCATATACGCCTTTACATACGGCTCGTCTACCGACGCGATCTCGCCCGGGTTAGGCAGCTTCATAGGATTATCCACCTCCACCACTTCACCGGTATTCTTCATTATCCTGTATATTACACTGGGGGAAGTTATTACCAGGTTAAGATCGTGTTCCCTTTCGAGTCTCTCCTGTATTATCTCCATGTGCAGAAGGCCCAGAAATCCGCACCGGAAGCCCATCCCCAAAGAGGCGGACGATTCCGGCTCATACACGAATGACGCGTCGGAGAGGCGCATCTTGCCTATGGCGTCTTTGAGCGCCGGGAAATCCGCGCTATTCACCGGATATATTCCGCTGAATACCATAGGCCTCACCTTCTTATATCCCGGCAGGGCCATGCTCGCCGGATTATCCGCTTCTGTTATCGTATCTCCTACGGAGACCTCTTGCGCGTCCCTTATGTTGCATGTTATATATCCGACTTCGCCGCAACGCAGTTCACCAATCTGCTGGGGAGACGGTCTGAATATGCCCACTTCAAGGACATCGTACGTCTTGCCGTTCGACATCATCATTATATGGGCACCTTTTTTCAACACACCATTCATAAGCCTTAAAAGTATTATAACGCCTTTATACGAATCAAATTTTGAATCGAATATAAGCGCCTGAAGAGGATTTATCTCCTCACCTTTGGGCGGAGGGATCCTGGTTACAACGGCTTCCAGTATATCTTCAATACCTATGCCCATCTTGGCGCTGGCCAATATGATCTCGTCTTTATCCAACCCCAAAATCTCGGATATCTGGCTCTTCACTTTTTCTATCTCAGCGCTCGAAAGGTCTATCTTATTTATCACCGGTATGATGACCAGATTATGTTCCATGGCAAGATAGAGGTTCGCTACGGTCTGCGCTTCGATTCCCTGGGCCGCGTCAACCACAAGAAGCGCGCCCTCGCACGCGCCTATGGATTTCGAAACTTCATATGTAAAATCTACGTGCCCGGGCGTATCTATAAGATTAAGCTCGTACTCCACTCCGTCCTTCGCTTTATAATTGATACGCACGGCACTCGCTTTTATGGTAATACCCCTCTCCCTTTCGAGGTCCATATCGTCAAGCACCTGATCTTGAAAATCGCGTTCGCTTATCGCGCCCGTCACCTGCAGGATCCGGTCGGCAAGCGTAGACTTGCCGTGATCTATATGGGCTATTATGGAAAAATTACGGATCAAAGAATTTTTCATTACAGAACTATAAGCCTTCCACTATACGTTTTCCGAATTCAAGCATCGACAGCGCCCTCTTTTCACTCGGCGCTTCGGCATATATCCTGACTATCGGTTCGGTCCCGGAGAGCCTCATCATGAACCACGAGCGGTCTTTTAATATGAACTTGTACCCGTCGTAATCCTTCACCTCCACGACATCCTTATCGAGGACTCTCTTCAGAGGTTTCGTCTTCAGGAGCTCCATGAGCAATCTCTTCTTTTCATCCGGCACCCTCATATCGAGCCGCCTGTATTCGTATCTTCCGTACTCTTTCTCTATATCCTTTATTATTCCGTCCAGACTCTTGCGCCTTTGGGAGAGCATCTCTAATATGAGAAGCCCGGAAAGTATACCGTCCCTTTCCGGTATATAATTCTTGAACGCCACGCCGCCCGTCTCCTCTCCTCCGATAAGAATATCGGCTTTACCCATAATGTCGCAGATGTACTTAAAACCGACCGGCGTCTCGTGCATCTTCAGGCCGTATTTTTTACATATCTTTTCTATAAGGACGGTCCCGCAGATCGTCTGTATAACGTCTCCTCTCATATTTTTGTCTTCCAATAGATGCAGAAGAAGCAGCGTCATGACCTTATGCCCCGTAATCGGACACCCATTCGATAATACCACACCGAGCCTATCCGCGTCGCCGTCCGTGGCGAGACCGATGGAGTATTTACCCTTTTTGACCGTCAGGGCGAGCTCTTTCAGATTCGGCATTATAGGCTCCGGGTTTATGCCTCCAAAAGACGGATTTATCGTATTATGAATAGTATCGACCCTGCACTTGCCGCCTTTCAATAACTCGGATATATAACTATTACCTGTGCCATACATGGAGTCCGCTATTATTTTTAAGGACGACTTCTTTATCAGGCCCAGATTGACGTATCTCTTTATAAAACCTATATGCCTTGGGACTATATTCTCCATGGTTACGGCGCCTTTAAGCCTTAACCCGTCTATGGGTTCACATAGCGCCTGGTTCGCTCCCAGAAAGAGCTCCATCTTTGTTGTGATGTCCGGACCGGCGGATCCGGAATAGTATGCCTTATATTTCATACCGTTATATCTGGCGGGATTATGGCTCGCCGTTATAACTACACCCCCCGCGAGATTCTTGTCTTTAATGGCATAACTTACCGATGGCGTCGGGCACGGCCTGTCGGAGAGTATGGCCGGAATACCGTTCGATGCCATAACGCCCGCGGTCAATTCGGCGTACCGGTCGGATAAAAACCGCGTATCATAACCGACGACGACCTTGAATTCCCTGCCGCTTAAGACCTCTCTCTGGGTCTTCACATAATCCGCCATCGCCTGAGCCACCTTCTTAACATTATCGAATGTAAAGGTATCGCTTATGACGGCTCTCCATCCGTCCGTTCCAAATTTTATATCCGCCACTTTATACGCCTCCCCTTAAGCTCTTTATCGCCGCTGAGTAATCTTTCGATCCGAAAACGAAACTACCCGCCACGAAGACGTTGGCGCCGCTCTTCCTGCAGTCGCGCGACGTCTCCGCGTTTATTCCGCCGTCAACTTCAATATCTTTTTTGAATATCCTGCGCAGGCTCTCTATCTTAGGCAGAGCATCGGATATAAAATCCTGTCCCGCAAACCCCGGCTCGACCGTCATCACCAGTACCATATCCAGCATAGGAAGAATCTTTTCGATCGGCCCGATACCGGTACCGGGTTTTATCGAAATACCGGCCTTCTTGTTATAATACTTTATCAGCCTGATCACCTCTTTAGGGTCATCTTCGATCTCGGAATGGAAAGTTATTATATCGCTTCCCGCTTTCGCGAAGCTTTCAATATATTTTTCCGGATTTTTTATCATAAGATGCACGTCGAGCGCCAGCTTAGTGACGGGCCTTATCGATCTTATCACCGCCGGGCCTATGGTGATATTAGGGACGAAGTGGCCGTCCATCACGTCCACATGTATCCAATCCGCTCCCGCCTTTTCAACGTCCTTTACTTCCTGTCCTAATTTTGAAAAATCCGCCGATAGAATACTGGGAGCTATTATATCCTTTAGCATATTATTCTCCGATCTTGAATTTTTTCCAGGCCTCTATGGCATCGGCCAGACGCCCTTCGTTAGAAGCGGCCGTATATATAAAGACAGCTATCGCTACGAGAATTATATTGTAATTGATTATACCGAAGTACGCAAATACAACGGCAAAGATATGCCCCAGGCCCACGGCTATCTTCGTCGCCTTACCATATCCGATCTTCCCTGCCAGCAAAGACCTCAATACCCTGCCTCCGTCCATCGGAAAGGCCGGTATAAGATTAAAGACCGCGAGCATCAGGTTTATCCAGTAAAGGTAGGAGAGCGTAAGCGGCCAGGTGGCGGCTGAAAGAGGCCTGTGAAAAAGAACTTCGGGCCCGAGAAGGCTCTTTATGGGAATATAGAATATGACTACCACGGCAAGATTAAAGAGCGGTCCCGCTATAGAAATAAAAAATTCCTGTACCGGTTTTTCCGGTATAGACGACATTGAAGCGACGCCGCCGATAGGATAGAGCGTGATCTGGCGCACCTCTATGCCATAATAACGGGCCACAAGAGAATGGCAGATCTCATGCAACGTGACGAAACAGAATACCCCTACGACCAAAACGAGCCACCTGATACCTCCTAAAAAGAAGAATACCAGAAGAAATAAAAAAGTCACATGGATATTTATCGATATACCGAATATATTAAAGAGCTTAACCGATCCTCTCATTATAAGCGCAGAACCCCTTTCAGCCTATTCTCGTCTTTGACGGGTCCTATAACGGCAAGGTTCATCGATTCGTCCTTAAATATGCTGCCGGCAACCCTCAGGATGTCATCCTTATTAACGGAGGAGACCCTATCCATTATCCTCTTTATATCCAGTTCCTTCTCTCCGGATGCGATCTTCTCCCCGAGCCAGAGCATATGGCTCATAGTATCTTCCATAGTGAAGAGAAGCTGCCCTTTGCAAAACTCTTTCGCCCTATCGAGCTCTTCATCGGGAACGGGCTCTTTCTTGATCCTGTTAAGTTCTTTGAGTATCACTTCAATCGCCCTGACGAGGTTAGATTCGTCGAGTCCGGCGCCTATGACGAACGCGCCCGCGTCTTCATATTTACGTACACTCGATGATATCTCATAGCAGAGGGCGAGTTCATCCCTTATCACATGGAAGAGCCGGGACGACATATTCGCCCCAAGAATTATATTAAGAATACTGGCGGCATATCTATCGGGCGATAAACGATTCATGGCATGGAAGGCCAACGCCATATGGGTCTGTTCCGTATCTTTTTTTGCAACTTTCAGAAACGGCTCGCGCTGATCATTTACGGCCTTCATGAATTTGGGAGAGGGCGCTTTCGTAGCTGTCGATAGATACTTACCGGCCAGATCCAAAAGCTCGGACTCCCTTATCCTGCCCGTGCCGATTAAGAGCATGTTATTTGGATTATAAAAAATATTCTTATAAGCTTCAACGTCTCTCTTATTCATTGAGTTAACGCTTTCTACGGTGCCGGCGAGCGGCATCCCGAGAGGCTGGTCCGGCCAGAGCATCTCCGTCAGTATCTCATGAACATGCTGGGAGGGTATATCTTTATACATATTGATCTCTTCGACTATAACGCTCTTCTCTTTCTCTATCTCTTTTTCATCGAGCTTTGGATTAAGTACCATATCGCTGAGTATATCTACGCCGAGAGCCGCATCCTTGGCGAGCAGCTTCACAAGATAACAGGTGACCTCTTCTGACGTGAACCCGTTAAAGCTGCCGCCCCTGCCCTCTATGGCCTCCTTTATCTCTCTCATGCCCCTGGTCTTGGTGCCTTTGAAGAGAAGGTGTTCCAATAAATGACTTATCCCGTTATTCTTCGTATTTTCATACCTCACTCCCGCCTTTATCCATATACCGAAAGATACGCTCTCCATATGACTCATCTCTTTCGTCGCTACCATGAGCCCGTTCTTAGTCTTATTTATCAATCGATCCCCCTATAATGTCGTTGCAGCCTATCTTTTCCTCGAATCGAGGTAACTTTGTAAAATTATCTGGGCCGCGAGCTTATCAGACAGTTTTTTTCTCTTGGCGCGGCTCATGTCGCCTTCCAGCATCGCCCTGTCGGCCTGTATGCTCGTAAGCCTCTCATCCCAGGTCCTGACCGGAACGCTTACGGTCTTTTCGAGCTCACCCGCAAACAAGACGGCCTCTTTAGTCTTCTCGCTGTATGTCCCGTTCATATTCAGAGGAAGCCCGACGACAATCTCGCTTACGCCGTTCGAATCAACTATTCCTTTTATCAGGGCCAGATCGCCCTTCAGATCTTTCCGCTGTACCGTATCGAGTCCCTGAGCCGTCAGCAATAACTCATCGCTCACGGCTACACCTATACGTTTAGTACCGAAATCCAGGCCCATTATTCTCATCCCGTACATTCTCCTTCAAGTCCGCGCATTTAAGAATGTGCGGGACTCACAGTATTTTGACTACCTTTCCGTCTCTCTCCACAAAACGCCTGCCTTCCGCCCTCAGGACCTTCTTCAGGCTGTCAAAACTGCCCACATCCTCCCATCCATATGAACCCTTTACGCAGTATATTTCATAAGCCTTCTCCATTATCGCATAGTCCACAGATATGTTGGGAAGCATGTCGTATTTCTCTTCTATTCTGCGCATATCCTTAAGAGGACCGTATATGCCTTTAGCCAATCTCCTGATCGCGCCTAAAAATGTAACCGCCTTAAATATGAATGTCCCCGTGTTCCAAAGATAGCCGCCGTCTTCAATAAATTTTTGCGCCGTTTGGATATCGGGTTTTTCAACGAATCTTTCCACTTTATATACGCCGCCTTTCCCGCGGCGGGCCTTAACTCTTATATAGCCATAACCCGTTGCCGGAAAACCGGGTTCGAGCCCTATCGTAACCAATGCTCCGGGATTGCGCTCTACAAAGTCGATACCCTTCTTCAGGGTATTAAGATAGCTCTTTCCGTTACCTATATAGTGATCTGCCGGAAGTACCACCATTATCGCGTCACCGGACCGCTTCTTAAGTTCCAGAGATGCCAGCGCTATCGCCGGCGCGGTATTTTTTGAAGTTCTTTCAAGCAGCAGGTTCCTTTTCAGTATTTTAGGAGATATATTTTTGATCAGGTGCGCCTGCCGCTTATTCGCTACAACTATGATATTTTCTATCGGCAGCAACCTCCTGATCCTCAAAATCGTACTGGCAAATATCGTCTTCCTGTCTTTCGTGACCGAAAGAAACGGTTTGGGCCTTGAAGGCTTCGATAAGGGTTGAAGACGCTTGCCTATTCCGCCGACGAGTATGACGGCGTATATTTTGCTCGTATCGCGTATTGCCTGCTTTGCCGGCAAGGCAGGCGTATTGCGTTTACGCATTATGGATGCTCCTTGCTAAAGTCTTGGAAAATTTAGAAACTTTCGAGATCAGCGCTCTATTATTTTTTTGATTATCGGCGATTATCTTCACGATCGCGCTGCCTACTATTACGCCATCCGCTATCCGGGCCATATCCCGCGCCTGGCCTGCCGATGATATGCCGAATCCTACCGCAACGGGCTTTCTCGTCATAGATTTTATCGTTCTCACATTCGAAGCGATCTCCGAAGGCAGCTTTCTTCTTGCGCCTGTAACGCCGGTTAAAGAGACATAATAGATAAAACCTGTGGAATTCTTTACTATATCCTTTATCCTTCTTCTTGTAGATGTCGGCGCGGCTAAAAATACCGTTGATATCTTTGCCTTCTTGGCGCACCGCATCAGGTCCTTAGTCTCTTCATAAGGCAGGTCCGGTACGATTACGCCGTCTACACCGTTATATTTACAGCTCCTGACGAACCTTTCGATGCCATATCGCAATACAGGATTATAATAAGTCATAAATACAACCGGGATATCCGTCGTCTTTCTCAGGTCACCGACAAGCGCGAATATCTTCTTCAGCGTAACCTTCTTATTAAGAGCCCTGTGCGATGCCGCCTGTATCGTCGGTCCGTCGGCCAGGGGATCGGAAAACGGTATCCCCAGCTCCACTATGTCGACCCCGGAACGCTCCAGCGCCAATACTATTTCTTTTGTCACGGCGAGGCTCGGATCGCCCGCGGTTACATAAGAGATAAACGCTCTCTTCTTATTCCTCTTCAGTTCCCTGAATTTTTTATCCACTCTGTTCATTATTTTTTGCTCTCCATCTGCTTTAGCATTATCGGATAATTTAAAATAAGTTCATTGTTAAGAAAGACCTCGACCCAATATTTTCCCGGGGTCTGAAACAACAGATTATTAAATTTCGAGATTATCGTATGATGCGTATCTATATCGGTCAATTGAAACGGCTGATCTTCGGTTTGAAATACCAGCCCCTTGTCTTTTGCGCTGATAATGCGTATCTTTTGCGTAAACGTTCCCTCGCCCTTACACCACCTATTGGCAACGAACATCGTGTGGTGCCTGGCGGGAAATTCCACCGCATTTATCGCCTCGAATATACCGAGGAGCATGAACTTCCCGTTATCTTCCCTGCGAACATCATCGCAAACCACCGAAAACTGCAGATTCGGCCTGATATCCATATATTCACCTTTTGTTAAGAATGCAAAACTAAAATATTTATGGTTGACAAAACATCCTATCTGCGATATGCTTTTAGTAGAATCACGATGAGAGGTTACACCTAAGGTTTCGTCCGAAGGTTAATGCCTCTCTTTTTATTTCTCCTCATTCTTATTATCATATTTCAATTTGCCATTCAAGCTATTCATATACACAATATCGGAGGCAAATTTCCGTAATAACGATGAGTACCGATTCATATCAGGAACCATTAGCTTCAAGAGCCTATTATGTTTTTTAAGATATTCGATCAGACAATAAAAGTCTCCATCTCCTGATACTATAAGCGCCTTATCATAATTAGGATATTCTATCATGGAATGCAGCACTAGTTCTGCATCCACATTGCCTTTAACACCTCCTTTAGGCAGAAAAAGCGTCGGCTTAAAAACCAATATATAGCCATATTCCTGCAAAGAAATGTATAGATTCTGATTCGTATTAACATATCCTATAAAAAGGAACGCCTTTGTAATATTGTACTTATCGCTTAGATAAATTCTAAACCGCTTAAAATCTAAAACCCAACCCTGAGAACGAATTGACAGGTTAAGATTCTGACTATCTATAAAAGCGTAATTATTACCTCTTTTCATATTCATTGCTTAAACCCTATTATACCGGTAACAAGTGCCAAGCTCGCCCATAAAAAGCGCCTGACCCCTATTTTTTACAACACTCCTCTGACGATATCTATGTCCTTATCGCCTCTGCCGGAAAGACAGACGATGATCTTCTTATTCTTCGGCAATCGTTTCGCCAGACGCGAAGCGTAATAGACCGCGTGCGACGATTCGAGCGCCGGGATTATGCCTTCGAGTTCGGTCAGCATCTTGAATCCTTCGAGCGCCTGCCCGTCCGTTACCGCAACATACCGCGCGCGGCCCGATTCTTTAAGATATGAATGCTCCGGTCCAACACCCGGATAGTCGAGCCCTGCGGAAATAGAATGCGCTATCTCTATCTGCCCATCATCGTCCTGTAATATGTAGCTCTTCGAGCCGTGCAACACTCCGACAGAGCCTTTACATAATGTGGCGGCATGTTTGCCTGTCCCGATCCCCAGACCAGCCGCTTCCACTCCTGTGAGCTTAACCTTATCATGAAGAAAAGGATAGAATATTCCCATCGCATTCGACCCGCCGCCGACGCAGGCCACAATATGATCCGGTAGCCTGTTAAATATCTTTAGACTTTGCGCCCTGGCTTCCTTCCCTATAACAGACTGAAAGTATCTCACCATCAACGGATAAGGATGCGGCCCCGCTACGGATCCTATACAATAGTATGTAGTCCGGACGTTCGTAACCCAATTCCTTATGGCCTCATTCATCGCGTCTTTCAGGGTCTTTGAACCGCTCGATACTGGGGTAACTTTTGCTTTCAGGAGCTTCATCTTAAAGACATTCACGGCCTGGCGCTTTATATCTTCCTCTCCCATGAATATCTCGCATTCCAGTCCGAAAAGGGCGGCAACCGTGGCCGTGGCTACACCATGCTGCCCCGCGCCCGTCTCGGCAATTATACGCGACTTCCCCATGGAAATAGCAAGCAATATCTGTCCGAGCGTGTTGTTTATCTTGTGGGCGCCGGTATGCAGGAGATCTTCTCTCTTAAGGTATATGCCGGCGCCATTCGCGCTTTTAGTCAGTCTTTTGGCAAAATATAAAGGGGTAGGCCTTCCCGCATAATCCTTCAGATAGCCGTCGAGTTCTTCTTTAAAGGCTCTCTTCGCGCATGCCTTTTTAAATGCTGTATCGAGTTCGCCCAAAGCCGCCATCAGGGTTTCGGGTACGAACTTTCCTCCAAAATCGCCAAAGTAACCTCGTCTATCGGGTATTCTCATTATATCTTCCTCACATTTTCCACAAATACCTTCATAAGTTCAATGTCCTTTTTACCGGGCGCTATCTCCACCGAGCTCGAGACGTCTACACCATACGGCGAAAGCCTCTCTATAGCTTCACGCACATTACCGGGCGTAAGTCCGCCGGATAATATGACCGGTTTTAAAAATTCGAAATTCTCTACGATCTTCCAGTCGAAGCTTTTACCCGTCCCGCCTTTCGACTTTTCGCTATATGCGTCGAACATATAAAAATCAACATCATAATCATTAATACCTTTAAGGCTGGCACTATCCTTTATCCTGAAGGCCTTTATAACTTTGTAAGAGTCTTCTCCGATCTTTGCGGCGGAAAATCCGGCACAATAATCGGGCGGCTCATCCCCATGTAATTGAATTATATCAAGAGCGCACTCCCCGGCTATCTCAAGTACCTTATCCTTATCCATGTCTACAAATACTCCCACCTTGGCTATAAAAGGCGGCAGCTCATTTGCGATATCTCTCACAATCTTCGGCTCGACATATCTTTTGGATCCGCTATAAAATACGAACCCCATCATATCTATATCGAGTCTCGCCGCGGCTATCGCGTCTCTCTTGTTGGTTATACCGCACATCTTGATCTTGGTCATTGTAAGCTTTCAGCTATCAACTTTCAGCTATCAGCTATTAAAACTGACAACTGGCGGCTAATAGTTAGTGTCTTATGAGTTCTCGCATTTTAGCGCCAATGTCATCGGCCTCCATGAACGTTTCTCCTATCAAAACCGCGTTCACCCCGAGTGACTTCAGGAACATTATATCCTCATAGCTCTTTATGCCGCTTTCGGATACTATAATTTTATTCTGCGGAATCAGCCTGATGAGGCGCTGTGTAACTCCCAGTTCTACCTTAAATGTATGCAGATCCCTGTTATTGATACCTATTATGGATGCGCCTATAGCAAGCGCTTTCTCAATATCCTCTTCATTATGGACCTCAACAAGGCAATCGAGCCCAAGTTCGGTCGCCAGATTATAGAATTTGGAGATCTGTGCCATGGAGAGTATCTCCGGGATGAGCAATATGGCTTCGGCTCCGGAAGCGACGGTTTCATAGATCTGATACTCATCGATGAAAAAGTCTTTTCTCAATATCGGTATCGATACATTTCCCCGCACCTTAGATATGTACTCCAATCTGCCCTCGAAGAACCGCTCGTCCGTGATCACCGATATGGCGCTCGCTCCGTTGGCCTGATATGTGATGGCTATCTTGACCGGATTGAAATCGCCTCTCAATATACCCTTTGAAGGAGACGCTTTCTTTATTTCAGCTATAAGATTTATGTGGTGCGGCCGCGATATGTTCTTCTTGAAAGAGCTCTTGACCGACAGGCTCTTTATCTCTTTTATAAGATCCCCTTGAGGCTTGGCTTTCTTAGCCTCATCGACCATTTTTCTTTTCTCTTCGATAATCCTTGAAAGTATCATATGTTAGTCATTTCTATCAGCTTCAACAATTTATCGAGCGCGCAACCGGAATCTATCGACTCTTCGGCGAGTTTCACGCCCTCCTTAAAGTTTCTCGAACGCCCCACGCATACGAGACCGGCACTGGCGTTCGCAAGAACGATGTCCCTTTGCGCGGGCATAGCGGAAGCTTTTAATACCGACAAAAGTATTTCGGCGTTCTCCTTTGCGCTACCTCCTTTTATATCTTCGAGCCGCGCTCTCTTAAATCCAAAATCCTCCGGTTTAACATCATAAGTATCGATCCTGCCGTCATTGAGCTCTGAGATTTTTGTATTACCTGTAATCGTTATCTCATCAAGTCCATCCATGCCATGGACCACAAAAGCCCGTTTCGAACCAAGATTCTTGAGAACTCCGGCTATTATTTCCGTCAGTTGCGGGCTATACACACCTATCACCTGGTGCGTAGCGCAGGCCGGGTTGGAAAGAGGCCCCAGTATGTTGAATATGGTCTTACCTCCCAGCTCTTTTCTGGGTAATGCCGCATATTTCATCGCGGCATGAAAGACCGGCGCAAACATGAAGCCTATGCCTACCTCATGAATACACTTGGCTACGGGCTCAGGGGCAATATCTATCTTGACGCCGAGCGCCTCCAGGACATCCGCTGAACCGCACTGTTGCGAAGCGGATCTATTGCCATGCTTCGCCACCTTCACACCGCATCCTGCTACTACAAACGCCGCTGTCGTAGATATATTGAATGCGTTTATCCCGCTGCCCCCGGTGCCACAGGTATCCAGAACGGTATCTGTACCGGAATCTATACGGGCCGATCTAGCCCTCATGACCCTGGTTGCGGCGGTTATCTCTACAATGCTCTCACTTTTTTTACGCAACGCTTCGAGGAACGTTTTTATATCAGCGGGCGCTGCCCTGCCTGACATTATTTCGTCAAAGACTCCGCGCGTCTCGTCCTCTGTAAGATCGATCTTTCTAACAACCTTTTCTATAGCTTCTTTTATCACACTTACCTCGCAAACTACTTTTTCAGCTTAAAGCTTATAGCTTTAGAAAATTACTCAATATCTTCATCCCTTCACCCGTCAATATTGACTCCGGGTGAAACTGGACTCCCCATACAGGATACTTATTATGTTTCAAGCCCATTATCTCTTCATCTTTACCCTTCGTTTCGGCTGTAACGCTCAAAACATCCGGCAAGGTCTTGCGCTCCACCACAAGAGAGTGATATCTCGTCGCCTCAAAAGGGTTTTTGATTCCAGCAAATATCTCTTTTTCGTTATGGTATATAAGCGACGTCTTCCCGTGCATTATATTTTTTGCGCGCACTATCCTTCCGCCAAAGACCTCTCCTATCGATTGATGCCCCAGGCAGACGCCCAATATGGGCACTTTGCCGCCCATGCTTCTTATAAGAGGCTCCGATATCCCGGCATTTTTAGGCTCCCCGGGACCCGGCGATATGACTATCTTTTCCGGATTTTTGCTCCTCACTTCATTTATAGTGATCTTATCATTGCGATAGACCTCCAACTCAGCCCCGAGCTCGCCGAAATACTGCACCAGATTATAGGTAAACGAATCATAATTATCTATGATGAGTATCATTCCAACCCTCTCTCGGCCATCTCTATGGCCTTCAGTAACGCCTTCGCCTTATTCATGGTCTCTTCAAACTCTTTTTCCGGATTCGAATCAGCCACCAGACCCGCCCCCACCTGTATATAAGCTGTTTTATCTTTGATGATAATAGTGCGGATAGTTATACAGGTATCGAGATTGCCCGAGAAGCTGAAATATCCTACGCTCCCGGCATATGGCCCGCGCCTCAGGTTCTCCATCTCTTCTATGATCTCCATGGCTCTGACTTTCGGAGCTCCCGTAACAGTACCTGCGGGGAATGTCGCCCTGAATAGATCGAACGCATCCTTATCCTTCTGTAAAGTGCCTGAAACATCGCTCACTATATGCATAACATGGGAGTACTTCTCGATCGTCATCAGCTCAGAGACTTTTATCGTTTTGAATTCACACACTCTTCCTATATCATTACGCCCCAGATCGACCAGCATTATATGTTCGGAAGTCTCCTTCGGATCGGCCAGCAGATCTTTTATAAGCGCCTCATCCTCCGCCCCGGAGGAGCCGCGCGGGCGCGTCCCCGCTATGGGCCTGACTTCCGCTACGCCATTTTCACAGCGCACCATGATCTCGGGCGACGAACCAACGAGGAAGAAATCTTTTAATTTAAGATAATACATATATGGTGAAGGGTTTATCGAACGCAGTGCCCTATAAACATGGAAAGGATGGCAATCTATCGACAGTTTGAGACGCTGCGAAAGCACGGTCTGTATTATATCCCCGCTCTCGATATGTTTCTTTGCCTTCTTGACCATCGTCTCAAATTGCGCCTTTGTAACATTGGATTTTAAAAAGCCCGGATGCTGCCTCTTCCTGGGCGGTCCGGCATAATTCACATCGGGCATAGGCCCTTTGAGGTAACCGGCTATCTTTTCTATTCTTTTTACGGCCTTATCATACGCTAAAACGGGGTCGCCGTCCACGTGCACATTCGATATGATCTTTATCTTATGATCCACATGATCGAATATGAGCAGCATATCGGTCAGCATGAATACGCAATCCGGCAGGTGCAGGTCATCGGGATTCTTATCTGGAAGTTTTTCTATGAATCTGACCATATCGTATCCGAAAAATCCTACTAACCCGCCTGAAAAACGCGGAAGCCCTTTTACGTCCACGAATTTATATCTGTTCAATATCTTCTTAAGCTCATTTATAGGATCCTTTGAAGTAAAACTCGAAGATATATTACCTTCGGTAAGAGTGATCTTGCCGAGCTTGCTGGAAAATACGAGCGATGGGTCGCTTCCCAATATAGAATAGCGCGCAAGACGCTCACCGCCTTCAACAGATTCGAGCAGAAACGAATAATCGCCCTTATCTATCTTGGTAAATGCGGACAGAGGCGTCTCAAAATCGGTCAATATATCGCGATATACCGGTATGAGATTGCCCTTTTTGGATAACTCTATAAACTCTTCCTTACACGGATAGTACATCATTTACGAAGTCCCTGTTTTCTTCGATTTCTTCGCGGCGTCCGCCGAAGCGCCTTCTCCGGCAAGCGTTGATTGCGAAGGCGGATAGACCTGCTTCGGATCGAATATGCGTTCGGCCGCTATATTTATATTGCCGTCTTTATCTATCTGGCGAAAATAGCAGCTGAAGTATCCTTCGTGGCATCCCGCTTTCACCTGTTCTACCTCAAACAGGAGAGAGTTTCCTTCGCAATCTATGCTCACCCTTCTCACATGCTGAATACACCCGCTCGTCTGGCCTTTTAACATAAGTTTTCCTTTTGATCGCCTGAAGACATAGACCTTGCCTTCATCAAGCGTCTTCTGCAGGGCATCCTTATTCATGTAACAAAGGGTCAGAACCTCTCCCGATACCTCATCCTGAATGATCGCAGGTATCAAACCTTTTTCATCTAATCTTATCTTCTCTAAAATTTTATCGATCTTCATATTCGTACATTTACCCCTTTCTTCTTCAAATAATCCTTGGCTTCGCCCACAGAATATGTCCTGAAATGAAATATCGAAGCCGCGAGAACGGCGTCCGCTTCTCCGTCGGTTAACGCTTCATAAAGATGTTTTAAATTACCGGCGCCGCCCGACGCTATAACCGGAATACGGACGGATTCGCTTATCCTCTTAGTCAACTCTATATCATAACCTTCTTTAGTGCCGTCATAGTCCATGCTCGTCAGAAGTATCTCCCCGGCGCCGAGGCTCTCCGCCTTTCTGGCCCATTTAACAGCGTCAAGCCCCGTGGGCGTACGCCCTCCGTTTATGTATACCTCCCATTTCTGGATATCTTTAGTCTTCGCCCTGCATCTGGCGTCCATCGCCACTACGATACACTGGCTTCCGAATCTTTTCGACGACTCTTTTATAAAATCCGGCCTCTTGACAGCCGCCGTATTTATAGATACTTTATCACAGCCGGCATTCAACAGGTTCCTGATATCATCAACGGTGCTTATCCCGCCTCCTACCGTAAACGGCAGGAATATAGACTCCGCCACTTTATTCGCCAATCTTATCGTGGTCTTGCGCTTCTCATGGCTCGCCGTGATGTCGAGGAATACGAGCTCGTCAGCGCCCTCCTTATCATAGAAGCGGGCGTTCTCTACGGCGTCACCCGCGTCGCGCAGGTTTACGAAATTCACGCCTTTCACAACGCGCCCGTCTTTAACATCGAGACAAGGTATTATTCTTTTTGTGAGCATATCCGGATCGCTTCCTTAAGATCTACTGTCTTCTCATACAACGCTTTACCTATTATCATACCTTTGAGCCCCCTGCTCTCCAGAGCCTTAAGCCTTCTCACATCCTCTATGGTCGAAACACCTCCGGACGCTATGATATCTATGCCCTTGATTTTTAATATCTCTTTCAGGCTACCGATATTCGGACCGCTCATCATCCCATCCCTTGAGATGTCCGTATAATTTATAGTCTTGATGCCGAGGCCTGCCATCTTCCCGGCAAGATCTACAGCCTTAATTTCCGTTTTAAAGAGCCATCCCTTTGTAAGTACGATCCCGTCCTTAGCGTCTATACCTACTACTATCTTTCCGCCAAACATCTTCGAAGCCTTAGATATAAAGTCTCCCTCAAGAGCTCTCGTGCCTATAACTACCTTCTCTATGCCGGCGTCTATCAAGCCCTGCATCGTCTCGAGATCACGTATACCGCCGCCAAGTTCTATCTTTACGTTTACGCTATCGATCATCTCCTTGACGAACTTGAGATTTTTCGGTTTCCCTTCGATCGCGCCGTCCAAATCGACCACGTGGATCAACTCCGCACCCTGCGTGGCCCATATCCTCGCAACCTCAAGTGGCGAATCAAAATAGACGGTCTCGCATTCGGCTTTGCCCTGCGTCAGACGCACAACCTTACCGTCTCTTATATCTATAGCCGGAATTACTTTAATCATAAGCGGACAAAGTTCTTTAATATTTTCAATCCCAGTTCCTGGCTCTTCTCAGGATGAAATTGAAACGCATAGATATTGTCTTTGCATACTCCCGACGCGAAATCTATGCCGTAGCTGGTCGTGGTCAGAACGACCTTTTTATCTACCGGTTTAACATAATACGAATGCACAAAGTACATACATGAATTATCCGGAACATTTTTCAGGATTTTCGAACTCCGAACTTTCAACTTTGAACTATTAACTATATTGTTCCAGCCCATATGAGGCACTTTCAAATTTGCTGCGCAAATTTGATCCTGAGAACGCGACAAACAGGAGCGTTCGAAGGATCTTCGCCCCGCAAATTTAAACCTCTTCACAGCGCCCTTCAAGAGACCAAGCCCCCTGACGCCCGGCGATTCTTCGCTTCTTTCGAAAAGAAGCTGCAGGCCCAGGCAGAGCCCCAAAAAAGGCTTGCCCACATTTATGGCGTCTTTTATCGGCTTTACAAGTTTACGTTTATTCAATTCCTTCATCGCCTCGCCGAACGAACCGACGCCCGGGAATACTATCTTATCTGCCTTCAATATATCTTCGGCGCGGGACGAGACCTTTGCCTTTGCGCCCACAACCTCAAGCGCCTTTCTGACAGAGTGCAGATTTCCCATACCGTAATCTATGACTATAATCATCTTCTTAATCGATTCTTCCTTTTGTCGACGGTACACCTTTACGGCGCGTATCTATCTGAGTTGCTTCGTCCATAGCTATGCCGAACGCCTTAAATACCGCCTCGAGCACATGATGCACATCCTCACCCGAATATATCTCCACATGGAGATTTATATTAGCGCTCTTTGCGAAAGCGTCCATGAAGTCCTTGCCGTCATCTATGGAATACTTGTCTTCTCTGGGTATCGTCTGGCTATATGACGGTATTCTCCATAGATACGCGTATCTTCCTCCGATATCGACCATGACTTTGGCGGCCGCCATATCCATGGGAACTTCTTTCGAACCATATCTCTTTATCCCCTTGCAGTCGCCCAGCGCTTCCTTAAATGCCTTGCCAAGGCATATCGCTATATCTTCATTGGTGTGGTGTGCGTCCACATTCAGATCGCCCTTGGCTTTTAACGTAAGGTCAAACAGTCCGTGAAACGCAAAGAGCGTCAGCATGTGATCGAGAAATCCTATGCCGGTGCTAATTTCTGTTTTTCCGCTGCCATCCATAATTAACTCGCCCGCTATGTCCGTTTCAGTGGTTTTACGTCTTATTTTAGCCATACGTACTTTCTTCGTCATTATTAACTCCTTCTTGCTATCAGCTATCGGCTTTTTTGCAGAAAGCTTATTCAAATCTCACTTTAACCGAGTCCAAGTGCTTCTTCAATCCTTCTATTTCCGCGATCTTCTCCAACGGCCCGCGGATCTCTTCCAGGGCGCTCTTAGTATATGACAATATGTGCGAACATTTATAGAAGTCCTGCACACCGAGGCCGGAGAAGAACCTGGCGCTTCCGCCCGTCGGAAGAACATGGCTCGGCCCGGCGACATAGTCTCCTACCGCTACCGGCGTATACGGCCCCAGGAATATAGCGCCCGCGTTCACTATTTTCTTCGCGATCTTCCTGGGATCCTTGGTCAATATCTGAAGATGCTCGGCCGCCAGTTTATTCGCTACATCGGCCGCCTCATCCATATTTTTCACTAACATTATATATCCTTTGAAAGGCTCTTTCTTAAGGATCTTTACTATCTTCTTCGAATTAGTTATGAGTATGGATAATCCCATAAAATGCTCGCCCTGTGCCTCAAGATCCGATTTTATATAATTTATATTGGACGACTGGTTCGCTATTATCACCACTTCCGTAGGGCCGGCGAGCATATCGATATCGCAGAAACCGAATACCTGGCGTTTCGCCTCGGTGACATACGCATTGCCGGGCCCCACTATCTTATCCACCCTCGGTATCGTCTTTGTACCAAAGGCAAGCGACGCTATCGCCTGGGCTCCGCCAACCTTATATATCTCATCCACTTTCAAAAGATTCGCCACAACAAGGATATAAGGATCGATCGATCTGTATTTATTGGGCGGCGTAACGAGCACCACCTTCTTGACGCCCGCCATCTTCGCCGGTATCACCGTCATATAGACGCTCGAAACTAAAGGCACGGTGCCGCTCGGAACATAGACGCCCACCTTCTCAAGCGGCATCACCTTCTCGCCCAGCAATACGCCGTTGGTATCTTTTATATTCCAGGATCTCTTAAGGTGTTTTTTATAAAATTTCGTAACATTATCTATTACTACCTTTAACGCCGATATGAACTCCGGTTTTATATCCTGGTATGCGCCCGAAGTCTCGCATTCGGAGACCCTGAGATCTTTCGGGGTTAGCTTTATCTTATCGAACTTGCGCGTATATTTTATGACCGCGTCATCGCCGTAAAGCTTCACATTTTCTATGATATTTCTTACGCTTTCGGTGACGCGCTTATTGCGCCCGGAATTCCTGTCGCATAATTTCTGGAATTGCTTACTACCGACCCTCACGAGTTTCATATATTCACCTCTAAAGTTATTAGCATGATAATTGCTTCTTAATAATTGCGCCTATCTTCTCGAGCGCTTCCGGCAACCTGCTATTATCTTTACTTCCGCCTTGGGCGAATTCAGGGCGGCCTCCGCCCGAACCATTCAATAATTTAGCTATCTCTTTCGCCAGGTCTCCCGCTTTCATACCTTTTCCGACCAGATCATTCGTCAATGAGACCATGAAGGACGCCTTTTCGTCATCGGTGAAAGCAAGAATAATGAGCGCCGAAGGAGTCTTCGATCTTATCCTGTCGCTCAATGCCCTCAAACCGTCCATATTAAGTCCGTTTATTGTAGCTATTATCACTTTCGTATTGCCAAGCGTCAGGGCTCCGGCGATCAATGTATCTATCTTCGCCATCTCTTCGCTTAGCCTGCCGGCCAATTTCTTCTTCTCTTCATCTTTCCTGTTCTGCGCTTCAAGCCTGCTCTTTTCAACCTCCGTCTGTCTCTTCATCCACTCTTTCGCGGCTTCGGCCGTTACGGCTTCGATCCGTCGTATACCGGAGGCTATCGAACTTTCACTCGTTATCTTAAATGATACTATATCCTTTGTATTATCAACATGCGTGCCGCCGCATAGCTCTTTCGAAACATCTTCTATAGATACAACCCGCACTATGTCGGAATACTTTTCGCCAAAGAGGGCCATCGCCCCGTCTCTCTTCGCGTCCTCCAGCGGCTTGATCTCTTTTTTAACCGGTATCGCCTTTTCTATATCCAGATTCACCATCTCTTCGACCCGCGCTATCTCTCTCGGATCCATCTTTTTAATGTGCGTAAAATCGAACCTCAAATGATCCTGATCTACCAATGAGCCGGTCTGGTGAACGTGCCCGCCCAGGACTTTTCTCAAAGCGGCCTGAAGCAGATGTGTAGCCGTATGATTACGCATGATCTTGCGACGAACGTCTTCATTTATCGAAACCCTGGCGGTCTCGCCTTTTTCGATCTTACCGCGGAGAGCTTTCCCTATATGAACGATCGTTTGTCCGAACCTCTTGGCGTCCTCAACTTCAACGGCACCCGATTTCGTTTCGATCTTGCCCCAATCACCCGCCTGTCCGCCGGACTCCCCGTAAAATGGAGTCTTATCGAGTATTATCTCACCGCCTTCGAGAACCGCCAGAACCAAGGCCTCAGCGTGAGCCTTCTCGTATCCTAAGAATTCCGTATTCAGCCCGAGCGCCTCTACCCTCTTCGCAAAGGTATCGGTAAATATCTCACCTTTTATCTTTGTCTTTAGTCTCGACTGATCCCTCTGTCTTTCAAGCAGGCCATCAAACAGTTTTTTATCTATCTTTATATGGAATTTTTCCGCCGATTCTTCCAG
>Ga0265297_10003196_pt1 | contig 30324 bp, 33 predicted proteins | sample Munlanlwell13791_FD_192502 | JGI IMG/M metagenome (GOLD analysis project Ga0265297, IMG submission 192502) | Leachate microbial communities from a municipal landfill in Southern Ontario, Canada - Leachate well 137-91 | ecosystem: Engineered > Solid waste > Landfill > Unclassified | place...
CAATTTTTTCAGGTGTAGGAAAACACCCAAGCTATATTCTTTTTTTAACGGCTGATGCTTTTGGTATTTTACCACCAGTAGCCAAACTTGACGTTAATGGTGCCATGTATCATTTTATGTCCGGTTATACCTGCAAACTGGCTGGGACAGAACGGGGTATCACTGAACCCAAAGCTACTTTCTCGGCATTTTTTGGTGGTCCATTTATGGCTTTAAAACCAATTGTCTATGCCAATTTATTGAAACAATATTTAAAGAAATATAAAACAAAAGTTTATCTGGTAAATACTGGTTGGTCTGGTGGACCATATGGAGTCGGTCACCGCATCAGCATTAAAGATACGCGCACTATTGTTACTTCTATTATTGAAGGAAAAATAAATAAAAATAAATTCTATCACAATCATCTTTTTAATCTCGACATTCCCATTACAATTCCAGGAGTAAATCCGGAAGTCCTCAATCCAAAGGATCTCTGGAAAGATAAAAAAGATTACGATGAAAAAGCAAAAAAATTAGCTCTATTATTTATTAATAATTTCCAAAAATTTTCCCGTATTCCTCGAGAAATTGTGGAGGCGGGACCAAAATATGTTATCTAATAGAGCTCTTTTTATTAATCCTTCTGCCACTTTAACTATTACCTCAAAAGCAAAACAGATGAAAAAAGATGGAATAGATGTTATTCCGTTTGCAGCCGGAGAACCTGATTTTGACACACCAGACAATATTAAAAAGGCGGCTATTGAAGCTATAAATAGTGGTTTTACTAAATACACTCCAACTAGCGGCATCCCCGAACTTAAAAAAGCTATTTGTGAAAAATTAAAAAAAGATAATTACCTTGATTACGAACCGGAAAACATACTCGTTAGTACTGGAGCAAAACAATGTCTTTATAATATTGTTCAGGCGTTGATTAATCCCGGCGATGAGGTTTTAATCCCAACTCCTTATTGGGTCAGTCATCCAGAGATGGTAAAGCTCGCCGATGGTAAATGTGTTTTTTTACCGACTATTAATTTTAAAATCAATCAAAAAATATTAGAAGCGGCTATTACAAATAAAACAAAAGCATTAATTTTGAACTCCCCATCCAATCCAACCGGCGTCGTTTATAACGAACAGGAATTAAAAGCAATTGCCGACATATGTAAAAAATATTCAATATATGTCATTTCTGATGAAATTTATGAATTGCTTATTTATGAAAAAAAACACATATCTATTGCCAGTTTTGATCAGGATATTAAAAAATTGACTATTGTCGTCAACGGTGTCTCCAAAACATACGCCATGACCGGTTGGCGCATTGGCTATTGTGCCGGACAAAAAGAAATAATAAAAGCCGCCACATCAATCCAGGACCATTCAACATCAAATCCCAACAGTATAGCTCAAAAAGCAGCTCTTGAAGCTTTGACAGGACCGCAGAATGTAATCAAAAAAATGAAATACACCTATCAAAAAAGGCGCAATTACATGACACAAAGATTACAAAAAATTAAGGGAATAAAAACGGCTTTACCCGATGGAGCGTTTTATGTTTTTGCTGATGTTTCTCAGTTATATAATCAAAACATTCCTAATTCTACTGAGTTTTGTCGCCAACTCTTGGAAAAAAAATTTGTTGCAACCATTCCAGGGAAGGCATTTGGAGATGATAAATATATTCGCTTAAGTTATGCCACCAGTGAAGACAACATTAAAAAAGGTCTTGATAGAATTGAAGCTTTTGTCAAAACTTTTGCTGTAAAATAACAGCATGCAAATCATTGCCGATCTTCATCTTCATTCCAAATACTCCCGGGCGGTTTCACAAAAAATGGATCTTAATGAAATTGCCGGTTGGGCAGATAGAAAAGGAATAAATCTTGTAACTACCGGCGACTGGACCCACCCGATGTGGCTTAGGGAAATAACCCAAAAACTTGAAGAAACGTCTGCCGGAATTTACTCCTTGAAAAAATCAATCAGTAAAGCACGTTTTGTTTTAACCACGGAAATTTCCAGTATTTATACCCAAGGCGGAATAACCCGTCGTGTCCACAATCTTATTTTTTCTCCTTCAATTACTATCTGTGAAAAAATAATTAAACAGCTACAAAACAGAAGTTGCAATCTCATGTCTGACGGCCGACCAATTATTGGTTTATCATCTAAACAGTTATTAGAATTAATTTTAACCGTTGATAAAAATGTTTTTTTTATTCCTTGTCATGCCTGGACTCCTTGGTTTTCCATTTTCGGATCAAAATCTGGCTTTAATTCGATAAATGAATGTTTTGGTGATTTGGCAAAGGAAATTTATGCCGTAGAAACCGGCTTATCATCTGACCCGATAATGAATTGGCAAATTAAGGAACTAGAAAACCGCTCGATTGTTTCTTTTTCCGACGCCCATTCGGGAGCAAAGCTAGGTCGGGAAGCGACAGTGTTTATTCCAAACTCAATTTCAAATTTCAAATTTCAAATTTCAAATTTAACTTACTCTGATATCGTTGACGCAATTAAACAAAATCCCAAGAGTAAGTTAAAGATTGGTTATACGATTGAGTTTTTTCCGGAAGAAGGAAAGTATCATTGGACCGGACACCGCGCCTGCAATATTAGATACAATGCTAAAGAAACTAAAAAAAAAGGTATCGTCTGCCCTGTTTGTCACCAATCATTAACTGTTGGTGTGGAAAACCGCGTCCTTGATTTATCAGAAAAACTTTTAACCAGCGAGGATTTGTTGTTTATACAAAATAAGGTTGGTTTAACTTTTGTTTATGATAAGCAAAAGAGAAGAAAACCTTTTGTCTCACTCATTCCTCTACTGGAAATCCTAAATGAAGTAAATGGAGGATCCCCTACTAAAGCTCAAAGAGCATATGAGGAATTAATCAATAATTTTGCTACTGAATTTGAGATACTCTTAAGAAAAAATTATGATGAGATAGCCAAAGCAGGCGGAGAAAAATTGGCACAAGCCATTAAAATCATCAGAGAAAGAAAAGCATATGTTGATCCCGGCTACGACGGTGTCTTTGGGGTGGTAAAAATTTTTAAAAGCGAAAATGAACAAAAAAAGACAATTCAAGAAAAACAGATTAATCTTTTTTAATCAAACATTAGCTTTTATTTTCATTCTTCTATTACCCACACAATTTGGTAAACACTTTTTCTTTGATTTTTCCTATATCAATGGCATCCGCACCGATTATCTTGCCCCAACATTTTATCTGATTGACATTATTACTCTCTTACTAATCACATTAAATATCAAAACTGCATTTAAATTTTTTAAAAATAAAAAACTTTTATTATTTTTGTCCATATTAATAGTTAATTCTTTCCTTGCTCTTTCTCAACAACTTTCTTTTTATAAACTCATTCGAATTATGGAATTATTATCGATTGCGGCAATTTTTAGTTCAAAGATTTTGTCTAAACAAAAAATAATTACTGCCTTTACTGTAACCGCCGTCTTAGAATTTTTATTGGCTGTTGCTCAATTTATTAACAAAGGCTCTATCCAGGGAGTTTTTTATTTTTTTGGTGAAAGATATTTTTCTTCTTCTACTCCCGGAGTCGCCAAAATATCAATTGGCGGAATTGAAGCAATTCGCGCCTATGGCACTTTCTCTCATCCAAATTCTTTAGCCGGGTTTTATTTGCTTTTATATTTTTTTGTTTTAACTATTAATTCTCCCAAGGTTTCATTTTATTTAAAAAATTTAGGCCTACTAATTTTTTCACTTCTTATTTTTATTTCGTTTTCCAAAACGGCCATCATTGTTTATTTAGTATTAAATTTTATTTATTTATTTAAAACCAATAAAAAATCGTTTTGTCGAATTTGTTTTTTAGCAAAATTATTAGTGATTTTTATTACCTCTTTTGTTTTTTTTATTCCGCAGGGAGACTCTTTTAACCTATACAAACGAGTCATCCTTAATGGAAATGCTTTTAAAATTATGTCTCAAAAACCATTTTTTGGAGTTGGACTAAATAGCTATTTGCTTGCGCAGAAACAATTTCCCACAAAATTTTATGATTTTTTAAATCAACCTGTCCACAATATTTTCTTACTCTTTTTTAGCGAGATTGGCTTAGTTGTTGGAAGCTTTCTAATTCTAATTTTTTTCAATAAAATAAAAAAGTTTATCTTGGAAAAACCCTATATTTTTATGGTTATTTTATTAACTGGATTGCTCGATCATTACTGGTTGACATTAATACAGAATTTTCTACTTTTGGGGATTATAGTTTGGTAAGTTTTTGTTTTATTTCTGCATTAATTCTGATTATTTGATTGATTGATTCACTTTCTCCTTGAGGTAAATCTTTAAGTAAAGTTTCGGCTACTTCTAAATGTTTAGCGTTACTTAGTCGAACACGTTCTGTAAATTCAGACGAGGCAGATACCCCTTCTTTTTTTGATTGCAAAAGAAGATCGGGAATCTTTAGCGAATATTTTTCACCTTTGGATAAAGTACTTACGGCCAAATTGCCCTTACCTTTTTTAGCCAGTAAAATTGCCATTGAAGTTCTCTTGTCTGACAACAACAAATACAGTTCTGCTTTTTTAATTTTTTCTCTTGTAAAAATATCAAGCGCCTTGTCTCTTATCGCCTTAACCAAATAAAGAGGATGGTCGGGCAAAATCCCAGGATAAGGCAATTCATATACGACTCTTTCCGAACCTATGGCTGATGTTTGAGAAAAATCTAATAAATAAAGACCTGTTGGAATCGTGAGTAATAAAAACAAAAGAGCAAGAAAAGAAAATAATTTTTTAAGCATATAAGGATTTTATTATATCAACAATAACTATAAAAAACAAACCCCCTCCCGAACACTCGGGAAGGGGCATTTTTTTATGAAAAATAATGTTATTTGACCATTCTTTTTAAGCTTTTTCCAGCTGTAAAACCTGGAGTTTTGGTGGCTGGGATTTGAATCTCAGCTCCGGTTTGAGGATTTCTACCTTTTCTGGCTGCTCTTTTGCGAACCACAAAAGTTCCAAATCCTGTGACGACTACTTTTTCTCCTCTTTTTATAGCTTCGGAAATTGTTGAGAAAATAGTAGAGACGGCGTCTTTGGCTGCTTTGGCTGTTAAGCCTGCTTTTTTAGCTACTTGAGCTACTAAGTCTGCTTTTGTCATTTTTGTCACCCCCTTTCTTTCTTAAACTATTAATGAACAATAGCGAGAAGTGAAAACATCATCATCATAGTAATTTCTTGGCCTTCTGTCAATCTATATTTAAAACATCTTATTATAACAATCTATATCATTTATAGCGGATTGCAATAGGAAGAAACACTCGTAGAATTTGAAATTTAAAATTTTAAATTTTTAATAAATATTAAATTTTAAAATTCATTTCAAATTTCGAATTTAAAATTAAAAATTATTACTATATCTTTGTTGTGGCTTCTGTCCTAAATTCTCTGATAATGGTTACTTTTATTTGTCCTGGAAAAACTTCAAATTTTTTTTCCAATTCTTCTTTTATTTTTTCTGCCAATATAGTTGCTTCATCATCGGTTATTTCTTCCGGCCTAACTATAACCCGGAGTTCTCGACCTGCTTGTAATGCATAGGTTTCTCTAACACCTTTTTTTGATTTGGCGATATCTTCGATCGTTTTTATTCTTTTTAAATATTCTTGGAAATCTTCGTGCCGTGCTCCGGGTCTGCCGCCGGAAACCGCATCGGCTATATAAACAATTACCCCTTCTATTGAGGTAAAAGGTGTATCTTCATGATGAGTAGCAACTGAATCAATTATTTTTTTTGGAAAATGATGTCTTTTTAAAAGTTCTACACCCAAATCAATATGTGATCCTTCCTTATCATTAATGACTTTACCGATATCATGGAGAAGACATCCTAATTTAACAGTGTTAACGTCAATATTCAGTTCATGGGCTAGAGCAACTCCAATTTTCGTTTCCTCAAGCGTATGGGCTATCATATTTTGTCCATATGAATAACGGTATTTGAATTTTCCCAAGAGCTGGACAATTTCTGTCGGCAGATTAAAAACTCCTACTTTATGAGCTAATTCTTCACCGGCCCGAAAAATTATTTTCTCTACTTCCTCTCTAGTTTTTTTAACTATTTCTTCGATTCGTTCCGGCTGAATACGCCCGTCTTTGATTAATCTTTCCAGTGACAATCTCGCCACTTCTCTTCTTATAGCATCAAATGAAGAAACTTTGATTGTCCCTTCTTCCTCAAGATCAACATCAACACCAGAGGCTAATTCAAAAGCACGAATATTCCTTCCATCTTTCCCAATAATTCTTCCCTTAAAATCATCATTAGGTAAATTAATAACAGAAAGAGTATATTCGGCTACATAATCGGTGGCGCCGTATCTCATTGCCTCACTTAAAATTTCTTTTGCTTTTTCGTCTGCTTTTGTTTTTATTTCCTCCTCTTTTTCTTTAATCATTTTGGCTATATCTGCTTTTAGTTTTTCTTCCCACCCTTGAAGTAATAAATCTCTTGCCTGATCTTTAGTCATCTGAGCAACTTTTTCCAGTTTTCTAAGCATCAAGTCTCTTTTCTCTTCCAGTTCTTTTTTAATTAATTCGTTTTGTTCTTTTTCTTTTGAAAGTCCTGATCTTTCTCTTTCAAAAAAAGATTCTTTGTCGATAATTTGCTGCTCTTTTTTGACGACTCTTTTTTCAATTTCCAAAGCCTCAGTCACCGCTTCTTTTCTTTCTTTTTCCGCTTCTTGTTTGATCCTAAAAGCTTCTTCATTGGCTTTAAGAATAATCTCTTTGGCTTCTTGTTTGGTTTTTTCCAGTTCTTCGTGTGCTTTTTTATTGAAAAATAGGTTTTTGAATAATTTATGGAACATATTTAAATTTTTGGCGCTTTAATAGAAGGCTTTAAATCTAGTTTATCGCGTCAGCAAAAAGAAAGTGAGATACATATAATTTTAAAGTTGGCCTATCTATAAAAGCGAACTATTAATAATAGATCCTATTTTACTCCTTTTCCCAAAAATCTGCAATGGAAATATTTATAAAAAGTTAGCTACTGGCGCTGGTGTAGAAACGAAGGGCAAAATTCCAAAACTTTCGTGAAATGAATAAAAAAACTACGGCAAAAAAAATTAAACCGAACAAATCAACATAAGACATGTTCCCTAACAGTGCCTTGGTTGGGGTAATAATAACAAAAGTTAATGGTAGTAGAAAATAAAAAACAACGGGATTGGCCGTTTGAAACATTTCCCGAGGATAACGAATAACTATATTAATCGTGTATAAAAAATCAACTAAGTTTGATAAGTTTGTCTGCCAAATAATTAAGGTGCAAACCAATAACCAAACCGCGTACAAAATACATATACCAAAACCAATAAGCACAATAAATTTAATTACTGATAAAAACGTCAAGACCATGTGCATAATATTAAAAAGATAAACCACAAAACCGGCACCAATAAGTATTCTGACCAAACTGCTGTAGCTGAACCACCAAAGACTGGTTAAAAACTGAGGATCTACTGGCTTAACCAGCAGCAAATCAAATTCTCCCCGATTCATAATCTGGGAAAAGCGGCCGAAATTGCGGGAAAATACTGCATGAAAAATTCCGACAAAAATATTAAATATCGCTCCCAGTAATATTAATTGTTCTCTTGACCAACCATAAAAGCTAGTATTTCTTGAAGTTAATAGATAAATGGAAATTATCTGAAAAAGAGCCCAACCAATACTTCCAACAACACTATTTAAAAAACCTATCCTATATGCTAAAAGCACGTTAAAGTTCATTTTAAGTAAGCGCGCATAAATTTTAAGATAGCTTTTCATATTTTATTGACCCAGTGCTGTAAATTTTCTAATTCCACGCTGCCAAACGATCAAGTAAATTATTAAAAAAAATATTAGCCAAAAAGATTGTTTGGCTAATACTGACCAAATTTCCGCTACGTTTAACTGTCCCTGCAAAACAATAATAGGATAATAAATCATCGATGAAAATGGCATAATTTGAGCCGCCTGATACCAAGCTTTTGGCATCATATCAATCGGCATAATATAGCCGGCAAAAAGAATAATAATAATTTCTGACAAATGAAACAATCCATCCACATCCACAAACCAAAAAGCCAATAAACCCAATACCGCTTTAAACGTATAGGCAATAAAGAATGCCATTATCATCACACAAACAGACATTAATAAAATATTTGGCGTATTGGTTATTTGAATGGACAATTTAAAAACTTTGGTTAACATTACCAAAATACAGATGCCAAAAAAACCCTGAAGCACCCGATACGGTAACTCTTCGTAAAGTTTTTTCCAATAATAAGATAGCGGCTTGACTAAATAACTTGTTAATTGACCATATTGGATATCATTAACGGCAATGTCGCCTTCAATGTGTGACATTAGAAAAGCGCCCATAATTGTTACCAACACATAGTAAGTGACTATCAGTGAAAATTGAGCTCCTCTAATTGTTCCCTTCCAAAAAAGAATATAAATAAGCGGATTAATAGCTGTCACAAGCAACCAGACAAAAGATCTGGCTCTTTGTTCAACGATATGTTCAAAATGAAGTAATATTATCTTAAAATGTCTCATGATTTAAGTTTTATTTATTTCAAATATGTGGCGGATAATCGTTTCGATTTCAGGATCTTCGATGTTAATATCTTCTACAGGATAATTCTTAAGAATTAGGGCAGCAGCATCTCGGGAGTTTTCAATAGGCACTGCTAATTTTACTTTTAACGGATCATATTCTTTTATTTCACCAAAGTGGGTTAATTTTGACCTATCTACTGGTTTATCAAAAAAAACAGTTAATAATTTATTTACTGCATATTTTTTAACTATATCTTCAAGATTTCCATCAAATATTATTTTTCCCAAATTAATAATAATAATTCTTTTACACAATTCTTCGACGTCTCCCATATAGTGACTGGTAAGGATAATGGTTGAATTATATTTTTTGTTATATTCTTTGATAAACTTACGCAGATTTTTTTGCATGACCACATCTAAGCCGATTGTCGGTTCATCAAGAAATAAAACTTTGGGCGTATGAATAAGACTAGCAATAAGTTCACATTTCATGCGCTGGCCAAGTGAAAGTTTTCTTACCTGTACGTTTAGTATTTCACCAATATCAAGAAGTTCCGACAATTCATCAATTATTTTTTTATACTTTTTATCATCTACCTGATAAATTTCTTTATTAAGTAAAAAGGTCTCATTTGGGGGTAAGTCCCACCATAATTGATTTTTTTGACCCATCACTAATGATATTTGTTTTAAAAATTCTTTTTTTCTTTCAAAAGGATTAAATCCCAAAACTGAAATTTTACCGCCTGACGGAAATAAAAGCCCTGATAAACATTTAAGGGTCGTTGTCTTGCCGGCGCCGTTTGGACCGATAAATCCAACCAATTCTCCCTCGTCTATTCTGAAAGAAATATCATCAACTGCTTTTGAGTCATAATGTTTTCGCTTAAATAATGATTTGAACGAACCTAAAACTCCGGGTGGTTTTTGATAAATACGAAAATATCTATAAAAATGTTCAACTGAAATAATATTCATATATGAATGATAACAAAAATGAGGTTATTCTTGAGATAATTTATCAATTGTTTTTTTTATTGTGTCGAAGTTAAATCCTCGCCTAAGCATAAACTGGCTGGCTTTTTGAAAACGTTTTTTACTGTCAAGATTTTCATAACGTACCCAACGGGTAGATAAAGTTTTATATGCCAATCCTTCTTCATCTAGAGAATTTTGAGAAAAATATTCATCAAGAAGATTTTTTTCTATTCCCAACTTCATCAACTCACCCCTTAAGACATATTCACCCTTAGGCTTAATCAGTTTTCTCTGCTCAATAAATAGTCGAACAAATTTTTTATCATCAACCAGACCAATTTCTTCAAGATGAGCGGTTACTTTTTCAACAACATCTTGGTTTGTATGAAGAATCGCCGCCTTTTTTATGAGATATCTTTCTATTTCCTTTTTTGTTCTTGATCTGAACTTTAAATAAAAATAGGCAAAATTGAGAAGAGAGTGAAAATCATCCATAGCTTTATTTTTTCCCCATCACCTTTTCCAGCACTTCTTTAATCAAATGTTGTTTTAGTTTCTCATCTTTCGCCAAAACTTCTTTTATTTGTTCTTTTCCTTGACCCAAGATTTTTTCTCCGTATTTTATAAACGATCCACTTTTGGTTAAGACACCAGCGGCAATAGCTGCATCAACAATTCCTTCGGCTCTATCTATTCCTTCACTGGTTATAACCATTTCCGCTTCTTTAAAAGGCGGCGCTATTTTATTTTTAACCACTTTTACTCTGGCTCTTGTTCCATAAACAACATTGTTTTTCTTTAAAGTTTCAATTTTGCGGACATCAAGCCTGATGGTGGCATAAAACTTTAATGCCAATCCGCCCGGAGTTGTTTCCGGATTACCAAACATAATACCGATCTTGTGTCTTATTTGATTGGTAAACACAATCGTGGTTTTTGATTTGGCGACAATCCCACCTAATTTACGAAGCGCCTGTGACATTAACCTGGCTTGAAGTCCCATCTGGGCGTCCCCCATTTCGCCTTCTATCTCAGAACGGGGTACCAGGGCGGCTACTGAATCAATCACTATCATGTCGACTCCGCCCGAACGAACCAAGGCTTCAACAATTTCCAAAGCCTGTTCTCCAGTATCTGGTTGAGAGATTAGAAGATCTTCCAGTTTTACTCCTAGAATTTTAGCCCAAGCCGGATCAACTGCGTGTTCAGCATCAACAAAAGCAGCTACCCCGCTTTTTTTTTGCATTTCGGCAATCATTGATAAACAAAGGGTTGTTTTCCCCGAAGACTCAGGACCAAAAACTTCAATTATTCTACCTCTGGGAACTCCACCTACTCCCAATGCCAAATCCAATGGCAAAACTCCCGTACTAACCACGTCTACCGCAGCTACTGGTCCTTCTCCAAAACGCATAATCGCACCTCGGCCAAATTGTTTTTGAATTTGTTCCATAGCTAGATTTACTGCCTGCTTTTTTTGATTTTTGTCATCACTTTTCATATTTTTAGAATAAATTTTAATATCTTATCTTAAGAAAAGATTTTGAAGAATGCAATGGCTTATAAGCCACAAAAATTAAAAAATGTAAATAAGAGCTATCGTTGTTACCCCCCATAAAAATAGAGTTGTTATCAGAGGAATATCGGTGGTAATAATTTTTTCCGGTCGTTCGCCTTCGGCCCTTTCATAAAGCAGTTGAGCATAACGAGCGATACCGTAAACAACCAAAGGAATGGTTATCATCAGCCATCTTCTTCCTTCAAATCCGGGAAAAATCTGGTGAAAAGTACGACTAAATGAACTTTGTGTCGTTTCTGGAGGCTTTTCCATATAATAAGTATAGGTCGAATAGGCAATGATTGTAGATGTAGCAAAAGTATATGTTAAAAAATCAAGAAAATGTTCTTTATATCTGAAAAGAGATTCTCTTGTATCGCTTCCCCGCAAAGTTAATTCCGCATGTCTCTTTACCGATGCCATAAATAAAGAGCCAAAAAAAATTGTTAATAAAAGCCAGATTGGAATATGAAATCCCGTTGCAACTTCACCAGCAAAAGTACGAATCATAAAGGAAAAGGAAATTGCAAACACATCAAACACTGGTTTTTTCTTTAAGTAAAGAGAATAAAAAAAATGCAAAACGAGGAAAACCAAACTTAGAAAAAATAATGAATAAGAAAAAAGAAGAGCAGCAATTAAGGAAACAATTGATAATATAAAAACGATAAAAGTCGCTTGAGCAACTGTAATCTCACCAGCTGCAATCGGGCGATTTTTTTTAACCGGATGCTTTTTATCAAACGGGTAATCAATAATGTCATTTAGAACATATGATGTAGATGACAAAAAACAGAAGACCAAAAAAGCATAAAAAGAACGACCAAAAAGTTCAATATCAAAAAGCTTGCCCGAAAAAATAATTGCCGTAAAAAGAACAAAGTTTTTTATCCATTGATTAACTCTAAACACCCGAAGATATATCCATATCTTTTTCATGTTCATTTAATTGAATTATACTAAATTTTTTATTATCATTGAAAAGTGATCAATCTTGATGATAGTAAAATTTATAATCAAACAAATAGTAACAAACAAGTACTTCAGTCTATTGATTTTTTAGATAAACAACTTGAACATTCATTTGAAGAATCATTAAAAATTAATATTCCAGAAGAATATACAAATTTTAATAAAATTGTGGTTTGCGGAATGGGCGGTTCAAGATTTACCCCCTTAATTATTAAGGAGCTTTTTAAAGAAGAATTAACCATTCCCTACATTATAAACGATGATTATCACTTGCCTGGTTTTGTCGATGAAAAAACATTGGTTATTTTATCTTCTTATTCAGGAACAACAGAAGAGGTGCTTTTCTGCGGAAAAAAGGCTTTAGAAAAAAAGGCAAAACTCGCGGCTGTAAGTTTGGGGGGAGAAATTAAACCTTTTATTGAAGGAATAAAAGCCCCAGCCTATTTTTTTAACCATAAATATAATCCATCAAATCAACCAAGAATAGGATTTGGATACCTGATCGGAGGACACCTAGGCCTTTTGATTAAATTAGGTTTTTTGGAGAATGAAAGAAACATTATTAATCAAGCTATTAAAAAAGTTCCTTTTTTAATGAAAGATTTAAAAACCTCAGTCGCCAAAAAAAATAATCCGGCAAAACAACTGGCTTTACAAGTTTATGAAAGATATCCTTATTATATTGTTTCGGAATTTTTGAATGGGGTTGCTAATGGCTTAGCCAATCAAACCAATGAAACCGCCAAGTCAATTTCCAGCTTTAGAATTATTCCCGAACTTAATCATCATTTAATGGAAGGCCTTAAATTTCCTTCTGGTTTGAAAAAAATGGCTATATTTATTTTCTTTTATTCTTCAATATATTCATCCCCCATAAAAAAACGTTTTCACATTACTAAGGACGTAGTCGAACAAAATAATATAGAAACCGTCTGGCATGAGGTTAAAGGAGAAAACAAGGTGGAACAAGCTCTTTATCTTATGGGTCTAGGAAGCTATTTTACTTTTTATTTATCGACTCTTTACCAGCAAAATCCTGCCATTGTACCGTTTGTAGACTACTTCAAGAAAAAATTAAAAGAGTTAAAATAGATGTCTTTTGTGACCCTGCTAATTTGCAATTGGAATAGTTCTTTGATATAATATAGGCCATATGGATAATTTTAACAAAATTCTTTCTTTTATCCTTGGCCTCGTGGTCGTAATTGTCTTTTTAGCTATAATTACTAAAAAGGTGGACTTGAGCAAGGGTTTGTCGTTTTTAAAGAAATCAACCACTGGAGTGACAGTTACTCCCACACCAACCAAACTACCTACCCAGACTGTCGTTATTTCAGGAGTCAATCCAACCCCAGCCGTTTATAATTATCAAACAAAACAACCAGTAAACAGTCCAAAATCAATTCCGGCAACCGGCGCTCCTACAATTTTATTACCCTTAGCCATGTCTTCACTTTTTGCAGGCATAAAATTAAGAAAAACCGGCAAGAAATAACCTCTTTTAAGGAGAAGAAAAACCAGGAATTTTAAGCACTCCATTGGCAATAATATTGACTATAAAAACGGAAAAGATAACAAATATTATTCCAATTACCGAACCCATAACCACTCTCTTTCCCTGATTTAATTTTTCCGGTTCAGCCTGAGAAGTTAAAATTAGGAATGATCCGTAAATTAGAAACATCAAGGCTATTCCTCCACTCAAAGGAAAAATCAACCTATTAAGTAAAAAATCCACAATGTTGGCTGCCGCTCCCTCGTGAGTAAAATCGTTAAGATTTGTACTAACACAGCCAATCATGGTAAACATATGACCCGGATATGGTGTCGGCGGCATATTGGTAGAAACATCTATTTTTAAAGTATCGCCTGACAACGGATCTTCGCTTGCCGATTCATAAAGACATTCACGGCATTCGGGCCAATTTGCTGGCGGGTTTGTTTGGGGAGGAGCAGGATTATAATTTTTACAGTATCCACAAAGATCGCATTCTGCCTGGCGAACACCAATCTGTGCCAGTGCAATTTGACTGAAGGCAAAAACGAAAGTTATGATAAATAAAAACGTAAATAATATCTTTCGCATGATTTCAGTATACTTAAATGTATGAGAAAAATTCTCATTATTTTTTTAATGTTGTTTTTATTCTTTTCTCAGACAATCATTATTAATGCTGATGATTGCAATATAGACTGTCAAATTAACCAGGTAAGTGAAGAATTAAAAAAATCAAATGAAGAGTTAACAAACCAAACGGTTAATTATAATAAACTTTCTCAACAGCTTGAAAATATAAAAGCGACCATAGTTGTTTTGGGTGTACAAATTAAAAAAGGAGAAGAAACCTTAACCTATCAAAAACAACTTCTTAATGAACGGGCAAAATCTTATTACAAAAACATTAATCAAAATTCGCTTTCTTTGATTAATCTTTTAATGGCTGAAAATTTATCTCAATCATTACATGAGTTTTTTTATCAGAAAACAGTCGTTGATGACGATAAAAATGCCATTATCAAAATTGTTCTTTATATCAAAAATTTAGAAAGCGAAAAGATTAAACTCGCCGGTCTTAAGGTAGAGGTCGACAGACAATCACAAATAATTGCCGGGGAAATTTCGACAACCAAACAAAAAATCGCCTCCTTAAATACAAGACAACAACAACTGATTGCTCAAAAATTAGCTAGTCTTAATATTTCCCGTTCTGCAAATACTGCCGGACGCTGTGATAGTGATTTAACCAATGGCCGCGACCCAGGTTTTAGTCCTAAATTTGCCCTATTTACTTACGGTGTTCCCAACAGAGTTGGTTTAAACCAATATGGCGCTTATGGAAGGGCTAAGGCCGGACAAAACGAAGAAGAAATTTTAAGGGCTTATTATGATAATTTTGAATTAAAAAAAGATTATAACACTGGGATCAATATTAATGTTGATGGTTATGGAGGTTTTAATATAGAAGATTATGTTAAGAGGGTTTATGAAATTCCCGATTCTTGGACAGATAATAATCTTGCGGCTCTCAAAGCTCAAGCGGTTGCGGCCAGATCTTATGCATTAGCTTATACTAATAACGGTCAAGATTCCATTTGTGCAACAGAACAGTGTCAAGTTTTTAAGCCAGAAGAAAAGGGGGGCAATTGGAATACTGCGGTTGATGCAACAAGAGGTTGGGTTATGGTACAGGGTGGCTCGCCCGTTAAGGCTTGGTTTTCTTCAACCCATGGAGGATACATTTTCAAATCAGGAGAAATTGGCTGGTCCGACACTTCATGGACAAAACACGCGGGTGATTTTAACTCGGGTGTATCAAGTTTTTCCGATTTACAAAATAATGCTTATGATAAAGAATCTCCTTGGTTTTATTGTGATTGGGGATCAAGAAGTGAATACAGCAAAACTGCTTGGTTAAGACCGGAAGAATTAGCCGACATTATTAATGTAATTTCTTTGGCTCGCAATCTTTCCACCGAAGATAAAGATCATCTTTATCAGCCAGATAAACCAAATCCTGCCGGAAAAGAAACCTGGGATAGTAATCGAGTTAAATCCGAACTTAGATCTAGAAACATGACTGTTTTTAATTCCGTCAATGACGGTTCAGCTAATGCGGATTTTGGTTATGGAAAAACAAATTCTATTTCGTTTTCAGGAGATGGAGGAAGCATAGGTATTGACGCTGGCGAATTTAAAAACTGGTTTAATCTTCGCGCACCTGCCAATATCCAAATCGTCGGACCATTGTTTAACGTAGAGAAAAGATAAATTAATCACAAACTCTTTTAATGTAATTTAAAATTTCCTGTCTTTCTTTTTCATAAATTCTTAATGTTTTTCTTCGCAAATCCGAAGGCAGTGAATATGACGAATGAATAGAAAAATATTCATCAATCAGTTTGTCTTTTTTCTTTTCTACCTCTGTCAGATACATCGTTTTAAATTTATCGATGAGTTCACCCTTGACTCCATTTTTGTAGGCCAAGTAAAAAGCCAAGAGCTGCTCATCTTTGCCCAAGCCAGACGCACCATAAGCACTCTTTCCTCCATCTTTATCAAAAATTACATATAGATCTTCTTTGTCTAAAGACAACATGTCATTATTATAAAAACCAACACGATCGGGAGAAATATTTAGGGCTTTAAAATAAATATAAAGACGAGCACATTTGTCACAATGTCCGCACCATCTTCTTTTTTTAGCTTCCGGTCTTTCGGAAAAACACGACATTTGGAATTTGCCGATTTCCGGATAACGATAATGAAGGATGTAGGTGATGAAAAGGTCGTGAATCGGTTCAATTAAACTACCAACATGAGTATTAACAAAAAATTGTTTCGGGATATCTTGTAAAAATTGCATGGCCGAAATGCTTTGCTCAAAAACCGGATTAATTAAAAATCCTTCTCGATCTTTCGTATAAAAATTACAACTTTGTTCATTGCCGAAAAAAAGATATTTTGCTTGATAACCAAAAAAATAAGGAATTAGAACAAACGCATATTGTGAAAGAATAATGTCCCAACCCCAACACAAATCACTTGATTGTCTAAGTCTGCCGATTGATAATGGAAAAAATATTATTTCTTTACCGACTTTATTATAAAATTTGTTTGCTAATTTTCTTTTATGAGCATTTTCAAAACCACTTTGCGGTTCTTTCATGAAAACAGGAACAACTTTTATTCCCAATTCCTGCAAAAGCGCATAGGTTAAAAGACTGTCTTTTCCAAATGAAAAAAGAAGAATAGCTTTTTCTTTAAAAAAACGTTTTGCTTTTTTGCCACTGTAGGAATAATTTAAACTTTTATATTGGGTAAGGAAATTTGCATTATAAAGTTTTTTCAGCAGATCAGAAGTTAAAAGATTTTCATTTTGATGCTCATAAATTGTCATTGGAATTGAATAAAGAAGAATCTTGAAAAAAACCGGCTCAATGGGCGGATGGGGAAAATGATAAGCAACAGCTGAACCATTAATCATCGGCAAATGCCAAGTAGCAATGTAAGAAAGACTGTCGGCAAAAACTTTATGAATGCTTTTTGGAAATTTATTCCAAACGGATCTATTATAAACAATTTTAAATTTTTTTCTTTTTATTTTTATTTCAACTCCGTTTCGCAAAACCTTTCTGAAAATATGCAGTGTTTCCGCCATTTGCAATGATTATATTATTAAAGTATAAAATTTCAATACATATTTATATATAATTTTTAAAGATGAAAAAAAATAAATATATTTTCATAATTATTGGCCTTGGTTTACTAATATATTTCAATTCTCTTTTTAATAATTTTGTTTGGGATGATGAAGAACAAATACTAAATAATCAATTAATTCATTCTGTTCGAAACGTTTCGCTTTTTTTTAAGGGCGGGACTTTTAATACCGGTGGATCAGGAAACATGATGGGTATTTATTATAAACCCATCATGAGTATTTGTTTTTCTATTCTCTACTCACTTTTTGGACCACGCCCATTTTTCTTCCACTCGTTCCAATTGATTATTCACATAATTAATACGGTTCTGGTTTTTTATATTCTTAAGAAATTAATCAACAACAAACCTATTGCTTTTTTTATGTCGCTTCTTTTTTTAGTTCATCCAATAAATACCGAATCTGTTGTCTATATTTCTGCTCTCCAGGACGTGTTGTTTTTTTTCTTTGGAATGTTGGCTTTTCTTATTGTCGTTTATAAAGACAAATTAAGATTTCCTGAATTTGCTTTTATTTTCTTTTGTCTTTTTTTGTCTTTATTGTCTAAAGAAACAGGAATTATTTTTTTACCAATTATTTTTTTCTATTTGTTTTTGTTTAACAAAAAACAGTTATTATTGCTTTTAAACATCTTTATTTTTTTAATCGGTACATATTTTATTCTTAGATTTGGGTTAGCCAATGTTGGTTTAACAAAATTCGGAATATCCCCCATCTCTCGAGCAAATTTAGCAACACGATTAATTACCATTCCTAAAGTTATAACTTTTTATTTAAAAACTTTTTTCTTTCCAAAAAATTTATCCATTCTTCAACACTGGTTAGTAAAACAAATCAATTTTCTGGATTTTTATATACCGTTTGCGTTTAATATTATTTTCCTTATATTAGTTTTATTTTTTTATATTAAAAACCACAGTAAGACTTTTTTATTTTTTTTGCTGTGGTTGATTTTTGGTCTTTCTCTGCACCTACATATTTTCCCCCTTGATATGACGGTCGCCGAGCGATGGTTTTACTTACCAATGGTGGGAATATTAGGAATACTAGGTGTGGTTATTCAAAATTTGAAATTTAAAATTTTTAATTTGAAATTAATTTTAATTTTAATAATCATTACTCTATCTATCAGAACATTTATGAGAACTTTTGATTGGAGAAATGGATTTACTCTTTACGGACATGATATAAAAATTACTAGAGGAGCTTTTGATTTAGAGAACAATTATGGTGTAGAACTATTTAGGAATAATCATATTAAAGAGTCACGAAAATATTTTGAAAATTCTACTCGACTTGCCCCTTATTGGTGGGTTAATTGGAACAACTTGGGAGCGGCCGTAGAACAAGAAAACAATTTAACTTTAGCTAAAAAATATTATATGAATTCCATGAAAAATGGAGACTATTATCTGGCTTATCAAAACTATGTAAGAATTTTAATAAAAGAAAATCGGACTACAGAAGCAAAAAATTTTCTAACAAAAGTAGCTTTAGTAAAATTTCCTCAAAATCCTGAATTAATTAGGTTTTATAATCTTATTCAGAAGAATTAATTATCATGTTTGAAACCTTCTTGCCAATAGCGACCGCGTAATTAACTCCCCTATCATACGGATACGTCATTTCAAGATTAGCGATATAAAAATTCATTGCGGGAGTAATAAAATATGGTTTATTTTTTAAAAATTCATTATCAAAAATTGGCTGGGCAAATTGTTGTCTAAAAACATAAGAATTAGAAATTTTAAATTCAAATTCTGAAAAACAGTTTCTTAAAGCCGTAATATAGTAATCTGTTATTTGTTTATCTGTTTTCTTTAACAAATCATCATCGAGACTCAAGTAGTTTCCCAAATAAACAATATCTTGATTATTATAATTTTCTTTATTTATAAAATTTGTGTGCTGCACAAAAACCATAAAGGGAATTTTTTTACTGGCTATATTCAACCAGTATATTTTGTTTACAGGAAGCCCATTCATTTCCAAAACCACGGTAAGTGCCGATGAATAATTAATATTTTTCAATGCTTCTAAATATTTTTTGGGAAAAACTTTTTCGGTTGTTTTAGCCAGCAATGGTGAAGCAATTGTTGATAAGACTTTGTCGTATTTTTGATCATCTATTAAATAGTAATTTTTTACTTTTTCTATTTTGTTAATTATCTTCCCGGTTTTAATCAAAACCCCCTGCTCTTCATTTTTTAATACTAAATAATCAACTAAGGTTTGATAGCCTCCTCTGACATAACCTAGTTTCTTTGTTCTTTTTTTTATTCTGGCCCAAATAAAAGAGGCTAAAATATTTCCCGCATTTTTACCGAACTTTTCCCGAAAAAGCTGCTCCCACAAGATATTCCAAGCCTTTAAACCCATGGTTTTTTTTAAAAAATCTTCGCTCGTCTGCTTTTCCAGAAAAGGCAAAAAGGGTACCAGTTTAAAAAACAGCAAAACAAAACCCACTCTTATTCTGTCTAAGAGTGACAGGAGGGGAAACTTCAACAAATCTTGTGGAGTATCAAGAGGAAAAATCTCATTACTTCCGTCATTATATAATGACGCGGTTATTGGTGATTGGAAAAAAATATCTTTAAAACCAATTTCTTTGGCAAAATTTAAAACGTCCAAGTCATTAGAAAAAAAATGGTGATATGATTTCTCCAGTGACCAACTCCACCTTTCATTCTTAAATCCTGCCGCTAATCCTCCCAACTCTTTCTCTTTTTCAAAAATAGTTATCTCATAACCTTCTTTAGCCAGATAATATGCAGCTGTTAACCCCGTAAATCCCCCACCAATAATCGCAATTTTCATAAATATGATTATATAATAGAAAACCAAAAATTAATTACCGCAGAATTAACGAAGATTCACCGCAGAATTATCGTGTTTCTTTTTTTGCTTTTACAACCCCAATTAAGACCGTTTCAATAAACAAAGTTGTTGGAATGGCCAAAACTACTCCTAGAGTACCCGCGAGTTTTCCGCCAATGATTAGAGCCGATAAGGTAACTATTGGATTAAGTCCGGTTGCTTTTTTCATTACCAATGGAACAATCAAATGATTTTCAAACTGTTGAATGGCTACATATAGGGCTAAATTGGCTGCCCCTAAAAAATATGATTGAGATAGACCTATTAAAATCGCCGGAACAGCTGAAAGAGTAGGACCAATATTAGGGACGATCTCCAACAATCCGGCTAAACAGCTAAGGCAAGGGCAAAACGCATGCCAATTAACGACAAACCAAAGAATGTCAAAGCTCCTATGACCGTCATCAACACTAATTCTCCCCAAACCCAGGCACTCATTCTTTTTTCGGCCTTGTCAAAAATTTCAACAACTACAGAAGTTTTACTTTCATCAAAAAATCTAATCATAAAATTTTTTATCAAACCCTCTTCCAGTAAAAAATAAAAGCCGAAAAATAAAGTAGAAATAACAAATAGGGTATTGGAAAAAATTCCCTTGGCAAGATCAAAAAACGATGCTGTCAGATTGGGCAAATTTTGGGTAATTGAATCAAAATTAATGAGAGCTTTTGATTGGGGAGAAAGTGTTTTTAAAATTAAAGGAAATTGCTTAAAAAATAAAGTGCTTTCCTTTATTAATGGAGGAAAAATAATTAATAACAATTCAACTATAAATCCCAAAAAAACAAGATAAACAAAAACACTGGCCAACAGGCGGGGAATTCTTTTTCTTTCTAAAAAGGTAACGGGTGGTTTTAGAGCACTCATAATAATAAAAGCTATGAATAGAGAAAAGATTAGCTCTCTTATTATCCAAAAAAAATTAAGAAGAACGAGAAAAACAACCGTAAAAATAATTGTTTTATGTGATATTTCGATCTTCTTCATTAAAAAAATTATAGACGTTTAGTCAACCCTTAGCAAGAGAAAGAGCAAAAACGGCCTTAGCTCCAGCCTTTTTTAAAGCTTTTCCCGCCTCAGCCATGGTAATCCCTGTTGTCAAAACATCATCAACCAAAATATAACTTTTTCCTGTTACTTGTTTGTTAGTTTTAAACGCTCCTCTTAAATTAGAATAGCGTTCTCTTCGTTTTTTTAACTGGGCTTGAGCCAGTGTGGTTTTTTTTCTTATCAAGTCGTCGGTTATTTTTGAATAAATAAAATTGTTGAAAAAATTTGTTAATAACTGGGCCTGATTAAAGCCTCGTTCTTTTAATTTTTGTGGGTGGAGAGGAACGGGTTGGATAAAAATTTCTTTATTAATCTTCCTAAAAAAGTTTATTTTAATAATTTCTTCAGGCTTTAGAACAAGAAAAAGGTCATTCAAAACTTCTGTTGCCAGCCGATATTTAATCGCTTTAATAATTTTTTTTAAAAAATCATTGTAATAAAGAAAGCTCATACAACTATCAAGTCCGTATTCTTTTTTACAGTTTTCATGGGTTAAACCAAAAGGGCTTTGTTTTTTACAGTACAAACATTTGTCTTGTTTTAGATAAATAAGCTTTTTTTGACAATCTAAACAAATATAACTTCCTAAAAAACCACAGCCTAAACAAAAACGCGGAAAAAGAATATCTTTTAACATGGGACGATAGATAATGGAAAATAGAAGATAGATTTTGAAAATAGATGATAGAAGATAGAATTGGTTGAAACGATATTCTACTTTCTACCTTCAAGTTCTACCATCTATCTTCTACCTTCTATCGTCAAGAGTAACAATCTTTTCATATCCCGTCAATGGACTATAATCCACATTTTCTCTATATTTTGTTCAAGTTATTTTTTGCATTTTGTTATTATTAAACGTTCGGGGTTTTTCTAAGGCTAAAACAAAAGTCCTGATATATTTTGTTTATAATTTGACATCTTGAAAACCTACCCTTAGTGTTATAAATTTTAAAAGGACACAAAATATGTTTTGTATTTTTTGTAAAAACAACGACACCGATGTAATTGAGACAAGATTGTCTGAAGACGGATCGATTGTAAGAAGAAGAAGGGAGTGCCCCAAGTGCAAAAAAAGGTTTACTACGTATGAAAAGGTGGAAGAAGTATCAATCTTGGTAATCAAGAGAGATGGGAGAAGAGAAAGGTTTAATAGAGAAAAACTAAAGGAGGGAATTATTAGGGCTTGTGAAAAAACGGCTGTGGCGGCCGATCAGATTGAAAAAATCGTTGAAGAAATTGAGCGAGATATAAAAGAACAAGAAACGACTGAGGTTGAAAGTCAGATGATTGGAAAGTGGGTAGCTAAAAAGCTAAAGACATTGGATAAAATTGCCTATATTCGCTTTGCATCAGTATTTAGAAGATTTGTCGAGGTGGAAGACCTCGAAAAAGAAGTAAAAAAATTATTATGAAACTAGAAGGCATATCAGAAAAAGTTTTTCTTGACCGCTATTCAATAAAAGACAAGGCGGGGAAGCCCGTGGAAAAAATTCCCGATGAAATGTGGGAAAGGATTGCTTCGGCAACGGCCGCTAATGAAAAGAAAGAAGAACAAAAATATTGGAAAAAAGAATTTTATCATGCTCTAAAAGATTTTAAATACGTACCCGGAGGAAGAATTTTGGCCGGAGCCGGAACAGGCTATACGGTCACTTTTTATAACTGCTTTGTTATTCCAAGCCCCAAAGATTCAAGAGGTGGAATTTTGGACACATTAAAACACATGATCGAAATTATGGCTAGAGGCGGGGGAGTAGGAATTAATTTTTCGTCTTTACGCCCTAGGGGTGCCCGTGTAAAAAAAGTCAATGGTTTTTCTTCGGGCCCATGTAATTGGGCCGAACTCTTTTCCGTTGCCACCAAAGATATTGTCCAACAAGGAGGAACAAGAAGGGGAGCCTTAATGATTATGCTTTGGGATTGGCATCCGGATATTGAAGAGTTTATTACTGTTAAACAAGATTTAACTCGAATTAATGGCGCTAATCTTTCTGTTTGTATTTCCGATAAATTCATGGAGGCAGTAGAAAAAGACGGTGATTGGGAATTGTGTTTCCCTGACAATACCGATCCCGAATATGATGAAAAATGGAATGGTGATCTGGACGCATGGAAACAATCAGGAAAAAAGGTTGTCGTTCATAAGGTAATAAAGGCTAGAAAACTTTGGGACCTGATTGCTAAAGCCGCTTGGGGATCTGCCGAACCCGGCGTAGTTTTTATGGAGAGATATAACAAGTTTCATAATAATTACTACTGGAATAAAATAAATTGTGTAAATCCATGTGGTGAAGAGGGTCTTCCACCATGGGGAGTTTGTAATTTAGGATCATTGAATCTTTCCGCTTTAGTTAAGGAAAACGACATTGATAAGAAGGGGAAACTTGACTTTAAAATGTTAAAGAGAATTACCAGAGCAGCAGTAAGACTCCAAGACAACGTCATTGATATGGATCCTTATTTTTTTGAGGGAATGAAAAAAATTCAACTTGAAGGAGAAAGAAGAATTGGTATTGGTACAATGGGATTAGGAGATACATTAATCAAGCTTCATTTGCGATATGGATCAAAAGAATCCTTAAAATTTATTGAAAAGGTTTATCAAACAATAAGAGACGAGGCATACTTGGCTTCATCTGAAATTGCTAAAGAAAAAAAGTTTTTTCCAAGGTTTAACCCCGAACTTTATCTTAAGGGTAAATTTATTCAACAACTACCTAAAGAAGTAAAAAAAGAAATTAAGAAAAACGGCGTTAGAAATTCTTTACTTTTGATGCAGGCTCCAACCGGATCAACCTCGTTAATGGCCAATACCACTTCTGGAATTGAGCCTGTTTTTGAATTTGAGTTTATAAGACACGACCGTTTAGGAGAACATATTATTCGTCATCATCTTTATGATCAATGGTATAAAAAACACGAAAAAGAAATAAAAGATGGTAAATTAAAAAAACCAGCTTGGTTTGTTTCGGCCAACGACTTAACTCCGGAAAATCATATTGAGGTTCAAGCCCTTATTCAGAAATATGTTGACGCTTCAATTTCCAAAACCGTTAATGCTCCAAAAACACATACGGTAGAAGATGTAAAAAGACTTTATACCTTGGCTTATAAACTTGGGTGCAAAGGAATTGCTTATATGCGGGATGGATCACGACCCGGAGTGTTTGAGCGGAAAGAGGAAAAAAAGCAAGAAGAAAAACCAAAACAAGAAGTAAGGATTAAGCCCAGACCAATGGTTGTTCATGGTTCAACTTATCGCATTAATACTCCAATCGGACTTGCTTTTATTACTATCAATACCAACGGTGGTGTTCCACCTGAACCACTAGAAGTTTTTATTAATGTTGGTAAGGCGGGCACCGATGTTTTTGCCATGGCCGAAGGTTTAGGAAGAATGATTTCATTAGCTTTACGATTTTCTTCTCAGCTTTCTTCGCTTGATAGAATTAAAGACATAATTAATCAATTGAAAGGCATCGGTGGTGCCCGAACCTTAGGTTTTGGCAAAGATAGGGTCAGAAGTCTCCCCGATGCAGTAGCTAAGGTTTTGGCTATGCATTATGGTATTAATGGAGAAACTAAAACGGTTGAAAAACCATCAGCGCCGAAATTGATAACCGAAGCCACCCAAACTTCTTTAATTGATTCGGGCGAATCAACTACCTCGTTTGATATCTGCCCCAGCTGCGGAGAAGCCAATCTTGCTCACGAAGAAGGATGTAAAAAATGCTATGGATGCGGATATTCGGAATGTTGATAATTAGATAATTTTTTAATTACTAATTACTGATTACGGATTGAAAACAACAAACAAATTCGTAATGCGTAATTAGTAATCAGTAATAATTGAATTTAATAATTATGTCTATTTATACTCGCACCGGTGATGATGGCACAACCACCTTAATTGGAGGAAAAAGAGTTTTAAAATGTGATCCTCAAGTTGAGGCTTATGGAACCATTGATGAACTGTCTAGTTTTATTGGTTTAGTTATCTTCATAATTAAAAACAGGGACCAAAAAAAATTATTAACTACGATACAAAAAGATTTGCATCAAGTTATGGCTTTTTTAGCCGGAGGAAGAATTGATCTGCCGGCTGGCGGATTAGAAAATAGAGTCGTTGAAATTGAAAAACTAATTAATGATTTGGAAAGAAAACTTCCAAAAATAAACAAATTCATTCTTCCGCAGGGAAACGAGATTTCCTGTTGGTTTCAAATTATAAGAACAACTTGCCGCAAAGCCGAAAGAAAAACAATTTGTTTTTTTCATTTTAATAATGACATCAAAAATTTTAAAAGTATTATAAAATATCTCAACCGCTTATCAGATTTGTTCTTTGTTCTTGGTCGAAATTATAATAAGAAAGAATTATTTGTTTAGAACAATATGAAAAAAGTTGCTTTTTTCTTTTCAGTTTTCTTACTTGTATTAACCGCTGTTTTTTTTAATTCAATTCCCCGAAGAAACAATAATGTTGCTGGAATTTCCACCAGCAAGTTTATTGTCTATCAAAAAATTAATAACGATAATTTAATAAAATTTGATTTTAATCAAGGAAATACCGCCCTTGATCTTTTAAAAAAAACTGCCGCTGTTGAAGTAAAAGGTTCGGGACAAAATAGTTTTGTCGTTGGTATAAACGGAAGAATTGCCAATGAAAAAGAAAGGGAATTTTGGGCCTTTTATGTAAATGATAAAATGGCTAGCGTAGGAGCAGGCTCTTATCAATTAAAAAATGGCGACAAAGTCGAATGGAAATTAGAAAAATTTTAAAATTTATTCCCGTTGTTGTTTTTGCCGTTTTAATGAGGACTTTACCACATCCTCCTAACCTGGCACCAATTGGAGCTTTGGCTCTTTTCGCCGGTGCAAATTTAACTGGGATTACCGCTTACGCTTTTCCTCTTTCAGTTATGTTTTTGTCCGATATTTTTTTGGGTTTTCATTCAATCATGCCTTATGTTTATTTAAGTTTTGTCATAATTGTTTTTATTGGAAGAGGATTAAAATTGAACAATAAAGTTCCTCGTCTTTTTTTGTCGGCAATTTTTTCATCGATCGTTTTTTTTGTTATTACTAATTTTGGCGTGTGGTTTTCAACCGGTATGTATTCTAAAAATCCTACCGGTTTAATTAATTGTTATTTATTGGCCATTCCTTTTTTCAGAAATACGATCATCGGTGATTTCCTTTATACTTTTCTTTTTTTCTACGGATACCAATATTCTTTAACTTTGTCTAGAAAAATACTTAAACTTCGTGGTTAAGATTTAAGATTTCAACTATAATAAATTTATGACGGTCAATTTTACTCCTATTGATAATTTGGTAAAGAAACACAAAGACCATCAGCTTGTTTCCAAATCAAAAGAATCAGAACCCGTTTTGGATAAGACAGAAGAATATAAAATGAGGGAAACCATTGAATATCAACCAGAGGAAGAAGTAAAGCCTTTTGTTAATCCAGTCCATGAAACAATTAGTCTCCCCCCGGACTTGAAAAGGCTTGGACTACAGGCTCCTTCTTCGACCAGTTTTACCACCTATCAAAACGTTAAATTACCAATTTCAGATGATAAAATTGTTTCCGGTCTCCATGCACCCATTACCTCATCTTTACGATGGTTGGCAACTTTAGCTATATACATATTAAGTAGAGCTCATTTAGCTATAAGGGTTGTTGGTGGAAGAGCTGTTAGAATAATTAAACGTTAAAGGCTTATTTTCTTACCTCATTAAGCTTGGCCAAAAACCCTTCCTTGCTCATGGCGCCGGCAAATTGGGAAATAATCTGTCCGTCTTTAAAAATAACAAAACTGGGGATGGAAAAAACAGAGTAGGTAGTAGATAGGTCCGGATTTTCATCAACATTAACCTTAACAAATCTCATATCTTTTATTTCTTCGGCTAGCTGATCAATAATCGGACCTGTCATCTTGCAGGGACCACACCACTCGGCATAAAAATCAACCATTACTAGACCGCTTGATTCCAACACTTCTTTTTTAAATTCGTCCTGTTTTATATTGGTCACTGTCATGGCAGATATATATTACTCTTAGTTTTTAAACGCGTCAAGATGTAAAATTGGCCACTCTATTCAACTAACTGTATTGTTCTATTTCTTTTTTTAATATCGGCTTAACCCATCCTTTTTAATCTATCAAATTCCATTAAAGACTTATCAAGCTGTCTATTTTGATATTTCATCAATTACTCTCTGCATAAGTATTGTTTCGCATCGATCTGATTCAATATCTGCAGAAAGACCAAGCGCCTCAGGTCTCAGGCGTGGTCTTTTGTTTACTTCTAACAAGAAAAAACGACCATCACCTCTTTGTATATAATCTATACCAACATATGGATAGTATCTTCTATATTCTTTTCCTATTGCCACAGAAACGTCAATAAGCTCTTTCGGAAGCTCGGGCCTATCAGGATTTATACCAAGACCATTGAGAATTTTTCTATCAGTAAGGTTAACAATGGAATTACCATTTAATACGAGTGGTTTTCCTCCTCTTGCAATATTGGAGGTAAACTCCATTGGCGCAATATAGAATGGACTTTCAGGATGAAGTAGTAACATTGATAAATTTGTACCTGGTATTGATGCTTCTATAAGAGGACTGTCGTTTAATTGTGGAAAGGCTACTGCTTTAGTATTTTTTTTATTACCAGACCTGGCAACTTGAGAATAATGGATGTTTCCTAAAGCGTCTACGACAACTCTAATTGATGTATAGTATTTTCCGGGCGGTTCGACAAACTCTTCAAACACATAGTCATCAAGCCAACCTCTTCCTTGGATAAATGGATCTTCTAAAACACCCCCTGATACATTTTGTAGTATTCTTTGTACTACTACAAAATTGTCTTCACATTCATCAAGACGCCCTAATTTTTTACCTAATAACGCCCAAGCAATAAATTTTATTTTCTGTTCACGTGACCTTAATAGATACTTATCTTCTCCTCTTTGTGCGTTTGGATATTTTACAACGATACTTTGTTGTACAGACAATGCTTGTTCGGGAGTATAGGTTTGCGGCATTGAAATTCCTACTCTATTAGAAATTTCTTTATCTCTTTGATATGCAGAGGTACCCGCATCATTTGAGATACAAAATTCAAAAGGATTGTCTAAATCGAGCTGCCCCCCCTCTACAATAGCAAAACCATTAAACCCAAATAAATCAAGGATTTTTCTTTCATGGCGATAGTCTGTAAATACAGCATCAAATGAATCATTGGGTGTTTTACCAAATCCCTCATAAACCCTTAACACCCTTCTTCTTTCTATCAGTTCTTTTCTTTCGGTCATTATAAATTATTAAAAATAATTTTTTAATCAACTAAATTATTTTATTAACAATCAATGCTCAATTCTTAATAAGATGAAGATTCAAATAAACAATGCTTCTTTCTCTTCTTTTTAAACCCTCAACCATGTTTATTTTTCCTTGACAAAAAATTTCTTTCCCTTTTCCGAAGTGTTGGAAAAGTGGCGAATTTTGTCAAGGATATTGGAAAAAGTAGGCCCAGCCTTAATTGATGTTCTTCTGAATTCGTCTTTTATTGTCCCCCCCTCTTCAAGAGCAACTTTTTCCAAATCTTTAAGCAAATCAATTAGATTTTCTTCGAGATTTTCCGAAATTTCCAGAAGCTTACCCAAGGTTTCCCTACCCTTTTTAGTACCAAATAAAAATCCTGCAATTCCGATTGCGGCTGCCCCAATAGAAAAACCAAACCAAAAAGTGTTACCCTTATGATTTTCGTGCATTCTTTTTGTGACTGATTAAATCTATAATCTTAAAAATTGCTTTAAAACTAGTTAAAAACCCCACGATTTCACCAAAACCGTGTTCAAAAGCCAAGCCTGTTTTTTCCAAACCCTCAATCACCAGATTAACTTTTCTTACGGTTTTTCTTACATCCCTAAGTAAAAAAATTAATTGCACCCCGACCACAATCAGAAAAATAGTTGTAACCGTTAAGGTTACAGTTAGCAAAAGTTGAGTTGTGTCCATAAGTTAATTATAAGCAATTTTTAATTTTAAACTTTGACTCCATTTTTTTGGGCCCAGAATAGACCGGCGGAGAATAATGTTTCGAAAGTACCGGCATCAAGCCAGTAACCATTTAATTCCGCCCATTGTAATTTGCCTGCTTTCAAATAAAGATTATTAACTTCTGTTATTTCCAGCTCACCGCGTCCAGCTGAATTAGGGTCGCATTTTTTAATAAAATCAAAAACTTGAGAATCGTAAATATAAACACCTGTAACCGCATAATTTGAAGGGGGATTTTTTGGTTTTTCAATAATTTCAAGAATTTTTTTAGGATCTTTTTCATCAAAACGGGGAACTCCAAAGCGTTGTGGGTCTGGAACTTTTTTTAAGAATACCATTCCACCTTCTTTAAAGTTTTTAACGGTTGAAGAAATATCAGCATCAGTAGTATTGTCACCCAAGATGACAGAAATTGGTTTATCATCGGCAAAATCTTCAGCCAAAGACAAAGCGTCAGCAATGCCACCTTTAGGATTTTCTTGATAGGCATATTCCACATGATCTATCCCAAAGTCCTTACCGTTTTTTAGGACATTAACAAAATGACCACAATGAGGACCCGACACAACAATTAAAATTTCCTTTATTCCTGCTTGAACCAATGTTTGGATAGGATAATAAATCATTGGTTTGTTATAAACCGGCAACAAATGTTTATTGGTCGCAAAGGTTAGGGGATAAAGCCTGGTCGCAAGTCCTCCCGCCAAAACTATTCCTTTCATATTATGGAAGAATAATCATTTTTAATAAAAAAACTATAGTGAATCCTATCAGAATATATTCTAGCACAATCTTTAGATGAAGATTTTCGGAAACCACATGATGATAAACACCCCACAAAATATAAAAAGAAACAAACGCCAAAAGGATTATAAACTCCAAAAATCTTTCACCTTGAAACAGGTTTATTGATAAAAGAAAAAACACACCAGCAGTAATCAATAATAAGTAATCAAACAGGTGTTTCTTGAG
>Ga0265297_10003197_pt1 | contig 30322 bp, 34 predicted proteins | sample Munlanlwell13791_FD_192502 | JGI IMG/M metagenome (GOLD analysis project Ga0265297, IMG submission 192502) | Leachate microbial communities from a municipal landfill in Southern Ontario, Canada - Leachate well 137-91 | ecosystem: Engineered > Solid waste > Landfill > Unclassified | place...
CTCGGTGCTGCGCATGGTGCCAAGATTCAAATTGATGCCTCCTTTTCACGAAAGGAACGAAGAAACCTGAGCGCCGTTTCCCTGTCAGCCGGGGAATCAGAACCCTGCGGCCTCGCTTCCTGCATACGCCGCTGCCGTTCCCGGATCTGCGCCTCACGCTCCAGATACGGAGTGACGTCTTCGTCGCGCATGGCGATCAGGAACGCCGGAGGACTGCGTATCTCGTGCTTTGCGATCTCGCCGAAACGAAGCTTTGCGAGAAACAGATACGCCCGTTCCGTAGGAACCACGTCCGGCACAATGAGCGTCGGAAAGAACCGCTTCAAATCCTTACAAATATCCTCTCTCTCGGGCAAGCCAAAGCCTGCTTTTGAGAGAGAGATTTCTTTGATGATTTCTTTTCTTTCTTTAGGAGCCGGTAACTCTTTGTCATTGTTCGTGATTTGTGCTGTTGCTTTCATCTCTACTGATGAAGCTTCTTCATCACTACGGATGAAGGTTTTCATCTCTACTGATGACATCCCTGCTGATGAAGGTTTCATCCCTGGTGATGACATCTCTGGTGATGAAACCCTCCACTGCGAATAGTCCTTCTGAAGCTCGTAGGTATTCGTGATCCTGACGATGACCTTCTTTTCGCAAAGTCTTTTGACCGTTCTCGGGATGAGCCGGACATCCAGCCCGGTCGCCCGCGCGATCTGCGAACAGGTGAGATGCACTGTTTTCCGATGCCAGCCGTAGGAGTATCGGATAATGCATACCACGACGCGCCATGCGTGTTCGGAAAGATTCAGCTTCATGAATGCGTCAAGCAGTTCGTTCGCAATCGGCGTGTATCCGTGCTCCTTCTGCGGTGATGCCATAACGCTCCCCGGAATTACGCGCGCGAAAGTTCAAGTTCACCGCTCATGCGATCCTCTGTAGGAAACGGCATGGAGACCTGTGCCTGCTCAAACGATGCTTCGAGCACCTCGCCCTGCATCTTGATAAGCTCGAACACCCGCTCCTTGCCCGCTCTGTCCGCTGCGATGAACTCCAGAGTGAGCGAAACCTTGAGGTCTGAATCCACCACCACTTTCCTGAGATTCACAATCTGCTTCACGATCATACTGTTCCCTCCTATTGTAAGCTATGGCGTACGTTTACAGTAATAAAATGGCCTTCCCAGATCAGCGAGAAGGCGACTATGCGGTGAAATAAACCGCTTTATATCAGTGAACCAGTGTAATTGACTCCCCGAATTGTCAGCTATAACTTACAATAAAAGTTCTTGCATGTCAAGCTTCATGTAAGCTATAATGAACATTATGAACAAGGTCGGCAAATATCTCAAGAAAAAGCGTGAAGGAGCAGACCTCTCTTTGCGTGAAGCTTCAAAGCTGGCAAGCGTTTCTCACACGCACATCATGGAAATCGAGGACGGAAAGAAATCGCCAACCTTCGACAAGGTCATGCAGATGCTGCGGGCGTATCATGCCGATATTCAGGAGTTCATGCGCGATACGGGGTTTCTGACACAGAACGTAGAACCTGCGCATGCGGGTGCCAACCGAAAAATTCCTGTCGTCTCCTGGGTGATGGCTGGGAAGTGGACGGAAGCCAGCGATGCGTTCCAGCCTGGCGATGCGGAAGAATGGATAGAGACCGACACTCAGGGAACCCATGTGTTTGCACTGCGCGTAAAAGGCGATTCCATGGAGCCGGAGTTCAACGAAGGCGACATTATCATCGTGAACCCCAATTCGAGAGCAGCATCAGGCGATTATGTCATTGCAAAGAATGGCGAGAACGAGGCGACGTTCAAGCAGTACAAGAAATTCGACAACGCCAAAGTTCTGCATCCGCTGAATCCGAAATATCCCGACATCGTCTTGAAAAAGGATCTCGGGTACCGAATTGTCGGGGTGGTGATGGAGAAAAAGAAGAGGTATAAGTAGACATCCTTAGGATATCACCCCAAGGGTATAGAAGCGACCTTTCCCCTAAGATTCCTCCTACCCTGACAATAAGCATTCACGATAAGTCCAATAATCCCCCTGGTAAGTTCCTGTCAGGAAATAATTCACTTGGCCGAGGAAAACATTTAACACATCCTCTGATAGGCGTATATCTGTTGGTTCAAGATACGGAGGAAATACCGTTTGCATAGATTCTAAGCGGCAGATACTGTGACGTAAGTGTCCTGGATAACACGGAATAAAAAACAAATTTGGATATTCTAGTTTCCGGACCCTATCAATAAATTCTGCCGGGTACTTAGCTGTTCCATCTGCCGTAGCAACACTATATAGCGGCGCGGCAAGACATAAATTTCGATGAAGTTTATCTTTACTCCTGACAGGGGTTATGCTGATTGATTCTGGAGGGTGCGTGAGTAGAATTACCGGTCTTTTTTTTGCTCGTGTTACAATGAATTCCTCATCCACTTCTAATTTTGGAGCATATAACGGTGCTTTTCTTTTAAAGGCATCCGCTGTGGAAGACGTAATTAAGAAATTGCTCGCATAGGTTTTGGTTTCTTCATCATAATTAGTTGGCCGCCAAAACTCTAAATTTTCATGTGCATAATAACAGGGGGACCAATAAATTTGACCACGAAGGAAAGAGGTCTTGTGATTACCATCAACCTTGGAAACGAACGGAGTGAGGATATCGTCAATGAATATTTCAGGCATCGGAATTCCTAAACTTCTTCCTTTTCGAGGATACCTATCCCTTGCTCATATACCTCGTCGAATCTTGCGGGTGTAAATTTTACCTTACTTACCTGTTTATTTCCTTCTCTCTGCCCAAGAATCTTTTCTTTAATCGCCTTCAGCCGTTTACAATCGAATTCACTATGGGTAAGTTTAAATTTAGGAGGAGTCGTTACGCTTTTTATTTTATTAAAATCTAGCGGTTTCCCTCTTTCCGCATCAACCATAGGCGCAGTGTTGAAGTATACATAATTCAATAAAGGTGCAAGATTTTCGTTAGACCACCTCTCAATAACTCGCCGGATTTTTAATTCGAGATCGAGATCAGTGATTATCTTATCTAACTCAAGTTCGCTGTCTCTATTAATTGCTATAAACTTAGTATCGAGATCGGGCCTGGAGCCTTCCGTAATCTTGAAATCTGACGTTCTTTCCATTTCTGAAAAAATGTCATTATATTCGAAAGCCCACGGTCCGTAATCCTTAAAAATCCACTCGAAACCGGTAAATGTTTCATTAAATTTTTGATAATGCTCTATATCTATTAGATACAAGTACTTGATCAGCTTGGTTTTATTAAGATAACCGCCATCCTCTTTAATCTTTGTACAGATCGCCTTTATTAAGCTCAGCACCTTATTTTTATTATTAGCACTCATTTCAAAATCTCACAAATTCCTAGTAATATTTTACCACTCTTATACATAGATATACTGGAACAAAGGTTGTTTATTTAATGCCGTTATTTTTTCGTTAGAGTAGCACGTAAATCTTCTATCGTAATCCAAGGTGGACGATGTAGCATGCGATGACAGTTAGAACATACCATCGCAAGATCACTGACAGTCAAAGTAACCATGTCTTTTAGTTCAGAGATCGGAGTTTTGTGATGTGCCTCAATATAGTCTTTCCCCCGCAGGCCATATTTATGCTCAAAATCAAAGGTACAGATTTCGCAGAATAGCCTACCACGACTCTTCTTATATAACCGCTTGGCTTCGCGCACTAGCGCAGTATTTCTTATTTTTTCAAGGCGTGAATGCTGCACAAGTCGATGCTGTCCTTCTTTAAAATTCCGGATGGGCAATTCCTTTAAATTTTCGACATCATATTGATCTAATATCCCCTGCGAAATTTTTTGAGCAGCAACTTGCTCTTTTTGTAGATCGGCCTTGATTACATCTTTTGTACAGAGTTGCCCAACGCCGTTTGAAAAGTAGTCATGAATGTCGCTGTATTTTTTTGCTCGCGGAATAGATGCCGAGCGGCTTCGCCACCTCGGCCATAACTCATCAAGAATTGAACCTATGATTTCATGGCCCAATTCTGTCAGTTCAAATGCTTGTTCTTCGCTCCCGTAATAATTCGCCGTCGTATTTTTTAAAATTTCACCATCCAGACTTAAATGTGACATAAAATATATCTTCAGGTTATCGGCAGTACCTTTGACAGCGGGAAGACCGGGCAAGTCCTTAAATTCTGTTTTTGATTTTCGTTTAGCGACGATAGAGGACAACAGCTTGGGAATATCGGACATCTGTTGGAGTCCAAAAATGGCGCCACGAATCTCACTGACCGTGATCAACCCATTTAGGTTGAGGAGTAAATAGTAACATGCTAAATATGGCAGCACATCTGTGGATTGAGCTCTTTCTATTCCACGATTGCCACCGACCGGAAGAGGATTGTTAAACTGGTAGTGTGCAAGTGCACGACTAAGAGCAAACAGTATAAAGCGTCTATTTTTTTCTTTCAAATCACTACTTATGCATGCTTCATATATCTGTTTGCCTACTGGACTTAATGTAATGATATTCGATCGTGGAACGACATACAGGAGACCGAATTCCTGAAATGCAGCTTTCTTTGTTTCAACTTGTGCATGATCTAAATCTGGGAATAGATCCTTCGCCTCGGCATAGGATTTTTCTGCCTGTGCAGCCTTTGCCAGTTTGAGAAATGACTGTGCTAATTCGTATGGATGACCACTTTTCTTAAAGAAATTTGGATAGCCTATATAGCTTGTAAACCAACAAAAGCTCACTAGGGCACCTCAAAGATTAGAATATAGTCCTGCTTAATTTTTCCGCTGTTGCTGCGGCGTGGGAATTTCATATAATGCCTGCGGATTTCATAAGTCAACTTATCATTAAACTTATAGCCAACGTTTCTGTGTATACTCTCAATAATTTCTGCTGATGGAATTGTCGTGCCACGGATAAAACTATTTCCAATCACGCATACATAGAAATTCCCTTTTTGTTGCTTTAAGTATATTGCTTGCACATGTTTCGCATAGTCTAAGAAGAAAGAACGAACCACAAGTTCTTCTTTTGGGCTAACCGCGCCAACAAGAGAACATATCTCCTCGAATTTTGAAGATATGTCCGGTATATATTCCTTCGGGAATGCATGAAGCATGGAATCATCATAGGTTTTAAATCCCATTGGTTGCTTACGCAATTCGCGATATTTATCATGCGAGCCTATTCCAACCTCATCTAACAACCAATAATATTCAAGCATTTGATTGTAAATATAATCAATTGAGTCGATATAGGGCGGGGAAGTTATAACATCATGAAAAACAATACCATTCAAATCAAACCGGGCATCACCGAGAATAATCTTTCCTTTTGGCTCTCGCGGTAAAAGGCTAACGTACTCGCGCATACCTGCTATTGCACGTTGAAGAAATATGGGGAATAGAGTGCTAGCCAAAGGAGGTGTTTTAGGCAACGTATGAGAAACATATGTTTTTTGAGTTTGATCATCCGCATTTGAAACGCGCCTTATAATGGACGAGAAAACAATTAAACTAAACAACTGAAGTTTTTTTGGCAATGTCATACATCGAGCTTTTATGGATGATAATTGAATCAAAGCCGTGTCTGTAAACCAGTGATTTATGTTTGGGACAGATGGGATGAATTGCGGACATCCTGTGTGATAGTCGTGACTAGCCCAGAACTTTTCAAGGTTGCTAATGTCCGCTTCAGAAAGGGCTTGTGTCTTGGCAGTTGATATCGCGACTGATAATGGATCTATATCCATTCCGATGAATTCTTTTCCATCAAGAGCGGCTTCCACCAAAGTAGTCCCTGATCCACAAAACGGATCAAGAATCACCCGACCACCTTTAGACGGGATAACTGTGCGCAAAATGAACCGAGGGATATTAGGAATAAATTTCCCCGCAAAACGATGCAAGCCATGTGTACAGGGAATTGTATGGAGTCCTTCCGGGATACTCAGTGTGCTATCAGCGAGGCGAGAAATAAATGTTTGCAGGTTTTTTGAGCTTTGCTTAGAAGAAAACAATACGAGCTGATCCATCAATTCTTCTCCAGTATCACAACGCTTTCACGCATATACGACGACAGATGGCTAAGCTCTTGACGCTGTTGAGAACTTACATGAAGATTTCGGGCAACTTTGATGGCTTTAACATTGTATCCTTCTTCTTGCCCAACACGTGCAACTAAAACATCAGTGGGAATGATAGATTTAGCATATGCAGAGTTTCCGACAACAATAACAATTTTACCGCGTTTCGCCAAGACTTGCTTCAAATTTGCGAGAAGCGTTCGGGTGTCGTGAAAATAGCCCTGAAGAGCAGTTTTTATTCCCATTCTTACGCTGCTTGCCGAGTCATCCATGTTATCAAGAAAAGGTGACAGATGTGGCCAGGTGAATTCTGACAAATATTTTCTCGCGGATAAATTATTTCGCATACTATTATTTCTAAGGGCGGCCATTTCTTTCGAATTCGTCACAAAGCCACCCAGCCACAGCTCAACTTTAAATGCCTCAAAATAGTCAAACCTATTGGCATACGGAGGACTAAATATTGCTAAATCTATAGGACGGTCGAAATCGATGTTATCTAAATCTAGACAAGAACCGGTGCGAACTTGTGGTGTGCAACCTGGCGATATTCTAAACTTAGCCATATCCTCTGCAATCTGTGCACTTTTTTGCTTCCATAAATTTTCCACAAATAAACGAATGCTCTTGCCGAAATAACGGGGAATCCATTCTTCGTCAGTAAGGGTAATATATTTCCCCGGCTTTCTTCTTTTGTTGCGATATTTGAGGCCATTCCCCTCTTTAAAAACATTGGCGGCATCTTCAAGTATGCTCAGCCATGATAACAAGAGTAGGTCCCGTACCTTATTCGATGACTCAGTAGAATCAATGAATGATTTTATTTTGAGCAATATATTAAGGCTTTCACGTAAAAACAATTTATCTAACAAATCATAGTGGGGTCTGGGCGCTGGTCTTAATGAACGGTAACTCGAGATTGCATCGCCACTTAATTTAACGAAGAGGTCTCGATCTTTTTTGGCGTACCGTTTTGTTTTAGTGCGCGTTATGAAAGTGGCAAGCGGATTCAAATCAATGCCATAAGAGCGAATGTTTCTCATTGATGATTCAAGAAGCGTTGTGCCACATCCACAAAATGGATCTAGGCGGTATTTAGAATCCGGGAAGTGTTCTAGTAAATATGGCGAGAATCCTTCCCGATAACGAAACCATCTATGGATAGGAAGATTTTCTGAGGGGGTCCAATGAACGGCCGTGGACAATTCAGGGGCTTCAATGAGAGGTAATCCTTGCTGCGCTTTTTTCAGAGCCCTTATCAAGGACATCTCGATTCTCCTCTTATTGTTGCGTTTTTATATCATAAAACAGCAACACTTACAAGGTCAATGATTGACCAAACTTATTACATAAGCCTTGTGAACTTTTCACCCAGCCATTTTCGCAAACGGCAGTATCTTCGCCCCGGCCTTGATGCCATCCAGATAATCGCTCCACTGCTGCATCATCTTTTTCCGCTCATCGAGATGAGCAGTTCGGTTGTATGCTCTGCCGTTCGGGTCTTTCACCGCATGCGCCAACTGATGCTCGATATATTCAGGCCGGACATGGAGCACTTCATCGAGGATCGTGCGCGCCATTGCTCTGAATCCGTGGCCGGTCATTTCGTCCTTGGTGTATCCCATGCGGCGAAGCGCAGCGAGGATCGCGTTGTTGCTCATCGCTCGCAAAGTCGAGCGGTGACTCGGAAAAACATACCGCCCGCTGCCTGTGAGCGGCTTCAACGATTCCAGAATTTCTTTAGCCTGACGCGAAAGCGGGACAATGTGCGGCTGCTTCATCTTCATCTTAGCGGCAGGGATTGCCCAGATACATGCGTCAAGATCAATTTCAGACCATTCGGCGTGACGCAGTTCTCCTGGACGCACAAAGAACAGCGCACCAAGCTGCAACGCGCATTTCACAATGAACGAACCGTTATAGCCTTCGATGGCTCGGAGAAGGGTTGCGGCTTCTTTCGGCTCCGTGACTGCCGCAAGGTGAGTCTGTCTTTTCGGAGGGAGAGCCCCTTTCAGGTCCGCAGACGGATCGCGCTCGGCCCTGCCGGTCGCGATAGCATAGCGAAAGACCTGCCCTGCAAGAATCTTGATCCGGTGTGCAGTATCGAGCGTGCCCCTCGACTCCACGCGCCGCAGAACGCTTAGCAGCTCAGGCGCTTTGATTTCACCTATGGGCCGGGTTCCTATCCAGGGGAATACCTCCCGCTCAAGACGCTTCATTAATGTATCAGCATGGCCCGGCGTCCACCGGTCGTAAAACTTCTCATGCCATTCCCGCGCTACGACCTCGAAGCTGTTTTCCGTGGCCGCGATGCCTGCTGCCTTCTGCGCCTTGCGGACTTCGCCGGGGTCGCTGCCGTTCGCAATGAGCGTCCTCGCTTCTTCGCGCTTCCTTCTCGCAGCGGCAATGGAAATTTCAGGATAGGAGCCGAAGGACAACAACTTTGGCTTATTGGCGAAACGATATTTGAAGCGCCAGAGCTTGCCTCCCGTCGGCGTCACAAGGAGAAACAAGCCTCCGCCGTCAAAAAGAGTGACTTGCTTCTTCTGAGGTTTTGCTTTCTTGATTTTCGGATCAGTCAGGGGAACAATACGCTTCGGCATAGGCTCCTCTCCTTTTGGGTATACGCACTTTGTTTTGGGTATACGCGACGCGAAATCGTATACCCATAGCACCTGGATTTATGCATATCACATCGGACGAGGAAAGGCAAGCAGAATGCGAAAAGCCGCTCTTTTCAAGCGGCTTTTGCACGTTGTGAAGCTTAGTTGGATGAAGTATTGGTGGACGAGAAGGGATTCGAACCCTCGACCCCCGCATTGCGAACGCGGTGCTCTCCCAGCTGAGCTACTCGCCCCCATGATGATTGAAAGGCGGGTATAATCTAATCTATCACATGGAATAAATCAAGCGAAAAAACAGGCAGTTTCTTCCTTCAAACATCGCTTGAATCGCATGCATGTGGACTTTTCTCATGCCCGAAGTTATTGACAATTCAGCATATCTCGGCTATAGTGTCGAGACTTGCTGCAAAAAATTACATGAGGAGGATCAGAAAGCATGCGTGAGAGACAGAAGGAAATCAAACGCAGACGTAAGCGAAAAGAAGAGACGTTGAAAACCCGTCGTAAAACCGCGAAAGCAGAAGCAGCCGCTAAAAAAGGAAAATAATATGCCGTTCCTATCTTCCCGTTGTTCCCTGTTCATTGTTCTTATCATATTCATGACCATGCTGGTCCCTGGTTGCGTGTCTAAAATGCCGCCTGAACCTCAATGGGAAATGGATGCGAACTCGCTTCTGAATCAGGCCGAGTCTTACTATTCGCTGAGAAACTACGATCAGGCTGTTAAAACCGTTAATACCTTTTTTGCAAAGTATCCGCAAAGCAGACATCGGGATCGTGCTTTTTATCTGCTCGGTGATATTAAGTTGATGCAGCGGGATTACCGGCAGGGGCTTGGTTATTTCAAACAGATCATCCAGGAATTTCCCTCCTCAGCGTATATTGCCGATGCAAAATATAAACTCGGTGTTTGTTATTATGAGTTAAAGGAATACGAGCTTGCTGTTGCGAATCTCCAGGACCGGAGCAAAATAACGGATTCTGCCCGGTTGAAACGCATTTCAGATATCCTGTCTGTTTCTTATGGTATCCAAAAAAAATATCCACTCGCTATAAAGGAACTTCTGTATCTTTCCGCTCAAGCACAAAACGAACATCAGCGGACAGGATATAAGGATCGGATCAGGGAAATCGTTGAAAAAAATCTGACTGAGCAGGAGCTCGCAGCATACGAACGGGAAACAGAGTATCCGGCTGATATTGCCCAGCTGCGGCTTGCGGCTCTTTTGTTTGAACAACGAAAATATCGTGATTCCATTTCGGTTGCAAAGAACTTCTTGTCCCGTTTTCCGAATCATCCGGAAAGAACCAAAGTGGAAATGATCATCAACGAAGCAACTGTGCGCCTGCAAAGCCCGAAGTTTGCCATTGGCGCGCTCGTTCCGCGCTCCGGAAATATTGCTTTGTTCGGTGATCCGGTTTTGAAAGGCATCCAGCTTGCGGTGCACACCTATAATCAAAAGGAGCCGGAAGCCCGAGTTGAACTTATTGTAAAAGATACTCAGGGGATTCCCGAGAAAGCAGTTCAGGCTTTGACCGAATTGGGAACTCAATCGGTTATTGCAGCGGTTGGCCCCCTGCTCACGAAGGAAGCAGAGGCAATTGCTCCCCTTTTGGAGAAAGTAAAAATACCGGTTATTACACCAGCGGCTTCGGGTGAAGGAATTGGCAAGCTCAGTCCGTGGCTATTCAGAAATGCGCTGACCACTTCAAGCCAGGCTGCTGCTGCTGTTCAATATGCCGTGGAACAACGTTTGAGAAAATTCGTCATTCTGTACCAGGAAGACGCCTACGGAAAAGATCTCGCTCGTCTTTTTACTAAGCAACTTGAACGCAGAGGTGAAATTCTTGCTTCGATCTCGTATCCTTCCGATGTAAAAGATTTCGGGCCCTATATCCGGAGGATCATCGAGATAGATCTTCGTTCACAGCGGATAGCCATTCCCGAGGATGCACAAGAACGGAAAAAACTGTTTCAGAATTTTACTCCGAGCTTCCATGCCATCTACCTTCCAGGACATGCAGAAAAGATTGGTTTGCTCATTCCCCAGTTAGCCTACTACAATATCAAAGATATCGTGATGATCGGATCGAACGACTGGCATTCACAAGACTTGATCGACCGGGCTGAGCGGCATGCCGAAGGCGCTCTATTTACCGATGGGTTCTTTCCTGAAAGCACTGATCCGGCAATTAAATCCATGGTCGATGCATATCGTTCGGCATACCAGGAAACTCCTGATATTCTTGCAGCACAGTCGTATGATGCAACCATGATGATCCTCTCCCTGCTCAAACAGCAGAAGGAAACTCCGCAGGCAATCCGGGACGGTTTGCTTGCGACGAAGGACTATCCGGGAATCTCAGGTCTGACCACGTTTTCGGGAAGCGGTGAAGCGCAGAAAAAATTGTTTTTTATCAGAATACAGAACGGAAAGTTTGTTTCGAATACCGAAACCCGATAGAGACATTCTGAAACAAAATCGTAAAAAATTATGGGAACCTTGAATATCGTACAACTCGTCATGGTCATGGCATTGCCGCTCATTTTCGCGATTGTGCTGCATGAAGTCGCGCATGGATGGGTCGCGAGCAAACTCGGAGACCAGACTGCCCGCGACCTCGGCAGGCTTACGCTCAATCCCCTTCCCCACATCGATCTTATCGGAACGATCATTATGCCAATCGCGCTCTTGCTTCTGACAAACGGGAAGTTCGTGTTCGGGTATGCCAAGCCAGTCCCCATTAATCCCCTGAACTTTAAAAACCCGAAAAAAGACATGGCTCTTTCTTCCCTTGCAGGGCCGGGGATCAATATTGCGATGGCTTTAGGATTTACGCTTCTCCTACGAGTCTTGCTTCCGGGAATCCAGGCAATTGTTCCTCAAGATGTGTGGGAATGGATAGCAATGCCCATGGGTCTCATGTTTACATACGGCATTCTCATTAACATTGTGCTTGCTGTATTGAACCTGATTCCGATTCCACCGCTCGACGGAAGCAGAGTCATGTACTGGATCCTTCCGGACAAGCTTGCATCCGCATATTACCGTCTCGAGCCATTCGGCTTTATTATTATTCTGGCGCTTCTGGCACTCGGTGTGCTCGGCAAAATCATCGGACCGATTATTGAACCGATTCTCCTGTTTCTCATAAGCGGCGAATTTCATGTATAACAATCTCACTCTATTATTTTTCAAATAAGGATTGATAGTATGGCCAAACAACGGGTATTAAGCGGAATGCAGCCAAGCGGACTGCTCCATCTTGGAAATCTGATTGGAGCATTGGATAACTGGCAAAAGCTCCAGGATGAATATGAATGCTATTACTTTATCGCTGATTGGCATGCTCTTACATCGAATTATGCTGATACTTCTGAATTGAGAACGTATGCTCATGAAATGGTAATTGATTGGCTTGCAGCCGGACTCGATCCGGAAAAATCAGTGCTTTTTCAGCAATCGCTCGTGCCTGAGCACGCTGTCTTGCATCTTCTTTTATCAATGTCCACACCTCTGCCATGGCTTGAACGGGTTCCTACCTACAAAGAAAAGCTTGAGCAGGTCGCTGATAGGGACATGCATACCTATGGTTTTCTTGGCTATCCGGTATTGCAGGCAGCAGATATTCTCATCTACAAGGCGAATTACGTGCCGGTCGGGATCGATCAACTTCCGCATCTTGAACTCACTCGAGAGATCTGTCGCCGATTCAATGGATTTTACGGAGAAGTATTTCCTGAACCCCAGGCGCTCATGACCGAATATCCAAAACTGCCTGGAACAGACGGCCGCAAAATGAGCAAAACGTACAATAACTGCCTCTATCTCTCCGACAGTCCTGAGGAAATCACGCGGAAAGTTATGCAGATGGTAACTGATCCTGCCCGCGTCCGAAGACAAGATCCCGGAAACCCTGATGTCTGTCCGCTCTATACCCTGGACAAGATTTTTGCACCCCATGAATGGTGCGATCAGGTGAATGTGGAATGCAGGCGAGCAGGAATCGGCTGTGTTGATGACAAGAAAGAACTGCTCAAACATCTTCTCGCGTATTTGAAACCGCTTCAAGACCGGCGCAAAGAACTTGCTGCCCATCCCGAAAAAATACGCGAAATTATCCACGAAGGTTCCCGCCGTGCACAAGGTAAGGCAGCAGAGGTTCTGGCTGAAGTGAACGAAGCAATGAAGCTGTAAATTGCTTCATACTTGACAAGATACTGCGCCTCGCCTATATTCATCACAGGCATTTAAAACACTGATGATTACAACCCTTCACGACGTCCTGCGCGAATATCAGTCCGATATGGAGCGCATGGAACACCGGATATACGAAAGCCTGGGAACCACTGTTCCGCTTATCCAGCAGGTAAGCAAATATATCCTCGGTTCAGGCGGGAAGCGTTTTCGCCCGATGCTCCATGTACTCTCGGCTCGCTTGTGCGGCTGCCGGGATCATGATGCTGAATACGTTTTGGGCGGCGTCGTGGAATATATACATACAGCATCGCTTCTTCATGACGATGTCGTGGATGAAGCTCCCATCCGCAGAGGCAAAACATCCGTCAATTCTCTTTGGGGAAATCAGGCGAGCATCCTCGTTGGAGATTATCTGTATTCCCGGGCGCTGTATAATGCGGTCCGGCTTCAGAACCAGCGCGTCATGGATGTTCTTTCCGAGACAACCACGATCATGGCCGAAGGTGAAGTGCTGCAATTAACGCATATTCAGAATCCGGACATGACGGCAGCTGATTATTTCAGGATGGTCGAATGCAAAACCGGAGCCCTCATTACAGCCTCATGCAGATTAGGGGCTATTATCGGCAAAGCTCCGGTATCCCAGGAAGACGCGCTCACTGCCTACGGAAAGAAACTCGGCCTAGCATTCCAGATTACGGATGACACGCTTGATTATGATGCTGATCCCGGCCAGCTGGGCAAGGTTCTCGGAAAAGACCTGGCAGAAGGAAAGGTCACTCTCCCGCTCATTCATCTGATCAGCAAAACGGAACCGGAGGAGCATGAGCAGGTGAAGCAGATTCTTCTTGCCGACTCAATCACTGACCAGGATCTAACCTATACGCTCGGACTGATGCGTAAATATGATTCCGTTTCAACGGTGCGACAGCAGGCACAAACGATTTGCGAAGAGGCAAAAGAAGCACTCAGCGTTTTTCCGAATTCAACGGCCCGGCAAGCGCTGATTGCGCTTGCGGATTATGTTGTGAACCGGGAGAGGTAATGCATTTTCTTCCTGCATTGGCAAAAAAGACGATTGAGTTATATGTAATTGAAGGAACCCGGTATTCCTTGAACCACGAAGAGATTCCGGATGAATTCAGGAGGCAGGCAGGTGTATTTGTCTGCTTAAAGACCAAGGGCATACTTCGGGGCTGTATTGGAACTTTTCAGCCTCAGCAGCAAACAATAGCGCATGAAACGATTTGCAATGCAATCAATGCAGCCAGCTGTGATATGCGGTTCACGTGTGTTCGTCAAGAGGAACTTCCTGATATCGAATATACCGTGGATATTCTGACCACGCCGGAGAAGGTCGCTGCAATCTCGGAACTCGACCCGAAACGATATGGCATCATTGTGCAGGCCGGCAATAAACGAGGGTTACTGCTCCCGGATATTGAGGGCGTGGATACGGTGGACTATCAGGTAAACATCGCAATGCAAAAAGCAGGGATAAAACCAGGTTCATTTGTTGAATTGTCAAGGTTTGAAGTACAGCGATATCAATAATCGAATACGTACCTTATGGAAAACATGTACACGAAAAAGACTATATGAGAAAGAGGAGAGTTGGGAGATGGAAAGAACGGACAGAGGCATAAAGGACGACACGCAAAAGGCAAAGCTGATTTTTCTTACGCTTGCAGTGCTGGTAACGATCCTGCTTATCTGGAGTTTTACCTCAGCGAACAAAGCCAAATCAGAACGGGATGCAGTCCGCCAGGAAATGGAAGTTCTCAAACAGGAGAATGCAAAACTGGAACAATGGCTGAAGGACAGAACCCAGGAGAATGATGAGTTAAAGAAAAAGATTCAGCAGCTTCGGGCAAAACCCAAGGCAAAACCCGCGGTAAAGAAGAAGACAAAAACAACAAAGACCACAACCAAAAAGAAAACCCGGTGATCACCACAGGCAGGTATAATTCCTGCCTTTATTTCTTTTTCAGTTTTGTTATTTCCCGCTTCAACGCATCAATCTGGTGCTGCAGTTCATTGAACCGATCTGCCAATGGATCAGGAATATCCGTATGATTCATGAGCGATTCATCCGTGACCCGTTTTCCCTTGATCTTCACGATCTCGCCAGGAATACCCACAACCGTTGAATGATCAGGAACATCTGCAAGCACGACTGAATTTGCACCGATCTTGACATAATCTCCAATCGTAATGGGACCAAGAACCTTTGCTCCTGCTCCGACAACGATGTTGCTTCCCAGGGTCGGATGCCGCTTTCCGCGGTGTTTCCCGGTTCCGCCAAGCGTTACTCCCTGAAACAACGTAACATTATCACCGATTTCCGTAGTCTCTCCGATCACAACGCCCATGCCATGATCGATAAACATACCGGAACCGATTTGCGCGCCGGGATGGATCTCAATGCCGGTAAAAAATCGTGCAATTTGGGATAAGGCACGAGGAATAAACGGAATTCTTTTTTTAAGCAGCCAGTGTGCCAGGCGGTAGGCAAGAAGCGCATGGAAACCGGCATAGGTCAGGGCAACCTCTACCTTGCTGGTTGCAGCAGGGTCCATGGCCAGTGCAGCTTGAAAATCTTTTTTTATTCTGCTCAATGTTTCACTCATAATTGGTATTACTCCCTGAGCCAGCCCGGAGGAATGCCCTGCTTGCGCGCGTCGTCAGGAATAGTAACCTCGAGTTCATGGCGGGCGCTTTGTATCTCATCCTGAACGCCTTTCATCTGCTGTTCAATTTCCTGGGCTTTCATCCGTCCCTCGAGATGTCCTGACGCAACACCGCCCCATGACCCAAGCAACGCAGTGCGCTTCTCATCCAGTTCGCGATACCGTCGTTCTGCATCCGCAAGCCGCTGACGAGCTGACTGGATGCGTTGTTGCCAATCAGCTTTCCTTTCCTCTTCATGCAGGCTTTGATCACTTTCCTGAAGTGACCGGGATTCACGTCTCGGCTCTGTTTTTGATTCTTCTGAGGAAGCAGCTTGCTCTTCTATCTGGATTTTCTTACGATATTTTTCAGGGACTTCGCCGAGATTGTCGGTAAGATGCATGACCCCCTTGCTGTCAACCCATTTATATAAATATCGTTTTTCCGGCTCCTTGCTTTCCGTTGGTTGTGTCTGGCTGATTGCGATGTCAGCACTTCCCACGAACAAGAGCATCATCATACCAAGAAAGAGATAACGCATGGCTACTCCTTTGCTCGAAGCGTCCCCACTGCATAGGCTGCTATACCTTCTCCTCTGCCGGTAAAACCCAGGCCTTCGGTCGTTGTTGCTTTGATATTGATTGCCGAAGGATCGACCTGAACTGCCGCTGCAACCTGATTCACCATAGCAGGAATATGCGGTGCCATCTTTGGACGTTCTGCCACGATGGTGGCATCGATGTTGTTTACGGAAAAACCGTTTTCCGAAAGCAGCCGATGGACTTCTTTGAGCAGAGAAATGCTCGAAATGCCCTTATAGGCGGCTGATGTATCCGGAAAATGTTTCCCAATATCTCCCAATCCTGCGGCTCCGAGAAGCGCGTCGCAAATTGCGTGCAGCAAAACATCCGCGTCGGAATGTCCCAGAAGCCCTTTTTCATACGGAATATCAACGCCTCCGATGATTAATTTTCGTCCCTCGACCAGCCGGTGCACGTCATATCCGTTCCCAATCCGTATCATGCGCATTTCCTCAGAATTTCTTCTGCCAGCAGAAGATCCTCCGGTGTCGTGATCTTGATATTGTCGTAGCTTCCCATGATTACCCGGACTGTGCCGCCGGCCCGCTCAACCAGCGCCGCGTCATCCGTAGCATAAAACTTCTGCTGATGTGATTTCTCGTATGCCTCTTTCAGAACATTCACCGGAAATGTCTGGGGAGTCTGGATTGCCCAGAGCCTGCTTCGTTCAAGCGTGCGGCGTATAATCCCGCTCGTGTCCACTTCTTTAATTGTATCCTTGATCGGGACTCCTACCACCACATTTGCACCTTTTTTTGCAAGCTCAATGGATTCGCGAATCATGTCCAGAGTCACGAATGGCCGAACCCCGTCGTGAACCATGACCAGAGAGTTGCCTTTTTTCAGTTTCTGAAGCCCGTTGGCAACGGAATCCTGTCGCTCCTTGCCCCCGACTACAAGCGTTTTCACCTTGGTAATATGATAGTGTTCGATCACATCATGCAGGCACGTTTCCATGTCTTCCTGGGGGAGGATCGGAATAATTTCGTCGATTTCCGAAGCACGCTGAAACGCCAGGAGCGTATGCGCAAGCAGGGGTTTGTCCCCCAGCTGGAGAAACTGTTTGGCAATGGTTTTGCCCATACGTTTTCCCATGCCTGCTGCTGGAATAAGTACGGTTACTGTCGGCATAACATCCTCGAGAAGGAACCGGAATGAAAGACCGGATCACTGTTTTTTGTAATTTTTTACCATGACCCGGAATCGTTTTGACAACGGCGCTTCCGCATCAATCGCAACATGAAGCCGAAACTGATCTTCGTGTCCATTCGCGGCAAGATTGAACGGCAGAACGATCTGTCCATTTTCCATGAATGGCTTTCCCAGATCGACCTTCATCTCTCCATTTGTTGATACAACTACCGGGGAAGCGGATTCTGCCGGAACAACAGAATCGTCTGATACCAATGGCGCTTCCACAGGCAGGGGCGAAGGCTTCGGGTCCGGCGAAAGTGATTGTGCTCCCTTGTTCGCAATATCAAGCAATGTGAAGTTATGCTGTTCGGGATTCTTTTTCATGTCCTGCAGCACGAGTTTTGAGACCGCGGTAAATGTTTTGAGCACCCCCCGCCCGTCTTTTGCAACCGCCTCATACCAGGGAAGACTGCGGGGATTCATGCTCACATTCAATTCCTCAATAGAGAGAACGTCCGGCAGATCACGTTTGTTGTATTGGATCACCAGGGGAAATTCGTTCAGATTGATTCCCTGCTCCTGCATGTTGTCGCGCAGATTGGTCAAGCTCTCGAGATTAGCATCAAGCATGGCCCGCTGAGAATCAGCCACAAAGATAATACCGTCGGCGCCTTTCAACACCAGTTTGCGCGTTGCATTATAAAAAACCTGACCGGGTACCGTGTATAAATGGAAACGAACCCGGTAATTCATGAGTGTGCCGAGTTCAACCGGCAAAAAATCGAAGAACAGCGTCCGATCGGTCTCGGTAGCAAGCGATACGAGCTTGCCGCGCATGTCAGGAGAAATCCGGTGATAGATCAGATGAATATTGGTCGTCTTCCCGCATAAACCAGGACCATAGTAAACAATTTTTGCGTTGATCTCGCGCGTTGTATGATTGACGAGTGCCATGGCCCATCATTGCACAAAAACAAAATCCTGTCAATACTGCAACAGGCTGTTTAACAATGATGCGCAAGAAGATCGAGCACGACTGCATGCAGACGTTCATTGCTGCTTGCCAGGAGCGGAACAGAACGGTCAAGACCAATGGGAACATCATGCAGCGAAGCGCCTGTAAAATCCGTCATGATGCCCCCTGCTTCCTGTACCATGAGCAATCCTGCGGCATAATCGAACGGTCTCGATCGGCTTGCGGTCACAAACACGTCGATGGCGCCAGATGCAAGATAGGCAAGATCAAGCGCTGTAGATCCAAAACAACGAGCACGTCTCGACTGTTTGATCAACGGCATAATGCAGGGAATATCCGTTGCCGGTGCTGACGCTTCATACGCCAGGATATGAGGTTTTTCCGCTCGCGATGTTTTCATTCGCTTTCCGTTTTGATATGCTCCGGTTCCCCTGATTGTCCAAAATTCATCGTCTGCGGCAAGATGGGCAATATATCCCACGGACAGATCAGACATGCTGTTTCCCTCAAAAAAGGCAACCGCTAATGAAAAGAATGGAATTCCGCTTTTTGCATTATTGCTCCCATCAATCGGATCAACAAGGATAATCGGGGTGTCAGAACCAAAACGTCTGATCCCCAATTCCTCAGATATCAGGGTAAATGATTCGCCGCTCGCATGAATCTTTTCAAGAGATGCAAGAACAATGTTTTCCGCCCACTGGTCAATCGGGAATGTCTTATCTCCTCCGGCACCTCGGGCAAGCGGGATATCATTTCCCTCCTGTTGAAGAAAAGCCGATAGACCGTCCTTCATATTTTTCCCGATTATCCGAAAAACGCGAAGCCAGTGTTCAGGAGTCATGAAACGTCTCCTCCCCCGGGAGAAAGTGTGTTCTTCTTTCTTTCAAAATACGAAAAAACCTCCTGTACTGCCTGTTTCGACATCCCTTTCACGGCTGCTAACTCCTGTTGCGTTGCCTGCTGTATTTTTTCAACGCTTCCAAAATGCCGGAGAAGCGCAAGCTTTCTCATCGCGCCGATTTCAGGGATATCGTCAAGCTCTGACCATACTGTGCGTTTTGCCCGTAAGACGCGATGATAAGTGATCGCAAACCGATGCGACTCATCACGAACACGCGCAAGAAAGTGCGTAACCGGGCTCGATGGTTCGAGAAGAATGGGATCATCCGCGCCCGGCAGGAAGACTCGCTCGAATTCACGCTCTGCTCCCTGATCTCCGCTCCGTGCTTTGGCGAGCGCAATCACATCAGGATAATCAATCTTCAATTCCCTAAGAACGCCCAGCGCTGCTGAAAGCTGACCCTTGCCGCCGTCGATCATAATCAGATCAGGCAGCCGGATTTCTTCATCGGACTTTACATACCTTCGTCGTATCACTTCTGCCATGCTTCCGAAATCGTCCTGTCCCTGCACTCCTTTTATCCTGAAACGCTTGTAGTCGCGTTTCGCAGGCATGCTCTCTTCAAAGATGACCATGCTTGCCACTGATTCCGATCCTTGCATTGTGGAAACATCAAATGCTTCGACCCGATAGGGGATATGTTTCAGCCCAAGCTCATGCTGAAGCCTGAGCAGAATCCGCTCCTTACTCCTGTGTGAAAGCATCTGCTCGTGCAGCGCCTGAGCAGCATTATCAGAAGCCATCTGAACAAGTTCCCGTTTTCTTCCTCGCTGTGGCACATGAATATGTAGGCTTCCTTCTTTTTTTTCACGAAGCCATGTTTCAAATATATCACGATCCCCGATTTCACGGGGCAGGAGAACCTCATCCGGCAGGATCATTTCTTTTGCATAAAACTGGCGCAGAAAATCATCCAGCACATCCTCTTCCTTCATCCCTCGCACGTCGTCGAAATAAAAATTCTTCCGCCCGAGAAGCATTCCGTTTCTGACAAAAAGCACCTGAATATCGGCATGATGTGTTTCAGAGGCAAGACCGATTACATCCTGATTTTCAAACCCGGATGAAATGATTTTTTGTTTCTGAAGTGCACCTTCGATCTTGCCAATCTGGTCGCGAAGTTCAGCTGCCCGCTCATATTCCATCCGCTCCGAAGCCTTCTGCATCTGTCTTTTTAATCTATCAATGAGATCTTTCTTTTTGCCTTCAAGAAACAGTCTTACCTGGTTGACCATTTCACTGTATCGCGCTTGATCGATATCACCCGTGCAGGGTCCCAGGCACCGTCCGATCTGGAACTGGATACAGGGCCTTCCCGGCCGGTCAAAATTAAACTTTCTCTTACAGGGCGCGATCGGAAACGTTCTGCGGATAAGCGCAAGAGTCTCCCACATCCCTCCTGCCGGCACATACGGCCCGTAGTAATAAGCCCCGTCTTTTTTTAATCTTCGGACTACTTCCAGCCGCGGATACAAAGACCGGACATCGAATCGGATATACGGGTAGTGCTTGTCATCGCGGAGAATAATATTGTACCGGGGATGATGTTTTTTGATGAGATTCGATTCCAGTGCGAATGCTTCAAGCTCGTTATGCGTCACTATGGTCTCAAGATCGGTGATCTGCTTGACCATGATCTCTGTCTTTTCGCCCTTGGCTCCTTTTTGAAAATAGGAGCGCACACGGTTCCTGAGGGAGAGAGCCTTGCCAATATAAATCACCCTGCCCTTTGCATCCTTCATCAGGTAAACGCCCGGCGCATCAGGCAGGTTCAATAGTTTTTCTTCAAGTGTCATGGCAGGAATATTGTATCATGGATTCACGTCGTGAGAGATAATAAACCGCAGCCGAAGAAAAGAGCTCCCAATTTAATTGCGCCAGGCATTGATAAAATTCCGGAGGCATGCTATGGTAATAAAAAACACAACAGAGAGGGATTATCATGCGCGATTTGATCACTGTTCGACGGTATCTAATCATTGCTCTCGCCCTTGTATCTTGCTTTGGCATCATGATGCCTGCTCCCAGCCATGCCGGAGAGGCTAACGCATACCTTGCACTTGAGTGGTTTGAATGGAAGGAGTTTAACAACGGCACTCAACTCCTGAAAGAGACTGGCCCCCGTTACGGCCTAGGGTTTAGCTATACCTTTGAGTTTCTCAAACAGCATCTCATTCTGAAACCGAAAGTAGAAATATTCGGCGGAGAAGTAGATTATGATGGTCAGACCCAGGCAGGCGTGCCTGTAAAAACCGACACGACCTACTTCGGCGGAAAGCTCGAGGCAGACCTCGGATGGAGATTCGGATCATTACAAAGCACATCCCTTGAACCCTTTGCCGGACTAGGATTCCGAGCGTGGCTGAGGGATATCCAAAACGCTACTGCGTCAAACGGGACACAGGCAATCGGATACACGGAAGAATGGATAACGGTGTACCTCCGTGCCGGCTTGAGAGGAGATATTGCCGTGGGTGAGAAGGCCAGACTATTTGCCGAGGTAGGAGGAAAATTCCCATTCTATAACGAAAACACCGCCTATTTGAGCGATGCAGGTTTGGGGTCGGATGTCACCCTCAAGCCGGGAAATAGGCCGTCACTATTTGCCGAAATAGGTATGAAGTACAAACTTGTTAAGGCCAGCCTTTACTATGACAGCATGCGATTTTCAAAATCTGATGTCGTTTATTCCGGCAGTATCGGTTATCTCCAGCCAAAATCGGATGCTGATATGTACGGTATTAAAATAGGCGTTGCATTTTGAATTGTTAGAACCGGGGGATGGGAGCATCGAGCGTTCCACCAAGACTTATTTGATAAAATCCGTCTGAATCCTTGTTCTTGAGAAATGTCATAAGCATAGCTTGTTCACGTGCAATCCGTTCAGAAGGCTTGAATTTAATCATAAGATTCAATGAACCCCGCTCATGCAATACCATATCACCGACACACCGGACTTTAAGATCCTTGCCGTCAAGCTCGAATTTTTTTATTAGCATCCGATCGCCCTTGAAGTCAGCATCAAGCCAGCATTGATCAAAATCCATGTCCGGAAGTGCAAACCCTTTGATCTTTAACTGACGGAGGGCAAGGCCTTTTAACCATAACTTGCCTTTCCCCGTATCTCCGGTCATTTCGAAATTCCCGCCAAACTTGCCGGCCACCTGAAGACCCGCATTCTTGAGCAGAGAAATCAAACTAATATCCAGTCCATTTGCATCGAAAAATAAGTATCGTTTGTTTGAACCTTCCTGTGCCTTTACCAGAAGCTCTCCGCCGTATGCTTCTGCCTTCAAATCAACAGCAGGAACACCTCGAAGCAATCCCCATAAGGATATCGTGGTTTTTATGGAAGGACTTTCAAACAACACCCTGCCGTTCCGATCGGACAACACAACATCGTGAAGAACAATACGGTTCAAAAAACGCGGAGTAATATGTGAAATGCTTAGTTCAAAGGGCGTACGCTGCCGAACCTCTGATTCGATTTTTGCCTTGATGCGATTCACGGGGAAAAGCAGGAAGAGAAAGACGATGAATGCGAGAACAAAATAGCCGGCAAAAAGCAGCGGTTTTATATAACGATGTTTGAAGAGCATGGACTATCCTGCACTCGAAACAAGAATTGTGGAGTTTAAGAGTTTCGGATTATCGAATCGCGGCTTAAAATACAGTTTTCTGATTCGGAGCGAGCCTTTTTCAAGTAAAAAGACATAGTGGACAATATCATACAGCGCTACATTCTCAAGCCGGATCTCGACGATACTCTCCTTAAATCCTCCGGTCTGGACACCTGCTTGAGGTTTCAAGGATACAATTCTGCCGCTCAGGTTTGCGCGCCGGGAAATATTTTCAATCTCAGTCAAAAGCGGCCCGCGTCGAGCTGCAGCAGTTTGGGCCTGCTGCAACCGCTGCTGCATCTGAAGGTATTCTTCTTTCATCAAACGCATTTCTTTGACATCCCGTTCTTTTTTCGGGATTGCTCCACGCTTCCGGGCAAGATCGGAGATAAACGGAGACAGGACATAGACGTACAGGAGAATAATGACAACCACTGCTCCGCCGATAATAAGCGTTTTTTTATCTCGAGATTCTAGTTTCAAAATTCACTCCTGGAACCACTGATAGACACGGATAAACACGGTTAAACAATAAGTCGTTCAAATTCTAATTTTGGCTTTGAAAAATTCATCAACAAACCAACTCGAATACCAGATATCCGTAGATAATTTAATAATTGAGCACGATGAATATCATCAAGTTTAATAACAGACTTCACTTCTACAATTACCTTGTCGTCGACCACAATATCGGCATAATACAGACCCACTTCTTTTTCTAGATAAAATACTTTGTATTCTCGTTCCTCTGAGATTTTTTTCGTTTTTGTTTCTAAATCATAAATCAAGGCCTTGCTATATACTTTTTCAAGTAAACCACATCCCAGCGCATTGTGAACTTTAAAAGCTGAATCAATAATATCCTTCGTCAAATCCTTATATAGAAATTCATTTTCTAAGATATTCTCAGGTTTCATCTGTGCTCATCTCGTGTTTATCTGTGGTTTCAAATCATATTGCCTGCTTTAATTTAATATCAAACCGGAACTTCACTCTGTTGTCCACACCCATCCTCGTGTCCTGGACGGCAACATCCGAGAATGTAGGCGCTTTTAGAAGTTCTGCTTTTACCTTATCAACTGATTCAAACGATGATGCTTCTCCCTGGAGTTTCAAGCGATCGCCTTCAAGTAAAAATTCATTAAAATTCACTCTGACTTCCTTGGGAATCCCTTCGGTAACCGTTTTCATAACATCGAGCACGGATGCTCCGCTTCCCATAACACCAAGATTTCTTTTTGTTTCATCCAGTCTTTTTCTTAACTGCTCTACGGGATCACCGACAAGCCGGGCATCCGGTAATGTTTGACGGAATATTTCCTTAATTTCACCATCAAGCTTTCCGTAAGTCGACTGCGTCAAATACGTTTTCACACCGATATTCATGACAAGGAAAAAGGCCGCTGCAGAACCGGCAATAATAAGCGTCTTTCTCTGCCTCCGCAACCCGGCATCTGCCAAACGATACGCAAAATCTCCCTTCCGAAGATTCGTCTCTTCATTTAAGGCAAGTCCAAGACTGATCGGATCTTCGGCTGTTTTTCCACCGTATTCAGGAGTAATAACCTCAATTGAAATACCGAATTCGCTGAGATTGTTTTTAATTTCCTCGTTATTCTGGAGTAAATACGCCTTCTCTAACTGAATGCCATGCATGGTTTCCAGCGATTTAAAGGTATGTCTAATGCTGGTAGCTTCCGTTCCGGAAAAACTTCGGCAGGAGCGTATGCTGTTTCCTGCCTTTAAACAAAGATCGTTTCCTTCAATGAAAACAGCATTCCCTTCTGAGGGCATCATCCGGGAAACTTCATACATTCCAACATAGGAGGGAACAATGACTTGGGGGTCAATCCCGGCTGATGCAAGAAGATCTAGATGCTGCTGCAAAAGCGTTTTTGGAAGCATCACCGCAAGCACGGAAGTCAGCTGTTTCTCATCAGCATTCTTTCCCGGCTTGTCAAGAACCAGATGGTCAATGACTACCTCTTCAAGAGCAAACGGGATATTGTCTTCAATCTCGAACGGCAATGCTTTTTCAATTCGTTTTCGGTCTGCAAATGGAAATTGGACCATACGCTGGCTGAAAAAACGCCCGGGAATGGATGAAACAATATGAGCACCGGACCAGCGCTTCACCTGATCAGCAAGAATATCCGTCAGCTCAGTGTCCGTGGCAAAAGTCCTGACCCACGAATCGATCAGATCGCGCTTGCGAAGTCCTTTTTCAATGATGGAGACGCCGATTCGTCCCTTGTCTATGTTAAGACCAACAATTTTCATAATGCTTTCCAGTAAGAAATAGTAGTAGTACCAGGGAGAATGACTGCTTCAATTCGCTTAGAATATGTTCCTACGGTAGTATATGCAATGACGGTTATAAAGCTGCTAGTATCAGTTAAAAAAGTCGTTGCAGGCTTGTTTAAACCAGGTACCATAGTTCCTGCAATCCCGTAAAGACTCGGTATGCTTCCCGCATTAATATTATTTTTGCGTCTTTCCTCAATTATGTGTTTTGCTCCATCTGAAGTTATACCAAGGCTTTGAAGTACTTCCGCAGAAGCAGTATTGATATCAATTTTATTGACATTGCCTACTGTAATAAAACGATATATCTTCTTGTACGTCTCATCATTTATAACCGCATGCAGTTCCGATAAAAAACTTATTTTTGATATAAATTCAGAATTGTCCATAATACGTCGTATCATTTCGGTATCTACTGACAAAATATCCAAGAGATTGTCAAGTATCTGCCTTCTATCGGGATTTGTTCCAATGTCTTTTATGTAAATTTTCCCAGCCTCGTCTTCCCATTGAAGTTTAACTTCGGTATCGCCTCCGCTAATCATCGGAACAATCCGCCACTCGCCTTGCGGAATATATTTTTTTATAGTCTCAAAATTTTGAGAGAAATAAGCAATGCCGGATTTTGCAAGATAATACGCCCGCCGGCTATCACGATAATTTACCGCAGATTGGAGACTAATTCGAGTACCATACGCAAACTCAACAATAAGAGCAAGAAGCAGCGCTGTAATCAAAAGTACGGTTATGAGCGCTATCCCTTTTTTTTGTTTCACACGTTCAAGCATATTTATTGTCTTGGCGCATTCCCTACTTCAACGAGCGTAGTATAATGCTCACCGTTTTCAAGTGTGAGAGATATTTCCACAGCTTTAGCCATTAATTTAGTGCAGGGGCTGCTGCTGCCAATTTCATCAACCATCATTGTCCGTTGCAAATAGCGAAATCGAAGTTCCCGAACCTGTCCGGTTAACTCATACTCATTTCCTCCTTCAAGTGGAGGAACTTCATTCTTTAATTCTCTTTTTTCATGCCGCATAAGCGTAAAACGATCGTCGTTTAATTTTTCTTTAAAAAAATATCCAACCTCATTTAATTCCGTTTCCTTTGAATCAGGTTTCCTCCAATTCGTGAGTGTTGTCATATACAGGCTGTCAAGTCTGCGGGTTTCCCCCTCTTTTTGCACCTCACGTTTTTTCCCGTAAAACACCGTCTTGCCTGAAGCCAGGTTGCCGCAATAGGCGTTTTGAATATCAGCAGAAATCTTTGCAATCAGGGTTCGAGCCATATCCGTATTGTCCCGTATGGCTTCAGCTTCTTCCACATTTTTACCGGCTGTGGAAAAACTCATATACACCGTAGTTATCAGTACGGCTAAAATGGACAGAGCGAGAATAATTTCAAGGAGCGTGAAACCATGCTCATTGTGCTTCATAGCTGAGTAACTCCACCATCTCCTGCCGTGATCCTTCTTTCCATAAAACTGCCACGCGCACTTCCGTTATCGTTTTAAAATCCGGAAGAGGAACTTTCGAGATTGTTTTTTTCCAGGTGTATTCCTTGTACTTATCTTTGTTCTTTAACTCTTCATCTTCAGAGAAGTCACCCTCTTCTTCACTGGGACTAAAACTTTTATTTGTTGCCATCATGCGATCGGCCAGCATTGTCGCTGTTGTAATATGCTCGGCCAAAAGAACATCCTGCATGCTGCGATTCTTTAATCCTAAAAGGGTCACCAGCACCGTTGCCATGATAACCACGGCAACCATGACTTCCAGCAGGGTAAAACCTTGTGAGTTCAAAGTTCTGAGTTCGAAGTTCTGAGTGAAAATTCGATTATCGCTCTTCAACATATCCTTCAACAAGCTCTGTGTTTCCGGTAAGCGGATGAACGATCAGAGTAAAATCATGCTCTCCGCCACTTTTCAAATGGATGAAACTGCTTTCCACCCACCCATCGGGGGTAAACTGGATATACGGATCATCCGGATGACTGGGAACCCGTATATCTTTGAACGTTGTCTGTCCCCAAAGACTGCCTTCCGTGGCCATAACAGAGTGAAACCGTTTGAATTCAACAACCGTGTCACTTACCGGAGTCAGAACTTCAGGCCAATAATGCCCTCCCTGAATATCGAAACGAAGCCGGTATACATTTTTTTTTGCCTGGGCATCATCCCGCAAAAAACGGATCATGCCGGTTAAGTGGCGTGCACTCCTTTTCAGGTTGGCATCGCCTATTTCTCCAAGCTTGGGAGCAACGAAAGCTATAATTGCTCCCAATATGACAAGAACAATAACAAGTTCAACCAGGGTAAAACCGTTTGAGAACCTCATTCGGATTTTGGATTTCGGATTTTGGTCAAAATATTTCATGTCAATACCGCATTGTATTCGCAATCCGCATTCCGCAGTACAAATTAATCCAGTTTCCAACTTACAATATCCGTGTTTTTACCTTCTCCACCCTGTTCACCATCAGGTCCATAGGAAACAATCTCGTACTCTCGGTTTTCACTTCCAGGCGACAGATACACATATTCCTTGTCCCAGGGGTCTTTTGGTATCCGCGCCGGAGATAAATAACCTCCGTCTCTCCATTTGGAAGGAATGCGGCCTATTTCCGGTTTTATAATCAACGCTTGCAAGCCTTGATCAGTGGTTGGATAAAAACCATTGTCGAGCTTGAATGCATGCAGGGCATTCTCAAGCGAGCGAATCTGAGTTTTTGCCACTTCAATTTTTGCCTTTTCCTCTTGTCCCATGAACTTTGGAAGCACCAGTCCAGCAAGCAATCCAAGGATAATGATAACAACCATGATTTCGATAAGAGTAAAACCTTTTTGCCGATTCATTCCAACCTCCTCTTGAAAACTTTCGTAAAAAAATCTTTCCGTGGATGTTTAACCGTGTCCATCCCTGATTAAAACAAGTTTCATCTCACTCCCGAACTCATTTCAAGCATCGGGAGCATAATTGCAATAACTACAAATCCAATGATTAGACCCATCGCCAGAATGATAACTGGCTCCATGAGCGCCATTAAACCGGTGATGCGTGTTTCAACAGTCCGGTCAAAGGAATCCGATATTTTGAGCAGCATTTTTTCGAGCTCCCCGCTTTTCTCTCCCACAGCAACCATCTGTACCATAACCGGCGGAAACAGACCGCTTCTTCTGAGCGGATCGGCAATCGGTTCCCCTTCGCGCACATTCTCTCGTGCATTTTGAATTGCCCGAGCAAGGACTGAATTCCCCACAACACTCTTTACAATATCAAGAGCAGTAAGCGTGGGAACGCCGCTTTGAAGCAGAGTTCCCAGCGTTCGGGTAAATCGGGAGACTGCGATCATCCGGATGAGCGAACCAAAAACCGGCAAACGAAGCAAGCGGATATCGAGTGCTTCCTTTCCTGCCGGGGTATGAATGTAATTTCGAATATAATAAGCCGCTCCGCCAAGGGCGAGTAAAATTGCCCACCAGAAAGATGAAAAAAATCGTACGGCGTTAAGAAGGATAACCGTAATGAACGGAAGCTGTTGTTTCATGTCTGCAAACATTCCTACAACGCGCGGCATCACAAAACTGAAAATGAAAAAAAGCATCCCAACACCGACAATGGTCATGAATGCGGGATAGGCCAATGCAGCCAGTATTCGTCCCCGAAACCGTACTTGCTCATCAAGAAAATCCGCAAGACGTTCAAGTGTAATATCGAGCATGCCGCTCGCCTCACCTGCAGAAACCATATTCACATATAAGGAAGAAAAAACTTTCGAATTTGCTTTGAGTGCATCTGCCAATGAAGACCCTTCTCGAACAGCATCCCGCACCGAAGCCAGTGCTCCTTTTAATGCAACTACCTCTTCCTGCTCGACAAGAACGGAAAGTGCTTCCATCAGCGGCAAACCGGAAGAAAGAAGGGTCGCAAGCTGGCGTGTTGCATTTGCAAGATCAACAAGCTTTACCCGGTGTCCGAAGCTAAATGACATCACATCATGCCTGATCGCCTGGCGAGATGTCCCTTCCTGGATCTCGAGGACTATGATCCCTTCTTTTTTCAGTTTGCCCTTGACGGCCTTCAGGCTATCGCCATCCTGCACGCCGGACACTTTTTTCCCGAGGCTGGTAACGCCTTTATAATGAAAAACTGGCATGATTCGTTCAAAGGGTTCAAAGTTCCCAGTTCAAAGTTCAAAGGAAAAACTGCTTTCTGAACTCTGAACTATGAACTGATTCTCCTATGCTTCCTTCTGGGTTACCCGCACGACTTCTTCTACTGAGGTAATTCCGTGCAGAATTTTATCCGCGCCGTCCTGGCGGAGGGTTGACATTCCCTTGGACATAGCAAGAGCCTTGATCATGGTTGCATCACTATTTTTCATGATGAGTTGCCGTACTTCATCATCAATAATGAGCAGTTCATAAATTGCTGTACGGCCAAGATAGCCGGTGCGGAAACAGGCTTCACACCCTTTGGCCCGATACACCGTTGTCCCTTTGCCAATTCGTTTGATCTCGAGTTCAGCAACCTCTTCTTCAGAAATCAAATAGGGTTCCTTGCATTCGTTGCACAAGACCCGCACCAGTCTTTGGGCGAGAATCGCCATGACTGATGAGGAAATAAGAAACGGCTCGACCTTCATATCGATCAACCGAGTTATTGCTCCTGAAGCATCATTGGTATGGAGCGTTGAAAACACCAGATGTCCGGTGAGCGCGGCCTGAATCGCGATTTCAGCTGTTTCCGAATCACGGATTTCTCCAACCAGGATCACATCCGGGTCCTGGCGAAGAACTGACCGCAAGCCAGCTGCAAAGGTAAGCTGAATCTTCGGATTTACCTGGATTTGCCCGATGCCTTTCATCTGGTATTCAATCGGGTCTTCGATGGTAATGATGTTTTTGTCCGGCGAATTGATTTTCGAGAGTGCCGCGTACAATGTTGTCGTTTTTCCGCTGCCCGTAGGTCCGGTCACGAGAATAATGCCGTGTGGCCGTTCGATCATTTCATTAAAACGGCTCAAAGTCTCGCCTCTGAAACCGATTTGGTCCAGCGGAAGCAATGCGCTTTCCCGGTACAAAAGCCGGAGCACGATCCGTTCACCGAATGCTGTGGGAACGATTGAGACGCGAATGTCAACATCCTTACCTGCAATCTTGATCCGCATGCCGCCGTCCTGAGGCAGCCGTTTTTCGGCAATGTTCAATCCGGACATGATCTT
>Ga0265297_10003198_pt1 | contig 30319 bp, 21 predicted proteins | sample Munlanlwell13791_FD_192502 | JGI IMG/M metagenome (GOLD analysis project Ga0265297, IMG submission 192502) | Leachate microbial communities from a municipal landfill in Southern Ontario, Canada - Leachate well 137-91 | ecosystem: Engineered > Solid waste > Landfill > Unclassified | place...
CTTAGTGGCTACAACATATTCAGAGGTCTTGTCATCTCTTCGGTTATCGGAATTGTAGCAGGCTTCATTCCGGCATACACCGCCGCACGCCTCAATCCTGTAGATGCGATAAACTCCAAGTAAGGATTACCTGCAAATAAAACAGTGTTGTCGAATTTATTATTTATTACAAGTTAATATTGTTGTGAGCTCTACAAACTCTTCAACAGAGAGTTGCTCCGGTCGTTTAGCAAACAGAGGCGATTCAGCAGAAAAACCCGGAGTTGAAGGAAACAGGGACTTAACAGAGTTCCGTATTGTTTTCCTTCTTTGATTGAAAGATGTCTTGACAACTTTTTTGAACATCTCCTCATCACAACCCAGAGATGTCCTCCCGTTCCTCTTCAACCTAATAACCGCCGACTTCACTTTTGGCGGCGGATTAAAGACATGCTCATCCACTGAGAAAAGATATTCAATATCATACCAGGCCTGAAGCAACACAGAAAGAATCCCGTAATCCTTGTTCCCCGGAGGAGAAGCAAGCCTTTCGGCAACCTCTTTCTGAAGCATTCCGACAACCATCGGAATCCTCTCCCTATATTCGAGAACCCTGAAAAAAATCTGAGAAGAGATATTATACGGGAAATTTCCGATTACCAGAAAATCTCCGTCAAATATCCCGTCAAGCTCCATTTTTAGAAAATCTCCCTCAATAATTCTACTCTCCAGTTCAGGAAAATTCCTCTCAAGATAGACCACAGACTCTCTGTCTATCTCAGCGACTTTAATATCAAGATCGCTCCTGTTAATCAGAAATTGAGTCAATACGCCCATTCCCGGGCCAACCTCAAGTGTGTTCCATCTCTTACCGGCATCTGTTCCGCCATCCACAGAGAGGCTCTCCACTATCCGGGAAGCAATCTTAAGATCCTTAAGAAAATGCTGTCCCAATGCTTTTTTCGGAGTTACATTCATGGCACAAAGCTACTTATTTTTAGCAGGATTTTGCCACATTTTATTTATTGAAAGCACTATCGGCAGATGGTCACTAATCCCGCCGTTATATCTTGGCCCGGTCAGACAGCGGAATGGTTTTTTTCCAAGATATATCCTGTCATCTTCAAGTAAAAAAGTGGGTTTATAAATTTTCATCGCTCCATCAGGACAGAAGAGAGGCTCATCCTCATCGAGAAGATTCAAAGAGACAAAGAACATGTCTATAAACTCCCACTCAGTCTTATACTTAATAGTCCCCACTCCTTTTTTGTAAAGCGTAGAGGCGAGATTCACAAGAGGGCGGCTCTCTGAGGAGTTAATAATAATGTTTCTGAAAAGCTGCGAGTCCGGGGTGTCATTGAAATCTCCCATGATTATTATGTTCGCCCTTGGATTTATCGCAAAAATTGAGTCACAAACCCTTCTCAGTGTCCTGGCAGCGGCTTCTCTCTTAGGCCCCGAAACAGATTCTCCGCCAAGTTTTGAGGGCCAATGGTTGACAAAAACATGAATGGTGTCCAATTCTTCCAACACCCCCTTTGCGTATAGAATAAGCCTTGTTTTTAATGAAGAGTCACTGTTGGAGACGCAATAATAATCGCTCTTCAGGGGTCTGAACAAGGAGCGTTTGTAAAGAAGGGCAACATCAATACCTCTCTCATCCGGGGAATCCCTGTGAATAATACCGTAATCAACCATTGCAAGAGGAGAGGACCTGACCAGCTGGTCAACTACAAAACGGTTCTCAACCTCGGCAAATCCTATAAGGGCCGGATAGTTCTCTCCGGCTAACGAGATAATGACTTTAGCTATATCATTTCTTTTCTTAACAAATTTCTTCCAGCTCCAGCGCTTCTCGCCTGTCGGGGTGAACTCATCATCAGAGGTGACAGGATCGTCAAAGGGGTCAAAATAATTCTCAAGATTCCAGAAAACAACCTTGTACACCTCTCCGGCATCTTTTTCCTCAGACACAATTTCAGTAGGTTGCCCGGCAAAGAGCAGGAATATCCGCACAAGAACCAATGGCCACAAAACAGATCCCGGAACTGACATAATCACAAGAGAATTCATTTAAACAGCAACTTTTCTTATTGATTAAAGTTAGCAATAAGGCAAATTCAACAATCCGAAGCAAGGTATAAATATCTGATTATAAGATATTTTTATGCGTTACTAGAAATTATGATAAAATTTAACTAATTTCGCCCATTAATTTAAAATCAGATAAATGTCACTTCAGTGCGGAATAGTTGGCCTTCCCAATGTAGGCAAATCAACTCTCTTCAACTGCATCAGCTCCGGTAAGGCGCAGGCAGCAAATTTTCCTTTTTGTACCATTGAACCGAATATCGGTTCAACAATAGTCCCTGACCCGAGACTTCAAGTACTCGAGAAACTCGTTCACCCGCACAGAGTTGTCCCTGCAACTGTTGAGATTGTGGATATTGCCGGTTTGGTCAAGGGGGCAAGTAAAGGAGAAGGGCTTGGTAATCAATTCCTTGCCAACATTCGCGAGACAGATGCCATTATCCATGTACTGAGATGTTTTGATGACCCGAATGTGGTGCATGTAGACGGCAGTGTGAACCCTGTAAGAGACAAGGAGATAATTGACACCGAACTTCAGATCAAGGATCTTGACACTGTTGAGAGCAGAATCGGGAAAGTTATGAAACAGGCTCAGACAGGAGGAGACAAAACAGCGAAACGTCTATACGAGATTCTTGTTAAATACAAGACAGCCCTGGAACAAGGCCTCTCGGCCCGTACGGTTGTTTTTGACAATCCTGAGGACAAGAAGCTGGCTAAGGAGCTTTTCCTTCTCACTGATAAACCTGTTCTATACCTCTGCAACGTTGACGAAGCCTCTGCAAAAAACGGCAATATATATGTCGATCAGGTAAGAGAGGCAATAAAGGATGAGAATGCGCAATTGCTTGTAGTAGCTGCCAAAATTGAATCTGAAATTGCGGAGCTGGAAAGCTACGAGGAGAGAGAGATGTTTCTCAATGAGATTGGGTTAGAAGAATCCGGCGTGAATCGTCTGATTCAGTCAGCTTACAAATTGCTCAACCTTGAGACATACTTTACTGCAGGTATCCAGGAGGTGAAAGCCTGGACATATCAGAAGGGAACAAAAGCCCCGCAGGCAGCCGGAATAATCCATACCGACTTCGAGAAGGGCTTTATAAGGGCAGAGGTGATCAAGTATCAGGACTATGTGAAATACGGCTCTGAGGCTGCCTGCAAGGAGGCCGGCAAGATGGGTGTGGAAGGCAAGGAGTATGTCGTTCAGGACGGCGACATAATGCACTTCAGGTTCAATGTATAATCTAAGCTATCCGATATAGGTTTTAAGTGCTTCAAGATACTCCTCGAAGGCTTTTCGGCCCGTGTCTGTAATCCTGCATACAGTACGAGGTTTTTTCCCTGAGTACCCTTTATCAACCTCAATGTATTTAGCCTGAGATAGCTTATCCAGCTGAACGCTCAGATTACCCGCTGTCGACCCGGTCTTTTCCCTCAGGTAAACGAAGTCTGCCTCCTCCAAAGATATGAGCAGAGACATCACCGCAAGCCTCAACTGTGAATGAAGCAGCGGGTCCAGTTCCCTGAATGAGTTTACATTATCCTTAGGCATTGTTTTCAGCTTTAACTTTACGACTTGCATTGTTTAAAATGTGGCCCGGTATAATCAGCATAATCACTGCAAGCAGGGCAAAGATAAGAATCTGATTTATCCCGGCCACCATCAACATTCCGAAACTGAGCAGAATTCCGAGAAACCCGGCAACGACTATCGGACGGAATCTGATAACAAGACCACTGATTGCCACTCCGGAATTTATCAGCAGAGACATCACAAACATTATCGGGTAAGCCTTATAGTCAACAAACATGTATATAGAGAGCAAGCCTGCCACAATACCCAGGACAATCCAGATATTCGATATAACACGGCTCGCGATTGTAATGGCACCTTTTTCCCGCTTTTTAAGCATATAAATCATCCCCGGGTAACCTATAACAGGAATGGCAAACCAAAGCCAATTAAACCTGTAATCTCCCGTATTAGACAACAGGCAATAGACAGCCAGAGAAACAATGAGGCAAATGTATCCCCAGAGAAGAAAGATGTTGCCTCCTCCCCTCTCCATATTGTTACGGGTCTCCTTAATCATCCTGCTGATAATTTCCAGACTCTCGTTCTGAGTCAAATTTTTGTCTTCCATAATTTTTCGAGTTTTAAAAATTTTGTCAATTATTAATCTTTTTCAACAAACTGGTTTATATTATAAACCTTTCAAATATTTAAAAAGTGCCTCCTTTTTTGTTAGCACGCTGCAAATATAAACTGGTTTATTTTATAAAGCAAATTTATTTTCTGAAGTTTCATTAATACTGGTCATACCAAATTTAAAAGCGGCACCGGAGATTCCAACATTATTGGCGAATCCGGATGCCGCTTAACTAAACATTTATCTTTATATTACTTACTAATATGTTATCTGTGTATTTGTATGCCTGTAAATCATATTCTTGGCAAGACCTGTTCCAGTATAGGTGGCAATTTCAGGAACTGCTACATCTGCAGTAGCACCCACCATATTGTAAACACGCAAAATCCAGTTTCCGGCCTTGTTTGAAAGCACCGAAAATTTATTTATTGAGAAATAATTATCGAAATTATGCTCAATAGCAACAATTTGCTCTTCTGAAGGAATTGTAATCATATTCTTTACCTCTGTCTGGTTAGAAGGGTTGTAATAACTTACATTGTTGTCACCAGCAGAGTAATATATCACTGTGTTGAGAGCTGTGGATGCACCGCCTTTAAGAGCAAATACCTTAGCTCTTACAACACCAAAATTCGAAGGTATAACAAGGCCTTTTGCACCATTGTCGTAAATGTAGCCATACTGAATATTACCGGTGCCCATTTGCCAAAGAGTATAAACTCCGGTACTTCTGTTTTTTACAATAGCATAGGTTCGCCCAGCAGATGTATAATAGTACTGCTGGGTTCCCATATAGATAAGATCAGAATTTGTGAAATAGGTCTCGCCGACAGGAGCCAGAGTCAATGGTGATGCAACCTTTACTGCAGACTTAATCGGACTAAGGGTTTGAACATAGTAGCCGACAAACTCACCGGCATTATCGTCAAAAAGCAAATTTGATCCGTTTATTACCGACACCATAGGATTCAGTTTCATATTATCAACCGGATAGAAATATCCGAACTCACCTACATTCGCACCATTGTTGTTAATAAATGATACCTGATTGTTGTTCATAAACATAAATCCACTGGTATTTGCCCAAACGCCCTGCGGTTTTTTAACAGCAGGTTTTTCATAAAACAACTTATCCCATGTTTTAAGAAGCTTCATACTCTCACCATGATATACCCTGAAATCGTTATCTGAACAAACCATAAGGGCAGGTTTCATTGCAATTCTTGTAACAGTACCATTAGCTGCAGTGTCATTATAAGAATACCGGTTGACCTCATAGGCAAGTCTGATAGGTTTTCCCTCCAAACTAGACCCATTTACCGTTTTAAGAATATTAGAATTTACAACACCAAAACGATTGACAAAATCGATATCGGTCATATTATTCTCATACTTGTTAATATAGTATCCCTCTCCAAAAATGCTGGATACTGTCAGCATTGATCTCTTAAAAACAGCTGTCTTATTGGCCTTATCAGTTGCTTTAAATATCAAATAGTAAGTACCCGACACCATGGTTACCTTATAATCAAGTTTACGGGTACGGCCTATAGTGTCATTTTTTACATTTGTATTATTAATAGGATAGGCATACCAACAGTAATCGAACAAATCTTCATTCTCCTGCATTACTGGGTCAATTACAAGCTGGTCCATTGAAATTGAAGAATATGAGGCTTCAATACCCGATACAAGATTAGGGGCAATCTCGTCAGAAGTTTTATAATCGTAGTTGCCGGTGTCTTTCACACAACCCGCCGCAAATGCCAGCACAACAACCATTGCCAACGCAGACAAAGCAACAGCAGAATTAAAATGCCTGAAATTTAATTTTTTTAATATATGATTCATTTTTGTAATATCTTTTAAATTCTTGAATCTATCTCCTTGTATTGAATTCACAAGCGAACTCAATAGCTCAATTTATTAAGACTGATTAGGGAAATATTACTCGTGTCACCCCGTCGAGTTCATAGAGAGGACCATTCGCTGCCTCATAAACTGCGAGTTTTTCCTTGGCTTTCACACGTAGAAACATTCTATAATCGACATTAGGAATAACATCAAATTCACTGTAACCCACATTGTCAATTATAAACTTCATCTTTACCTGTCCCCAAGTACCAAACATAGACAGAAAACTATTGGCAACATCCCAAAGTGGGGGCTTGACAGCCATAGCGGTAATCTTAATTGTATATGCAGTATTATCCTTTATTCCCTCTACAAAAGATTCATTGGGAATAATCGCCAGATCCAGCCTGAACTCCTGAGACTCCATCTCTGCAGTTTTCTTAACAACCACAGGAATCGAGACCATCACCTTATTTGCGGGCAAAACCAGTTTCGAGACTAATCCCGGATCATTAAATGGAACAAAATGGATTCCAGAAACTGCAGCACCGGGTTTTCCAACATTAGTCTGGACAATCGAAATAGACCTTTCCTCATCAGATGGCATACCTGTCAGATATATATCCAGCCAGGTAGTATCCTGGACAAGAGTGCTATTTGCAAGAAAGAAAGAGTAAGAGATAGAATCTTGCTGAGTGATTCCTTTGCTGTTAGAGGCACCATTGTAAAAAAACAGCGAACTCTCAGAATCAAATTTGTTTACAACCTTCTCTTGACAAGAACTCAACATAATAGATGCTGTTACAAACAACCAAATGCTCTTAAATTTATTGTATAATGTGTTAATTTCCATAATTCTGCTATTTTTATTCGAACACTAATTGAGACTGAGGTATGGGCAGCTTATAAGCAGCTTCAGATACATTCTTAGCAACAGGCCATGTGAACTTAGTATATGCCAGCCTCTTGTAGAAGAAAAACATCTGCCCTTCGCCATAGAACTCCTTACGATATTCTTTTTCAAGACGGTCTTTTATAGCGGCATCCGTAGTAAGTGAGGCATCAATAGAGGCATCCAACACCCTCGCAATGCGGTAATCGCGGAAAAGATCTGCTCGTCCGGCCTCTGTAGCTATAAAATACATCTCTGACAATCTGATAACCGGGATATCCTTTATTGCAGTCTGGCTGTCGGTTCCATTAAATTTTTTAAAGAAGTTAAAATTACCTACTAAAGGAACCACTCTGGTTTCCCAAAGACGATTTCCCTTATATCGAATATCGGCGGTATGCAGGGTTGATTCAAAAGCTGTGTTCAGATATGTGGCTGTCTGAGTATATGCAGTGTAATTATTGAAGAACACGGGAGTGAGGGTCTCTGTAGAAAGAGTGTTATAAACAGCAAATATATGCTCATTAGGGAATGTTAGTTGAGAGTTATTTGCCGCAGCCTCATCACCTAAAGTGAATTTTTTAGTAGCATCGCTGTTAGCTGCAGTAATTACTGCAAGTGCATTTTCCAAAGCTGCGGGTTTGTCACCCAGCCACAAATAATAACGAGCCTTCGTGGCCTTAACAGCATAATAATTAAACCTTGACTGGCGGAAATAATGGAAATCATCGGCAGGATGAGGTTTGGTAAGATCAACACCAGCCATAGTCGCCGGAGAATTAAGAACGGCATTAGAATATGTAAGGATAGGATCAGCTTCCAGAAGCTTCTCCGCAGCATTTAGATCACTGAGAATATTTTCCAGAACTTCTGTATATGTAAGTGAAACAAGTTTATTAGGATCTTTCGTTACCGATTTTACGTAAGGAATAGCCTTGTCACTTGCAACAATCTTTGACGGGGTTGACCCAAAGTATCTTAGAAGTTCGAAATGCAAGAAAGCACGAAGTCCAAGCGCCTCTCCCTTAATAAGTTCATAATTGCCATTAGAGAATATCCCCTGTTTATTATCAATATCTTCAAGGATAGAGTTTAAATTAAGAATAGTTTGATAGTACTGCAGCCAGATGGTTTCAAGCATATTTTTACTCTCAGTCTGGGTAAAATCAAAATTCGAGAGATATGCAGAAATAGTTGCTGAGACAGGTGTCCAGTGTTGCGCCATCAGTTCCGGCAACGCCATAGTAGTGTTCAAACCATACAGCGAAGGTGTACCCATACGTATGTACGATCCCATGAGCACGTCTTTGAAGCCATTCTCATTCTTGAAAATGACATTCTTTCTCATCTCAAGCTCCGGTTGAATATCGAGCCACTTATTACAGGAAGAGAGCGAGAGGAGCAGTGTAATCAATATAAAATATATTTTTTTCATATTTATAGTCATTTATATACGTTAGAATCTGGCAGATACCGATAGCGAATACTTACGTGCGAATGGATAAGCAAGCCCTCGTTCCTGTTTTATGGTAGAAATATAGAATACATCCTCTGCGAATAGACTGACAGAGAGGAAGTCAAAATTGAGCTTGTCTTTAAGCCATTGTGTACTGAATTCATATGTAAGGTTTACAGAATTCAGGTTCAAAGCGTTTTCCTTCATCACAAAACGAGAAGATGCATATGTAGTATTAAAATCCCTTATATTTTTAAAATAGGCAACATCACCCGGATTCTGCCATCTTTCATAGAGAGCCCTGCGATCGAGGTTACCCCAAGGATTATTAACTTGTCTTGACAAACTAATGTTCTCCACTTTGTCCACAAGAGTCTGATTGTATATATAACCACCCATGCGATAAGAGAGAGAGGCATTTAGGGAAATATTTTTATAACGTAACATAGTCCTCAGGTTGCCCCATATTTTAGGTTCGTTAACACCACAAGGCACCTTATCCTGAGCATCCCATGTATAAACTCTTTCGCCATTCTTGTTTAGGAACAGCTCACGGCCGGTAGCAGGATCAATACCCAAAGATTTAACCACAAAGATTGTATTCATAGACTGGCCCTCCTTAAAAAGGAAGCTCGGATTAGATCCTGAATTTTCCATCAGTTCCGAGTTAAGGAATTCAAGAGCATTGGAAATCTTTAGAATTTTGTTTGTGTTATGGGCCAGATTGCCACCTAGAGTCCAGGTAAGACCCTTGGTTGTATTTCTGATTATAAACAGATTTGCATCCAATTCAATACCTCTGTTGCGAACCTCGCCTACATTCGCTTTATAACTTGGAAATCCACCAGCAGAAGGCAGGTTAACATCTGTAAGCAGTGCCTCAGTAAGTTTATCGTAAAAATCTATATTAAATCTTAATCTTCCGTCGAACAAGGCGCTCTCTATACCAAGATTGGCCTGATTGGTCTTTTGCCACGACAGGTCAGGATTACCAAGACCTATCATATAGGCACCATTCCAAAATTTATAGCTCTCTTGGCCAAAATAGCGATAAGTTGTAAGTGCCTGATATGAGCTGAAGTTTTGAGAACCGGTTGTTCCATATGATAAACGGACACGAAGAGTATTAATCTTATCCATTTTTTTCATAACATTCTCATTGTGCAAGTTCCAACCGATACCTGCCGACCAGAAAGGAGCAATACGGTCATTACTTCCAAATTTTGATGAGCCCTCAAGTTTTCCTGAAAAATCGGCAAAATAGCGACGGTCATAAGAGTAGTTAACATTTATGATTGAACCAAGCCTGCGTGAATGTTGCTCACTGCTGGCAGGACTTCCAAGTCCATAAGCCCCGGCCATGCCAAGATTCATCATATTGGCCGCTGAAAAACCACGAGCCACAATTGAGTAGGAATCTTCCTTCTCTTCTGCAATGTTGGCGCTCAGACCGGCATAAAGAGTGCTCTTTGTATTGAAAGTCTTGTTGTAATTTAGAGTTGCTGATGCCTCATAAGAGAACTGATAGGCAGTTCCATAGTTATAACTTCCCCTCATGTTGAAATTCTCGCCGGTATAGTCACCGGTATCAAAACTTGTATGGTCTCTTGAGATATATCTGTCAGAACGAGATTGTTGCTTCCTTATACCTATATTTCCGCGGAAATTAAGATCCTGATTAATTTTCCAGTCAATTGCGAAATTGTTCTGAAAATTGATATAGTTACCATTATCCCTGCTGGGAAGATTTGCATTATATAGAGGGTTACCCACTAGTTGAGGAGTATTACTGCCGGAAATTGGCTGAACCAGCATCTTCTTCAAATTTCCCTCATCGTCGTATGGTGTATATATTGGATTGGCTGTAGAATAATCCGAAAAATTACCATATGGTGAATTTGTATTTGTATTATATATGATATAGAGGTCGTTCTGGAATTTTAGCCCTTTATAGTCATATTGAAAGAAAAGGTTTCCGGTAAAGGTGTTACGGGCCGAACCCTTCATTACTCCTAAAATATTATTGTATGAGATATTACCTGCATAGGTAAAATTATCAGCACCACCATCTACCCTTACTGAGTGACGGTTACCAACTCCTGTCTGAACAGGATATTTAAGCCAGTATGTATCTACTCCCCTTTCAATCTCAATAAGTCTTTGGTTATAAAGTTCAGAGAGATTTTGTTGAGTAGAGTTCACAATAGAGTTATATAGCCCTGCGGCCTTCTCGTATTGAAGCTTTTCCCGAGAATTCATAAGATTATAAGAGGTAAAATCTGGCGTTTCAATATTGACACTACCCTTGTAGCTAACCCTCAACTTGCCAATCTCTGGTCTTTTAAGAGTTATTACAACAATACCATTAGCTCCACGCGAACCATACATTGCCGTTGCGCTGGCATCTTTAAGAATTGTAATACTCTCAACCAGTTCCTCGTCCATATCCATAACCCTTTGCAGTGTCACCTCAAAACCATCCATAATGAAGAGAGGAAGGTTCGAACTAGTCTGTACGCTGCTCTCCTCCTGCAAGTTGCGAACATTGACGTCCATGCTTGTACGGCCACGTATTGTTATATCTGGCAATGCGTTAGGGTCAGAGCCAAGAGAGAGGTTGTCAGATATGTTAAAACTTGGATCTATGTTCCTGATAGAGGATATCAAATTCCTGTTTCCCGCAACCTTAAGATCTTCGGCAGATATTGTAGTAAGAGAACCGGTATAGCTCTCTTTTGACTTTTTGAAGATACCTGTAACAACCAACTCGCTAAGGGCTAGTTCATCTTCTTCCAGATTAACTATTATTGAATTTTTTCCGGCAATATCTACCTTCTTGCTCTTTTTACCCATAAATGAGACCAGAAGACTCTTTGTCCCTTCCGGAACGTTAATTTCAAATTTGCCGTCATTATCTGTAATGACTCCAATAGTCGTCCCCTCAACATGAACAGCGGCACCCGGTATAGGCAGATTACCCGATTCTGTAATAAGACCGGTAATTTTAACGGGATTTCTGTTGCCTCGGGGTTGAGAAGGTTTCTCTTTCTCTTTGGCTTTAAGGACAACAACATTTTTTTCTAAAGTATAGGTGTACTGCTTACCGGCCAAAACCAAACCCATCAACTGATTAATGTTAGCATTTGAGATTTTGACAGAAACATTTCCGATACCTTTTGCTGTCTCAGTACTGTAAACAAATGTAAGATCACTTTGTGACTCTACTTCACGAACAATCTCACCAAAAGAAACATTTTGCCGGTTAATGCTTATTAGTCGATTGTTCTGTGCAACAAGTTGTACAGAAGCCAATCCGATTAAAAAAAGCAAGGCAAAAGCACGTTCAATCCACTTTTTTTTCATAGATTTATAGTTTAAATTAAATGGGTTCATAACTGTTTTTCTTTGCTGGAATCGGTTTGAGAACTGAACCCATTTATTCTCTCACCGCTCATTAACCGGAACTCCTGTCCGAGTCATGGTTAATGAGTGGTTTTTTTATGTTTAGTTATTGCTTTACTGATTTTACCTCTATATTATTTTCATTTACTACGAATCTCATTTCACCGGTTTTCTCCATCAAATCCATTAACAGATTAAAATTATCAGTTCTAGGTAGTTTTATCCTGTACCTCTTATCTGCCAATGAATTAGATTCAAAACTATATTCAAATCCAAACCAAAGACTGAACTCCCTCATGATCTCATCAAGACTCCTGTTCTCGAACACAAACATACCCATAGCCCTCTCTCGATAGACAGAAGCATCTACGCTCTCCAACCGGACCTCCTTGCTTGATCGGTCAAGAATTGCAACCTGATTAGGTTCCATTTCTATGTTGTTCATTAAGACCTTTCCCGAAACAAGCACAGTTTCTGTAACTTTTTCATTATTATAGGATCTTATATTAAAACTTGTTCCAAGCACAACAATTGAAGCACTGTTTGTAGTTACAGTAAATGGTCTTGAAGCATCTTTCTGCACATCAAAGTATCCTTCACCTGTTAGCTTGACAGAACGATTTGATTTGCCAAAGAACTCCGGAAACTCCAGCTCCGACTCCGGGTACAGTACAACATTGGTTCCGTCCTGAAGTATAACTGTATGAGTTGAACCTTTAGAAACCTTGATCTTATATATTTCGGCAATTTTCTCGTTCCGGGATTCTTTAACTGAAACTCCGACTGTCTGAGATCCATTTGCATATCGTACATCTTTAACAATTTCTGCTATATTGGTAGAACCTGACTGCGCAAGACGCTTACCATCCGGCATTTCCAATACTGTTTCACTATTATATGCTTCTATTGAGTCGTTATGAGGCGTTAAGACCGGCGCTCTGTCTTTGCCTGAATAATAGGCAAACAGGGATATGGACAGAAGTACCACAAATATAGCGGCATACCGGAAAAAACGCTGCAGGGTCTTACGCTGTATGCCATATATGTTGTGCTGCACACCGGATAATTTCTTAGATTCAGCTATTCCCCTTCTCACCTCTTTAAGAATCTTTTTCTGGGCCTCAATCTCTTCTTGGTCAGGAGCAATAAAGGAGCAGCTTTTATAAATAGCTTCGGGAGTGATTCCCGTTTTGGCAAGCAGTGATTCAAGCTCCTTCTCTTGAGCTTCGGAAATTGTATTCAAAGCCTGCTTGGCCAACAGAGATGCAATTCTTGTAGATTCTAAATATTTTTCCATATACATAATAATTATCCATGTAGCAATAAAAGGTATTATCGAAAAATTAAATATATGCTAAAAAAATATAATTTTGTCAAACCGAAAGCTATTTTAACCCTATTCAGAACTTATTTATGGAAGATACATTCAAGTGTTTCCGGGAAGGTGATCAACATTCTTTTGAAAAATTGTATCATGCCTTTTTCACATCCGGTCGCCGTTTTATCCTGACATTTATAAGTGACAGAGACACCGCAGATGAAATTCTGCAGGAAGTGTTCATTCAAATATGGGAAAAGAGAGAGATTTTTCAAAATGAGGCACACTTTAAGGCCTACTTTTACAAGTCTCTAAGAAACAATACTGTAAAACGACTAACAAGAAGCAAACCTGTTCTTGAAATAGAATCTGCAAGTGGTGAGATTGACTCTTCACTAAAAAGGGAGAGCGAAGATTTATTTCTTAAAATTACTCAGATAGAATTTAATCGCGAGATTTCGCGTGCGGTTTCGTTGCTTCCACTAAAACGAAGACAAATAATCCTGCTCTCCATGTCAGGAATGAGCGCCGACCAAATAGCCAGCGCTCTTAACATTACCGTTAATACAGTAAAGAGTCAGAAGACAAAAGCATATAATACATTACGAGAAGAGCTCAAGGACATCGAGCACTTCATAATGCTCCTGTTGATATAATAATTATTTATTCGCCGGTTTCTCTCTCATTCTTTTTATTGTACTTTCCAATTTAGGTCGCACATTTTCATTCTTAACCAGAGCCATTAGCTGATCAACTTGTTCATTTGATAATATTGAGAATGATGCCGGGATAGCATAATATAGAAAAACATCTGTCTCGTTTGAGTGTACTTTTCCAACTGCCTTCTTTGCTGCTTTAACAATATCATCTGCACCGCTATTTGTCATAACAGCCTTAACAGTAGTCTTATAAGCCGACAAGATATCTGTTTTATGTAAATTCAACGAGTCAAGTTTTTTGTTAACGGCTTCAAATTCAACTTCATTTTTTGGTCTCTGATTTCCTAACAATCCGGCATAATATGCCTCAAACTTCTTTTTTAACAGAGTATCTGCTTTCTCACGACCAACTGAAGCCCTGAATTTATCGAGGTTCTTGATATAAAAATCGGTACGTGGAGAGTCAAGACGAGCTAAATCATCAAATATAAAAAGACACTCATTGCAAATAAGCTCCTCGGGTTTCAAAGAGTCAACAAACTTGTCTAACATCGGTCTATAATCAACAGTATAACTATTAATTAATGCCTTCAGATAAGAGCTCATAGTCTTTTTGCTACGGTCACCGGAGTCATATAACTTCTGAAGATTTCCCATAGCCTTATCAGGATTAAATGATTCAGCAACTTTGTCGATAAATGCGAGTCCGATTACCCCACCGGCAAAAAGGTGAATCATATTTCCGTCACCGTCAAGAATTATAAAAGTAGGATAAGCTGTAATTTTATACTTAGAAACAAGCGATTTTCCATCTACGGTTGTTTCACCGTTAAGCTTAAGACTAACGAACTTAGGATTAAAATAATCTCCCATCTCTTTCATAGGAAACACTTGTGCAGACATCAGCTTACATGGTCCGCACCAGTCTGTATATACATCAATAAAGACATACTTGTTTTCTGCCTTTGCCTTTGCAATTGTCTGCTCCAGTGTTAGGTGTTGAAATTCTATTCCTTGAGCCGAAAGTAAAACAGAAGAGAAAACAACAATTAATGTTAAAATGATTCTTTTCATAAATAATATTTTGTAAATAATTTTAATGGTTACTAAATAGTATCCATAACTCGCAAAAAAGTATTACTGCATAAAAACAAATTTCTTATCAATATTGTATATCTAAAAAGGAGTTTATTATTAAAGTAGAAAAGGCTGATCAAAATTGGTCAGCCTTTTCAGTTTATTGCCTATGGCGCTATCCTAGAAGAATTTTGCCCTGTTATCCTTAACCATTGCAGATTTCTCAAGTATCGGAGATAGCATTTGTACCTTGAAACTCAATATCTGATTGTTCCTTGCCTTTGCATCGTCTTCGGTGAAGAATGCACCTGTTTGCCTTGCATCAACATTGAAAACATACACTCCGACATTACCTCCCATAGGACCGGTAAGCTTATTGACATCAGCTCCGGCAATTGCTCCTATGAATTTAGGGTCAAATGACTGTGAGCCCGGTGCTCCGAAAGAGATACCAGCTTGTTTACTTACAGTTGTTCCTAGTTTGGCAGCTATCTCGTCCATTGTTGCAAGACCTTTTATCTTCTCAGAAACTTCTGCTACAGCCTTCTCGTCACTCTTCTCCTTTCTTACGATATCAGCAATTTTCTTCTCCACTGCCGACAATTCAGGAATACCCTCCTCATTTGCTGCAGTAAGTGCTGCGACAAAGAAATACTTATTGTCAACCGCTATGATCTGAGAAACATCTCCGACTTTTGCCTCATACGCCCAGCGGCTTATCTCGCGTGCATTTTTATAGGTTGCGACGGTCTTTGCGCCTGCCTCTATACCTGTAGCCGGAATAGGGGTAAGATTCATCTCTTTAACGGCAGCATTGAATTTTTCAATCTTTCCGTCAGACTTGGTAGCAAGATCATTAGCTGTAGAATAGAATTTCTGGAATGTCTCCTTACCTGCAACAGCCTCCTTAACTAGAAGCGCAAGCTGTACTTTAGTCATCGGTTTTGTCTTCTCTTTAACCTTAACAATATGCAATCCGTAGTTAGTCTCCAATGTTGTAAGTTTACCAGGAGCAAGATCAAAACATGATTCAAAGCCAGGAATCAAACGTTGCTGAGTCATCCAGCCGATGTCTCCGGGAAGTGCATTCGGGTTCTTATCTGCTGAATATTGTGCTGCCAGCGCCGAGAAATCTCCACCTGCAGCAAGAACTTTCATAAGAGAGTCTGCCTTTGCCTGTGCAACGGCCTTGTCTGCATCCTGAATAAGAATATGTTGTACAAATACAGAGTCAGACATCTGTTTAACGCTGTTAACCCTTGCAGCCATGTATGTATTGCCTTGAAGGAATACAGGAAGTACTGAAGATACCGGAGATTTGAATGCAAAACTATCCAGAATCGGGGAAACTGAAGCAAGCTCCTCCGATTTGTAGTAGTATGTATCAAGTGGCTTGTCAGAATTCTTTGCAAGGAAATTCTTCAGGTTGTCAGTTGTGGAAAATTCCTTAAAAACATTGTCGATACTTGTTTTGGCAAGCTCGAGGTCTCTCTCGGAAGGTACAACTTCAAACACTACGTATTCGATATCCCTGCTTGCTTTTTGTTCAAACAGTTTCTTATTCTTGTTATAGTAGTCCTTTATCTCCTGCTTAGTGACTGCAATTGTGCTGTCAGGGGCAAAAGAGTACGGCTGCATTACGAAAGATACATCGGAAGTAACATTGTTCTCCTCAATAGTCCTTCTAAGTTCAACCGGATTGTATATTGAACTCTTTGTCAACAAAGAGATATATTTTGTAAAAATCTGTTCGTTCTTGATGTTGCTCTCCAGATATTTCCAATAAGTGGCAAGATTTCCTGAATTGTCCTGAGGGATCTGTTTAATAAACCCAACAAGTTTAGTCCTGTCGAACTGGCCATCTTCACCCATAAAGGAACGCTCTCTCAAAAGCACAGGAGAGATGCTTGACCCCTGGCTGAGATCCACCATCTCATCATCACCCACCTTTACACCGGCATTATCTATAACCGGAAGCAGAACATTTTCAGTAAGGAGGTCCTGCCATGCGCTCTGGTTGATGTAATCCTGATTCTCCTCACTCATTGTCTGAGAGCCTGAAGTCAATTGGAATATTTTTGTAAAATAGTCGATTCTCTTCTGATACTCCTGATAGGTTATAGAACTCCCGTTCATTTCCCCAACATCATACTTAGAAGAGAACATCGAGACTGCCGATTGTAATGTACCCGGATCGATTATAAAAGAGAGTAGTGCCACAGCTATTATCAATGTAATAAAGACACCCATCTTTACCCGGATCTTTTCTAGAACTGCCATTTTTATATAATTTTTTTAGTTATTTCCATGTAAACCGCGAAGATAATAAAAATATTTTTTCAACCTCTTTATTCTTCAACTATTCTGAGAGAGACCACCTCCACTCTGTTTGATGCTTTTTTTAATATTTTAAAAACCAAGTTTTCATATTTAAGAACATCTCTTTCTGCCGGTATATTTTCATTGAAAAAAGTTATAAAACCGGCAAGAGTCTCGTAATCTTCCGATTCCGGAATATTTAACTCATACTCCCTGTTAAGATATTTAACCTCCAATCTGCCCGAAAAGATATAATCCCCATTTTCCAGCTTTTTCTCTATTAGTTCATCACTATCCAGCTCATCGGATATTTCGCCGAAAATCTCCTCAATTAAATCCTCAAGAGTGACAATTCCGGCAGTTCCTCCGAACTTGTCCAGTACCACAGCTATTGCACTCCGGCTTTTTATCAAGGTTTCAAGGAGTTTCTGAGCCTTAGTTGTCTCTTCAAAAAAGTCAATCTTTCTGATAAGTTCAGAAACCGGCCTTTTTCCCTTGAAAAGGTCTTTTGAATGAATGTAACCTGTAATTGAATCTATGCTCTCCTTATAAACTATTATTCTGGAATAGTTAGTCTTTGCAAATAAATCAAGAAGCTCCTCATAGGAACTACCCTCCTCCACCGCACAGACCTCAGTCCTCGGAATCATGCACTCTCTGAGAACAACGTCCGAGAAATCCAGAGCATTCTGTATCATCATCACATCCTGACCCACTGGTTCATCTTCCTTTATCTCCTCTTTTCTTACTAATCGGTAAAAAATCCTGTATGATACGGCAGCAAGTCCGTAGAATATTCTCAGGACCTTGTCTGGATTGGCGGAGGCCACAACTTTTGGTACGATTTCAGCAACCAGTAGTACTACCGCTACAGAAAGAATAATTTGCAGGATAACTGAAAATAAAATAAAATCCCCTAATAAGGCAAAGAGTGTATCAAAAGTCAGGGAATAGAATGATATTCCGAAAATTAACAGAAATATCCGCTTACCCGTATTCATTGCAGATATTGATCTTCCCCTGTCTCCTGCCAACCTTGCAACTACCTCTGCATATTTGTATTCCTGTCTTTTGTCAACCTCTATCCTGACTATGTTGTAATGTTGCAAAGCAGTGGCTAGTGCTGTATAAATTGAAACAGTCAAGAGAGATATTAACAATATGATTATTGCTACAATCATTTGACAAGAAGTGGTTTAGCAGCAATCTTGGGTTTTGGTTTAAAAGGACCTATAAAGTTGACAGAGTCAACATAAGGCATCTCAAGTGAGTCTTTTGCAACTACGGCATAACTATCAAAAGGCTTAAGAATCACTGCGTTTCTTGCCATATCATCAGACTCCATACCTACCCCCTGCATAAAAATATCGGGAGAGGTCAATTTAACGACACAATGAGTATATATTTTTTTGGTAAGCCTGTTCCAGTAAAGAGTGTCCGTAACCATCCTCTCTCCTTTCACATAGTTGTTAATGATTACGTTTCCGTATGCTTCCCACACTTCGTCGCTAGCCGCTGTCTTGTGTTTTGCGGAATTTGCCCTGATTTCTGTCTCCAAGGCTCCGTCTTTAGTATAAGCCTTAACGTTAATACCTTCGGGGAAAAAATCATACGGTTCTTTGGCCGTGGTATAACGTTCCATTTTTTTAGCATACACCCTTAAGACTACAATACCCCCACTTGTCTGCTGAAAAGACATTCTGTCAATCACTTGCGTCGGAAATTCCTTTGCAGAAATGGAATCTGTCGCAGGAAGGTCACCTTTGCAGGATAAAACGATGGTAGCAATCATCGAAATGACTGCTACCATAATTATTTCTTTATATACGGGATGCTTCCCTGAATACATGGTTATTTTCTTGTTCTAACAGTTGTTGTTGCGCTCATACCACCGCAATTTACAGTATAAGAGCTGCCGTCTGTAATATCATACATGAATGCCTCCTCCTGAAGAGGGAAGTATTGGCTGAACTGTCTGATATATTTATCGGCATCCTGAGCAAGTGCAGAATCGGCATTTTTAGCTTTAATAAAATAGTCAACAGCAACCCAGAAGTGAGCTCTTGACTCAATCTCATTTCCACCGCATTTGGCCAAACCCCAGGCTGAACCAATAATCATATATGCCTGACCGGCAACCGCGGGATTCTTTTGCATAGCCTCTCTTGCAGCCTCGGCAGCCTTGACGTACTGATCCATCTTAGCATAATAAGTTGAAATTTCCATCAGGAAAGAGCCGTCTTCAACATCGCCGGACTCCGGACTTGCTATAGCCTCCTGAAGATACTTGATTGCATTAGGGAAGTCGCTGCGAATAGCATATAGTTTTGAAAGTGCAGAGGCTGACTTGTAAGATGGATCCAGTTTGTACAATTCTTCAACGGCCTGGATATAAAGATCTTCCGAGTAGCACTGTGCGTCGCTCAAGAGTTTCACAATCCTTCCGACCAACTCCTTATCAGTTGGGGTCTCTTTGAATTTAGGTCCGAAAAGTGTAACTATATTTTCACAGCTTGCAACACCGCTGTTTGCAAATATATAGTCAATCTTCTGTTTAGCTGCCAGAGCTTCAGCCTGACCATCCTGCTCCTGACTGTTTTTAATACGATTCTCGAGTATAGGAGTTATTTTTGAATACATATTAAGAACATTATCACTGGTAGCAGTCTTCTTGGTGTACATCTCATATATCTTACTCATACCTGTAACCAAAACATCTCCAGCAGTATTCTCTCCGCAAACATTCATAGTCTCGTTGAATGCGTCCATTACCTTCTGATCCTGATCACCTAGATATGCTGCAATCTTGTAAAACTTGAAAGTTGTTGCATTTGCTATTGATCTAGGGAAATTTTCCTTCCTTATATCATAAAGGCTGAGCAGTGTGTCTATACGACTCGCCCTTAATTTTGGGTCGGTAGTTTTTTCTATTAGATAAGACATAATTTCTGCCCCTCGTATGAACATATTCTCACTTGCTTTTGGAGGACATAATTTAAGAGCCTGTCTCCAGTAAGTGGCAGCCTCTTCATTATTACCCGCCTTGTAAGCATCTTGGTAAAACTGTAGGTTTGTTATACAAGCGGTACTATCCTTACCGTATTTTCCCTGAGAATACCCTAACGATGAGGATAGAAGTACAAATGCAATTACAAATAAAATGCGCGTTTTTTTCATAATTATGGAATTTTAATATATTTTAAATTGCTAATCATATTTTGGTTTAAGGAACCACGATCTGTCATGAAGCGCAAAGTTAATACCGAACATGAAATAATTCTCCTTAACAAGATTGTTTGATTTTGTCCCTCTTTGACCGACATTTAATGTCAATCCCAATGAATTGTACCATCGGGAAATCGGCAAACTCATACCAAGAGTTATACCTTTTGAGTTAACCTGATTACCCAGGACATTCATATATGACTGGTCGTAATAGAGACCTCCCCTGAAAGTTATTCTCTTGTAATAGTAACGTACATCATACATGTTTGGCGTATACTCCGCACCAATCTTTATGGAAGAGCTCTTCCCGGGCTTGAAATCCACACCCGGAGTTGCAGTGAACTCTGTTCCTGTCCAGTCCTGCATTACGTAGTCCGCGCCAAACATCCATTTATCCATCTTCCTTATTGAAAATCCTACTGCAAATTCAGACGGGATGGACATCTGAGTATTATTTGATTTATCAAAAACAATCGTATCAAGAGTACTTGCCAAAGTTGTAGCAGTAGCATATCTGGTCATGTCTCCTGTCAATTTGGACTTTATAGTATATGTAGCTCCTAAGGTAGCATTTACGTTCTCAGACATTTTCTGAGTGTACTGAAGTCCTAACTTACCGGTAAAAGCACCTACAACATAATCATAGCCTGTATTTATCTGCCTGTAAACACTACTTGAACCAAATACAACATTAGAGTAGCGGTCAATTGTCCCGAAATAGTATATTCCCTCAACACCTACAGCAAGTTTCTTAAACAATTTTACAGCGGTACCTGCGAATAATTGGCTTATACCACCTGTACCGTATTTCTGATATTCAACATTCCCCATTTCATTAATTATTTCGGGATCTGTCTCTGTCTTTGCAAATTTATATCCCACGTTGCTGTATGGAGCAGCACCGAGAATTAACGCAGATCTTTTGTATATAGGAAGAGTAATCAGTACATGGTGCATATTAAAACTGTTGTATGCAGATTTAGCACCATTCCCTGACAAGTAGGTGTTTTTCTGCTCCATTCCGAAATCCGCCATAAATGACATAGAATCCCTTTCCACAATCGATGCGGGATTTATGTAATTGATATATCTCGGATCCTTCACTCCTACTCCCAATCCACCCATGCTTTTATTGTATGCAGTTCCGGGTCTGGAAATATCTCCGACACCAAAAATAGAATAAGGAGTATAAGTACCTAGTGCATCAGTAGTCTGAGCACCTGCTTTTCCGCTAATCAAGATTGTAAGTACTAAAAACAACCCCTTTCCTGTAACTTTAAGTTTTCGCATGGTAATTTGCAATATGGGCTAAGCCCATTAATACTAAATTATAAACAACAAATATCGGCCTTTTCATTTTCTCCGCAAAATAAATCGCATCCCCCCCCGTAAAAATATGTATACAATCAGGATAGCGATTTATATATCCCTCTATTTCATATAACATTCCCAAAATTATGCCAGACTCTATAGCCTCCTTTGTTGAACGACCTATATTTTCAATTTTGTCAGGTGTTTCAATTAACGGAAGTAGCTGTGTATAATCACTTAATGCCCTGAATCGTGTTTTTAATCCCAATGATATATTACCTCCGCGGAAAACACCCGAAGCTGAAAGGTGGTCAATTGTAAGTGCCGTTCCAAAATCAAATATGACCAGATCTTTATCCGGATACATCACTGCTGATCCGATTGCTGCACATATTCTGTCGGCACCAAGTGTCTCCGGAGTCAGATATTCAATTCTTACAGGCAGAGACGAATCGCCTTTTACTACCAACAGGCAGTCACTTAAGGATTCTAAAGCCGAAAGGAAATCCTTATCCGGCCTTCTCACGGAAGAGAGTGCAATTATCTGCGGCCTCTCATTTTTAATCAAGCCCCTGATAAATCCTTCCACATTTTCATCCCGGCAGATATGCACTTCCGATAACTCCTTCCCGTTTGCAAAAGCTGCCTTTACCGAACTGTTTCCTATGTCAATTAATAAATTCATTTAAAATTGCCTATTGACGGATATTCATCTCTGAAAGAATTTTGTACGCCTTTTCAACACTCTCCACAGGATCAACCGAGATATATAATTTCTCTTTTTGCTCCTTAAGGTGATAACGCTTAGACTGAGACTGTAAAAAAGAAAGTATTCCCGCAAATCTTTCTGATTTATAATAAGAGGATAATTGGTTGCTTACAAAATATGCAAGCATAATTCCGTTTTTAAGAATTATCTTTTCAAACCCTAATTGAACGGCAATCCTTCTTAATCTGACGGTATATGCAAGCTGTTCAACCGGAAGCGGAACAGGACCGAATCTGTCTTTCATCTCTTCCAGGAATTTCTGGATGTCAGATTCGTCTGTTACCGCATCCAACTCCTTATATAACCTTATCTTCTCTGCAGTAATACTTACATAATCATCCGGTATAAGGATTTCCAGGTCGGTATCTATTGTGCAGTCGGTAATATACTCCTCCCCTGCTTTAGCTTTACCTCCTGTATTGCTGTATGTTATTCCTTGTTCTTCTCTCAATTCGTTGAATGCCTCGGCAAGTACCCTTTGGTATGTTTCAAAGCCCATATCACTTATAAATCCGCTCTGCTCTCCCCCAAGAAGATTTCCCGCCCCCCTTATATCTAGATCCTGCATAGCAATATTGAACCCGCTTCCAAGCTCAGAAAACGATTCAATAGCCTTTAACCTTCTTCTTGCATCGTCAGTTATAGACACAAGTGGCGGAACTATCAGATAGCAGAACGCCTTCTTGTTGGAACGCCCCACCCTTCCTCTGAGCTGGTGAAGATCACTCAGCCCGAAATTCTGTGCCTGATTTATTATAATGGTATTGGCATTTGGTATATCTATCCCGTTCTCAACAATTGTGGTAGCAACAAATACATCATAATCCCCCTCCATGAAATCAAGGACTATTTTCTCCAGTTGTCCCGGCTCCATCTGACCATGACCAACACATGTCTTGACATTCGGGCACAGTCTCCTTATTATATCCTCTACACTCTTGATATCCTCTACCCTATTGTGGACAAAAAAGACCTGCCCCCCTCTGTCAACTTCGTCATTAATAGCATCCCGTATAATATCCTCATCAAAACTGACAATTTCCGTCTCAACAGGCAACCTGTTTGGAGGAGGGGTGTTAATAATGGAAAGATCCCTTGCTCCCAGAAGAGAAAACTGAAGTGTTCTAGGTATGGGAGTTGCAGAAAGTGTAAGGGTATCGACATCAAGTTTGAGCTGACGAAGCCTCTCCTTTGCCGCAACACCGAATTTCTGCTCTTCATCTATAATCAGCAACCCGAGATCTTTGAATTTTATCTCTTTGTTAAGAAGTCTGTGGGTTCCTATTATTATATCAACTTTACCCTTCTCAAGCTGACCGGAAATGTCAGATATCTCCTTAGTTCCCCTTAAACGGCTTATGTATTCAATCTTACAAGGAAAATCCTTAAGTCTTTTGGAAAAAGTCTTATAATGCTGCAATGCCAGAATTGTTGTCGGAACCAGGAGAGCCACCTGCTTACTGTCAGCTACTGCTTTAAAAGCGGCCCTTACTGCAATCTCTGTTTTTCCGAATCCCACATCTCCGCAAATAAGGCGATCCATCGGGAACGGTTGTTCCATATCTTCCTTAACAGCTTTTGTAGCCTTTATCTGGTCCGGAGTATCCTCATAAAGGAATGAAGCCTCCAGCTCGTGTTGCATAAAAGAGTCGTGAGAAAAAGCAAAGCCCTGAGCCTCTCTTCTTTTTGCATACAAAGAGATCAAATCCTTTGCTATATCCTTTACCTTGGATTTTGTCTGAGTTTTCAGTTTCTGCCATGCAGCAGTGCCTAATTTATACACCTTGGGAGGTTGCGAATCGCCTGATTTATACCTTGAAATCCTGTGCAATCCGTGAATTGAGACGAAAATAACATCTCCGTCCTTATATATAAGTTTTACCGCCTCCTGCTGCTTTCCGTTAATATTTGTCTTTACAAGACCTCCGAACATGCCTATTCCGTGGTCTATATGTACAATGTAATCTCCTGTCTGGTACGAATTAAGTTCATTTATAGTAAGCCTTTCGCTCCTCTCAACCGAACGGTTTAGTTTTACCCTATGATACCTTTCAAATATCTGGTGATCGGTATACAGGCATATTTTTGCTGTGTGATCTATAAATCCCTCATGAAGAGAAAACGTTTTGGAAGAAAATCCTATATTCATAGATTCAACAGAAGATGAGAATATATTTTTAAGTCTCTCTATCTGTGTTGGATTCACACTCAGTATGGACACCTTATATCCCGCAGCCTGCTTGTCCTTAATATCCTTTGCAAGAAGCTCAAAGTTCTTGTTAAAAGTTGGTTGAGGAACGGTTCTGTATGTAATTTTTTTATTGTAGCCCACTGCCTGAGAAACCGAAGATAAATATATCCGCTTATGATTTTCGAATATATTCCTTAATTCTTCAGGTCTTACCAATAAACCTTCCGCCTCTTCACTCCCCTCATTAATGAACTTCTCCGCCTTATTGACAAAATATTCGTAATCTGTGAACCAGAGAGTAGACTTATGATCAGCAAAAGAGAAAATATCCGTCAATTCTGATAACTCATTTCCTTCATAAATATTCGGGAAAACATCTATCTTTTTCCTCTCTTCAACGGATCTTTGAGAATCTATATCAAAAACCCTTATGCTCTCTACCGTGTCTCCGAAGAAGTCCAACCTGTATGGTCTGCTATCGGAAAAAGAGAAGAGATCTATCAGGCTTCCTCTTAAAGCGAACTCCCCGGGCTCCTGCACAAAGTCAACCTTCGTAAATGAGTATGCCAAAAGTGTCTCTTTTATAAAATCGTGAGAGAGGGAATCCCCTTCAGAGATTTCAAGTATAGAAGATTTTAGCTTTTTCTCATTTATAAGTTTTTCCGAGAAGGACTCAGGATAACCGACAAGTATAACCCTTTTCCCCCTCTGTTCTTTGTTATACGAGGTTATAGCTCCTATTGCTGCTGTTCTTTGGACTTGAAAGGAGGAATCTTTATGTCTGTTCTTAAGAGAAAGATTTACAGAGGAAGGAAAGAAAAAAACCGTATCTCCGTCCAGAAGAGATGAGAGGTCGGAAGCACAATATGCCGCGTCTTCTTTGTTGTCGAGAAGTACCATATGTATCCCTCTTTCCATTGCGGAAGCCATAGCACACGCTTTGGCTGAAGAATACAGTCCCTCTGCAACAAGAGAACCTTTTCCGGAGCTGTGTACCCATTCAATTAGCTCTCTATTAGGCTCTTGTCCGATAAAATCAACCTCTTCTGCTATGGTGTCTTTCATAAAACGGGGACAAAGATAGTTTATTAACATTAAATATTAACAATTGTTAATAACGTAAATTTTATGAGTTGAAAAGTATTAATAAATAATTTTCTAAAATCAGAAAAATTTTTTATACCGGAATAGGTCTGAAATATCCAAATTTTCTATTCACAATTTTTCATCATTTTTTCAATTTTTTATCCACATGTAACTGTTGTTGAAAGATAAAATTTCAACTTATAAACAGTTGTTGAAAACCAAATAAAAATTTCTTTAAACTACTATCAATTATTTTGTTAAATTGTTTTATAATTGTTAGTATCTGTGTTGATTTTTGTTAATAAATCCAATATACTTGTCAAGAAGTTTAGTTATCAACTTATCAACGTGCAATAATAAAAATCAAAAGTTTTTATAAAAAGAATAATATATATTTGTAGTAATAAAGAAAGGAAATATGACGGCTTTCGATCCTCGCGAAGAGAGAGAAAACAAAGATAAAGATTTTGACGGTGAGATAAGACCTCAGGATTTTTCCGAGTTTGCGGGACAGGAGAAAATAATAGAAAATCTTAAGATTTTTGTAAGAGCTGCGATGCTCCGCGGAGAATCTTTGGACCATGTATTGCTTCACGGTCCTCCCGGTTTGGGAAAAACTACTCTCGCCCATATAGTAGCAAACGAACTCGGTGTTGGAATGAAAATAACTTCAGGACCTGTTCTGGATAAACCAGGGGATCTTGCAGGTCTCCTGACTTCACTCGACAAAGGGGATGTTCTTTTTATTGACGAAATTCACAGGCTCTCTCCTGTTGTTGAGGAGTATCTGTATTCCGCAATGGAGGACTTTACAATAGACCTTATGATAGACAAGGGTCCCGGAGCAAGGTCCGTTCAGCTTACTTTAAATCCTTTCACTCTTATTGGAGCAACTACAAGAAGCGGTCTTCTTACATCTCCTTTGAGAGCAAGATTTGGTATTCAATCTCATCTGGAATATTATGATACAGAGGTTCTTTTAAAAATAGTAACAAGAAGTGCCTCAATTTTAAATATTCCAATAGATTTTAAAGCTGCAGGAGAAATTGCGGGAAGAAGCAGGGGAACTCCAAGAATTGCAAACGCTCTTTTGAGAAGAGTAAGGGATTTTGCACAAGTCAAGGGAAATGGAAAAATTGACATTGAAATAACTAAATATGCTCTTGATGCCTTGAATATTGACAAAAGAGGGCTTGATCTTATGGATAATAAGATACTTACTACTATTATTGATAAATTTAAGGGAGGACCTGTTGGTATAAGTACTATTGCAACAGCCGTCAGTGAAGATGTAGGTACACTTGAAGAGGTCTATGAACCTTTCCTTATTAAAGAGGGTTTTATTCAGAGAACTCCAAGGGGAAGAGAGGTTACTGATTTAGCATACGAACATCTTAAAATTTCCAGAAACAGAAAAGGAGATGAGATAACTCTTTTTTAAAAATATTTAAAAATGAAGAAAATAGAAATTTGTATTGTTTTCATTGCTTTTATTATTTTTCAAGCTACAGACTCTATAGCTTGCACATCAGCAATAATAACAGGGAAAATGACTCCAGATGGAAGACCCCTTTTATGGAAGCACAGAGATACAGGAGAAGACAATAACAGAGTTCAATTCTTCAAAGGAAAAATATATGATTTTCTTGGTCTTGTTAATAGTCCGGATGAGACCGGTATCGTATGGGCAGGTACTAATTCAGCGGGTTTTTCAATAATCAATACAGCGTCTTACAATCTTAAGAATGATGATGTTAAAGAGATGGATATGGAAGGTGTACTTATGTTTGATGCTCTTTCTGTATGTAAGAATCTGGAGGATTTTGAAAAGTTCCTTAATAACAGAAAAAAGCCGCTAAGAGTCGAAGCAAATTTTGGTGTTATAGACGCCGAGGGAGGCGCTGCTTATTATGAGGTTAATAATCAGAGATTTGTAAAAGTAGATGCGAATGACCCGAGAATAGCACCTGAAGGTTATCTTATTTATACAAACTTTTCATATACAGGAAGAAAAGATGAAGGTATGGGTTATATAAGATATAAAAATGCAACAGATATTATTTCAAAAAGAGCTCCGTTTGCCGATATTACTCCACAGTGGATTTTTAATAATCTTTCAAGATCTTTTTACCATTCACTAATGGGAATAGACCTGTTGAAACCAGAATTTTCTCCGGAAAGATCAAGTGGATGGGTTTTAGACCAGGATTTTATTCCAAGAAGGAGTTCAACTGCTTCTGTGGTTTTTCAAGGAGTAAAAAGAGAAGAGAATCCAGAAATGACAACAATGTGGACGGTTTTAGGTTACCCTCCTGCAGGAATAGCAGTTCCAATGTGGGTTAAAAGTGGAGATAATCAACCATCGGTTATGGTAAAATCATCACAATCAAACAATGCATTTGCATGTGACAACGCTTTATCGCTGAAATACAAAACATTTTCACTTAAAAGGGGTAACGGAGGTAAATATATGAATTTCAATCTTATATACAACTCAAAAAATGGTGGTTATATGAGAGAGGTTCAAAAAGCAGAGAGTGTAATATTTAGTGTTTACAAGGAAAAAATAGAGAGATGGAGAGTTGGCGGGCTGAATCTTCAAGAGCTCAGCGAAGCAAATAAAAATGCCGACGATGTTGTAAAGGCAACATACGCCGGCATCGCTTGTTCACTTGATAATTAATCTATTTTCAAGTCAGTAAAGGCTGCTGTAAATCCGTCACTTTCACCGGTAACCACTATTCTTACAGCTGATACTGGTTCTTTGGGTAAAATAACTGAAATACCATCAACGAATTCGTTTCCTTTTATGAACTCCTTTCCGTCATAGGAGTATTCCACATAACCTTCTGTGATACCGTAAAAGTCAATTTCAGGAATACCTGTCGATACAGTGATTCTTTTTGTAAATACAGGTTTTTCAAATATATAGGTGAGATAGTCTCCCTTTTTCAGTCTTTCAGTTGTTCTTGCATAAGTCGAGAAATTGTAATCTTTCAGGTTGCTTAAAGGGAATTTTGGTTGGAAAGATAGAGATGTCTCTATTGTTAGGGAAGGCTTCTGATATTCGTATGAAACATTGCTTACCATAACAGGCTGGCTTATGATTTCATCTTTGTAAAAAGTTGCAAATCTGTATTTAAAAGGATTATCGGTGTATATCTCTCCTCTGAAAACCGGAGAGAATTCTGTAGGAGTTGTTTCGTCTGAAGTGTATCTGACAACTGCCCAGGGATATGGAAGTTCACTACGAAGTTCTCCGTTTTTATAACTAATTGAAGGAGGCGGCAGCCTGAATGATATACCCATATTGTACATCCTGCTGTAGTGATTTCTCTCCAATCTTGTCTTGAAATCGTCCCAATTTCTGAGATCCTGATTTGTCCATCCAATCTCTGCAATGGCTGCTAATCTTGGAAACGTTTGATATTCAATAAAACGTACCGGCTTGTTAAGAAGTTCTGTCCATAAGCCGCCCTGAACTCCTAAAATGAGTGAAGACAAGCTGTCCGGAAGGTTTTTATCTCCTGCGGGATCAAGAGAATATGTCTTTTCTAGAGTTACAATACCTGCCCAGTTATGCCCTCTTTCCACCTCAGATTGTTTCATGTCAAGATAACAATACGGCCCGGGTTGCATTATTGCCGGTTGTCCTTTCATAACAGCCTCAATTCCTTTATTAACACCTCTCCAGGCATAGACCCTTGTATCCGGTTTGAGTTCGCCTCCTTCTATTATCTCTTCCCATCCGGCCATGTGGCGGTCATGTTTCTCTACAATTTTTTCCATCCTCCTTACAAAATAGTTGAGAAGTTCAACCGGTTCCTTCATACCGTTCTTTTGCATCATCTCCTGACAGTCAGGACAATTTTTCCATGCAGAATAGTTAACCTCGTCCCCGCCTATGTGTATATACTTTGAAGGAAAAAGTTTAACCAGTTCCTTGATTATATTTTCAAGCATCACATAGTTTGACTCCTTGCTAACGCATAAGACATTCTTGCCCTCACCCTGAACACTGAGGCTTTCATCTGTTCTCCTGCAAAGCACCTCCGGATAAGTAGCAGTTATGGCTCTACTGTGCCCAGGCAGGTCAATCTCAGGTATGATCTCTATATTTCTCTCAGCAGCATATACAACAATTTTCTTGATTTGTTCCTGAGTGTAGAAACCTCCGGACCTCTTATTCCCGGATCCGAAAGATTGGTAAAGAACCTCCCCGGGGCCCCTCCAGGCTCCTTTGGAAGTCAGTTCTGGATATTTTTTTATCTCTATTCTCCAGCCATTATCATCTGTAAGATGCCAGTGAAACTTGTTGATTTTGTGATAAGAAAGCCAGTCAATATATTTAATTATAACATCATAATCAAAGAAAGTGCGTGAAACATCAAGCATCATTCCTCTGTAGGAAAATCTCGGATAATCCTCTATATTAACCATGGGAACTCTCCACAATTCTCTGCCTGTAACCCTTCCGGAATAGACAGCAGGTGGCAGTAATTGCAGGATAGACTGAATTCCGTAAAAGATTCCTGAACTG
>Ga0265297_10003199_pt1 | contig 30316 bp, 47 predicted proteins | sample Munlanlwell13791_FD_192502 | JGI IMG/M metagenome (GOLD analysis project Ga0265297, IMG submission 192502) | Leachate microbial communities from a municipal landfill in Southern Ontario, Canada - Leachate well 137-91 | ecosystem: Engineered > Solid waste > Landfill > Unclassified | place...
CCAATAACCACCATATCTGTTTCGCGGTGCGCTTCCGTCGCGCTATCTGGGGCGGCGACACACCGACGCCGCCAGAGCCGGACGGCTGTTTGACGGGCGTTCTAACCGCGATACTCAAGGGATTGAAAGGGGCTTGACATGGCACTACCTGATCTTCATTACGGCTCGTTGTTATTGGGGCCAGTCATCGTCGCGTTAGTGGCATTCCTGAAGCGCGTCGGACTGCCGAATGAGAAGGCACCGCTGGCGGTACTCATTCTCACGGCAGCGGCATTCGCGGTGATCGTGCTGACCAACCTGTACCCGGACATCGAGCAGCCGGTCACGATGGCGCTCAATTTCGTCGTGACCGTGTTGACCGCATTCGGCTTCTACGACGCACAGAAGAATGCGACCAGGGCGGTACGCGGCTGACGTCAACTCAACCGCCGAATGGCGAATAAGTTGGACTGCGGCGGCCGGCTGGCGGCGCGCGCAACGCCAGCCACGCTATGCCGCGAATACAACGCACGCAGAGGCCGGGACTGGCGGTGGGCGGTAAGCGTGCGCTAGAACCGCCGTAACATAGCACTGCACGGTAACACCCACAATGTTAGTGTGCGGATTGCTTGAGAGCGGCCCAGCATCGGGCCGCTCTTTTTGTGTGCCTGGCGCTCCAATATTAGCTATTGACATTGTGTTAATACCGTGCTATAATGATTGCAGATAATATGGAGGGGGATAGATGGCAAGATCAACGGCAGATAAGCGAGTACTGATTGGGTTCTACGGTGACGGCGACCTACGGAATCGGCTGCAAGAGCGGGCCAGGCGTGAGGATCGCAGTATGTCCAGCCTGTTGCGCACGCTGGTCGAGGCATATCTGGTGCCCGGCAACAGCGGACTGGTGCTATCCCAGCGCGTACCAGAACAACCACCCACCACATAGCGGAACTGCCGCAACATAGGGAGGCCAATGATGATCCGACCGTGGGATGATGAGGCTAAGACGTGTATGAGCTGCCTGTATGGCTTCTATCACCGGGCGCAGTCCGGGGCGTTGGAGTCGCCGCCGCAGCCGGCCTATTGCACATGCCGGCACCCGCGCGTGTTGACTGAGGCGGTTGTGTACGACCCGGAGACGCCGCCCGAGCGGTTCGAGTGCCGCTACTGGACGGTGCAGAATGGCGCCGACGCCGCGGGAATGGACGCTGAGGCGTTGCCGTTCGGGGTGTGGCTCGGCTGTTGGAAACTCGACTGGGAAACAGGCGAGTTAGTTAATGCATAGGGCGGAATGCCCGGAAAGGTCTGACGATGACGGAACAGCAAGAGGGATACGGGATAGTGCCAGTACCGCCATATGGAGCGGTGCAGTACCGTGAACAGCCAACCGTGTCATTTACGCGGGACCAGATCGAATTGATCAAGCGCACGGTGGCACAGGGCAGCACGGACGACGAATTGACGCTGTTCATTCAGCAAGCCAAGCGAACCGGGCTTGACCCGTTCGCGCGGCAGATTTACGCGATCAAGCGGTGGGACGGACGGCAGAAGCGCGAGGTCATGGCGATCCAGGTGAGCATTGATGGCTTCCGGCTGATTGCCGAGCGGTCGCACAAGTATTCCGGGCAGTTAGGCCCGTTCTGGTGTGGCGCCGATGGCGCGTGGGTAGATGCGTGGCTCAAGAACGAGCCGCCGGCGGCGGCAAAGGTTGGGGTAGTCAGGTCCGACTTCCGCGAGCCATTGTGGGCGGTCGCACGCTACGGCGCCTATGTGCAGATGACCCGCGAGGGACAACCGAATGCGATGTGGGCGCGAATGGCTGACGTGATGCTCGCTAAGTGTGCCGAGTCGCTGGCGCTACGCAAGGCATTCCCACACGAACTGAGCGGGCTATACACGACCGAGGAAATGGGACAAGCCGGAACGGCCGTAGACGGCGAGACCGGCGAGATTGTGGACGTGCAGCCAGAACAGCCGCCCACCGAGCATCCGGCCACCAACGCCAACGGCAACGGCCACGACGAAGAGCAGGACGCGCGGGCGCTCAAGGCGGCATTGGAGCACGCCAAGTCCGAGTTCTACAAGCGCGTGCTGAAAGAGATACCGTACTACCGCAACATCAACCACATCGGGAGCACGCTGTCGGGGCTGGGCATTACGTCCTACAGCCCCGCCAATGAAGACGCGATGCTCACGGCGCTCCAGTCGCACGCAAATGCGGCGGCGAATGCTGAGGCGTCGGGCGAGCCAGCCGCGGACGGTGCGGCGTGAACGTCTGCTGGTGTGGGCGATCCGTTATCAGCGACGATCAGGCCGAGACGCTGTGCCGGTATCACCAATACAAACGCGAGTTGGCACAGCGCAAGCCGTTGACCGAGGCCGAGTTGACCGCCGCCGAACGTGCCGATTGGGAGTACCGGCAGGAACTCCGCGAGTGGGACCGGATGCATGACCTGCCCGGTCGCATTGGCGGCGGCGGTTCGTATATCTCGGGCGGGTACTAATTACCACGACAGACAAGGAGATACGGCACTGATGGACAACAAAGAGCGAATTACGTTGATGCTTGACTCGCTGGCTGAAATGCAGAGCCAACGGGAACTGGTCAAGGCTGACCGGCAAGCCGAGATCGACAAGGTGCTGACCCAGCAGGTCAAGGATGAGTTGCTGGCGATTGACGTTGAGTTCAATGGATTGCTAGCGGCGGCTGATGAGAAGATCACGACGCTGACCAGCGCGATTAAGGACGCAGTAGTGGCGCACGGAGAGACCGTGCGGGGCGCGCGGGTTATGGCTATCTGGACAAAACCCCGCGTGTCGTGGGACACGAAAAAACTGGACGGGTACGCAGCCGCCCATCCAGAGATACAGGTGTTCCGCTCGGTTGGTGAGCCGAGCGTGAGTATCAAGGCGGTTTGATGACCACGCCGCGTCTACCGTCAGGCTGTTCGCAGCACAACGGCGGCGCGGCTATTGGCGGATGTGGCGCAATGGTAGCGCGGTCGTTTCATAGGCGACAGGTTGCTGGTTCGATTCCAGCCATCCGCACTAGCGCCGTCCGGTCTGTGGGCGCGAACAACCGACAGCCGCCGCGCCGGACCGGCGGCACACGAAAGGGGCAATGATGAAAACCTATACGATCACATGTGAGGGCTGCGGCAAGAAGTTGACCGCCCAGGGACGGAGTGTGGACGAGATCGTCAAGGCACTGGACAAATCGGGCTGGGAGGATTTGCCAGACCGAATGGGGCGCTGTCCTAAGTGCTTGCAAGCCGCAGAAAATAGCGAATTGCAACGATGCTGACACGCTACCGCCACATTCTCGGCTGGCTTCTGGCGCTGGCGATCACACTGGCGCTGGCCGGTGTGGGGGCGCGAACAACCGACAGCCGCCGCGCCGGACCGGCGGCATACGAAAGGGGGCAATGATGAGTGACCAGCGCATTATCCGCGAAGAAGACGGAGCAAGGACGCCCAACATGTTTGCATTGATGCTCACCTGGGGATTGGATGCTGCCCGGTGTGGCGTGGCTGAATGCGACGGCTTGCCAACGACCATCGTGAGGCAGGGCACCGTGATGTTCTGCTTGTGCGAACTACATCACCAGAAATGCGTGACCAAGAACGGCATTGACTTGACGCTCGACCGCTATGTGGAGTCGGACCCATGCTAACCTGTCCCCGTCACATACTTGGCTGGTTCGTTGCGCTGGCGATCACACTGGCGCTGATGCTGGCGTTCTGTGAGGTGACGCGATGGTGATGCTGTACGGCCTGGTGACGGTGTTCGTGGCGGGCATGATGTTCGCCGCGTGGATTGGGAGGGGTGCGCGATGACAACTGACACGACAACCAAGTTGATTTACTGCTGCCCCTATTGCGGCGTGACCATTCCCGACTGGGAGTCGCACAGCTGCGGTGGTTGGACTGGTGCAGAGACATTGCAACTCCGCGCCACCAACAGCCGTCTTCGCTCCCTTCTGGCAACCGGCGCGGACCTGATGTCACCGAGCCATAACGCGATTGGAGACGCTAACCGCCTTGACTGGATCGACAAGGTTAGAGAGGAGCTGGCGAACCCATGAAGCGATGTAGCAAGTGTGGAAACACTAAGCCCCTAGATCAATTCTATGCTGATGGGCGAGCGCGTGACGGGAAACGATCAGCCTGTAAGGAGTGCCACGCCTTATCCGTGTTGCAATGGCGACGCAACAACCCAGACCGGGTGAAAGCTATTAACGGTACTGACCGCCGTGGGCGCGAGAGAATCGCCGCATATAACCGGAGCTACCGAGTGCGGCACCAGCACGAAATCGCAGAGAGACAACGCAAGTATCGAAATGCAGATCGGTCAAAAGATTGGGCGCGTGATCTAGTGCGCCGTGCGGTTAAAAGCGGGCGCATTCTTAAGCCGACCACTTGTGAAGCGTGCGGCGATAACCACAATATCGAGGCGAGCCATCGGGATTACAGCTCACCCCTTGTCATCCAGTGGTTATGCGTGCGTTGCCACCGACAACTTGATATGCGCGCCCGTGCCGCATTGGAGCCGCAATCATGACCGCCCTCTGCATCGCGGCGGTCGTGTTCGCGCTGGCGTGCGCGGTGTAACCGCTACGCGGATATACTGCGTGTGCCGGACGGGGAGGGGAGGATGACGTTGCAATACGGAGTACCTTGCAAGCCGTGGGAGGAACTGCCCGAGATGGTGGATGACAGCCATGAGCGTGCCGCGATGTGGATTAACGATACGGTACGCGAACTCCGCGCCGAGGTCGAGCGCCTCACAGCCGAGCGCGACGCTGCCCTAACGTGGGCGCGGCTGTGGAAACGGGCGGCGAGGCTTGAGCGCCACTGGGGAATGCCGCTGGTGCGAGCCTGGTGGCGGCGCAAAGAAGGCATCATCAGGTGTTTGCATCGTCAGCCTAAGCCGAAGTGGGATGTCATTCGCCGTGCGCTCGGACTGGACGACACGCCATGACTGAGATGACCTTCGTTCTCCACGGCCACGTCGTCCCGGCTGTGCGGATGACCCAACGCAGCAAGTGGGGGAAGGCGGCACAGAACTACCTGGCCTGCCGTGAGGGGCTGGCGTTGCAGATCAAGACACAGATGGCAGAACACAACTGGGACATGCTGCCCGACGGTGAGCGGGTGCAGGTGTATCTGTCAATCCACGACAGCGGGAAGGCCGGACGCTTTGACTGCGATAACCAAATTAAGGCAGTGATTGACTCGCTGCAAGGGTTGGCGTTCAAGAACGACTGCTGTGTGGACAGGATCACGGCGCGGAGACTGTTTGGGTCGGACGAGGGTGACTTTGTAGCCGTGACCGTGGGTGTGCTGGAATGACATTCGGCTCGCTGTTCGCTGGCATCGGCGGGTTTGACCTCGGGTTTGAGCGAGCGGGTATGGACTGCCGCTGGCAGGTGGAGATTGACAATGCAGCAAGAGGAGTACTTGAACGACACTGGCCCGGAGTGCAACGATACCGGGACGTGCGAGAATGCGGAGCCGCAAACCTTGAGCCAGTTGATGTTATTTGCGGCGGGTTCCCGTGCCAGGATGTCAGTGTTGCCGGACGCCGCGCAGGATTGGCTGGAGAGCGATCCGGGTTATGGTTCGAGTTCCATCGCATTCTTGGAGAGGTTAAGCCGCGCTGGATTGTCATCGAGAATGTCCCCGGCTTGCTATCGTCTAACCGTGGACGGGACTTTGCCGCGATCCTTCGAGGGCTGGCAGACATCGGGTATAGCGCGTGCTGGCGAGTGCTGGACGCTCAATACTTCGGACTGGCCCAGCGACGCCGCCGTGTGTTCATTGTCGCAAGTCTTGGAGACGGACGTTGTGCCGAGGTACTTCTTGAGCGCGAAGGCGGCGCGTGGGATTCTCTGCCGCGCCGCGAAACGGGGACGGGAGTTGCCCGAAGTCTTACGGGCAGCACTGGTGGCGCTAGCGCAAAGGAACAGCAGTACACCTTCGTCGTGGGAAATGGGCGACCGTTGAATGCGCTCGCCTACGGCGGCGGCAACACAGCCGGCAGCATTGACTTGGCAACGGCATTTAACGCACACGGCGGGTCTGGCAGGATGGACTTTGAGAGTGAGACGTTCATCACCCAGGGATACAGCGAGACCGGACAAGGGTACTGGGGCGGCGGGATAGCACCGCTCCGCTCGGAAGGCGAGAACAGGCCCAGCCGACCATCAAGCGTGGTGACACTTGAGCCAGTGATGGGCTTCAAGTGGCACGCCAGCGCAACGGCAAGAAGCTACGGACAGACTGTTGACGGATCGACACCTATCACGGACAAGCAGCCAGGTGTTGTCGGTTCCTTCGGCGTGCGCCGCCTCACCCCGACCGAATGCGAACGGCTGCAAGGATTCCCGGACGGGCACACCGCAGGTCAGAGTGACAGCCAGCGGTATAGGCAACTCGGCAATGCCGTTGCGGTGCCATGTGCCGAGTGGATCGGGCGGCGCATTGTCGAGGCTGCCCGTGGCTAAGCGGGTCGACGCCAACCAAGCCGAGATAGTCGCGGCGCTGAGGGCGGCTGGGTGCAGTGTGTTTTGTACCCACGAGACCGCGCATGGGTTTCCCGACCTGGTTGTGGCCCGGGACCGGCGCACGATCCTTCTGGAGGTCAAGTCCCCCGGTGGCAAGATGACGCCGGGGCAACTGGCATTCTTCGACGACTGGCGCGGCGAGGTGTACGTGGTGCGGTCGGTGGATGATGCGCTGAGGGCGATTGGGGTGCTGGAGGCGGAGCACGGGTGAGCGGGCTTGACAGGGTACGCGAACGGGTGTATACTGTGGGTGCTAAGGGACGCGGGTCGTTTTATTTTGCCCATAGAGCGGTGTGGTTTTGCGGGACGACCGGCGCCCTTAGCAAGCAACGGGCAAACCGCAAGACCACACCGTTTTGTGTTTCCGGCGCCGTGTGTCGGAGTTGGCGCTCCGACACACGGCTGACCACAGCGCACCCCAGGGAGGTGAACAGTGGCTGACCGCGATTCTACCCCGACGCTGGAAACGGCGTCAATTCCCCGACCGACCGTTTCCAAGTTCAACCGCTCCAATGACAACATCGAATGGGCGTGGTGGACGTGGAATCCCGTAACCGGCTGCAAGCACGGATGCACCTACTGCTACGCTCGCGACATCGCCAACCGGTTCTATCCCCAGAAGTTTGAGCCGACATTCCACCCGGAGCGGTTGTCGGCGCCGCACAACACGCCTATACCGCGGTCGGGCGACATAGGCGCGCGCTCCGTCTTCGTGTGCAGCATGGCCGACCTGTTCGGCGCCTGGGTGCCGCAAGACTGGATTGACGCGGTACTGAAGGCAGTGCGGAACGCGCCACGGTGGACATTCCTTTTCCTGACCAAGAACCCAGCCCGGATAATCCACATTGATTGGCCGGACAATGCATGGGTCGGCACTACGGTTGACACCCAGGCGCGCGTCGGGCCGGCCGAGGCAGCGTTTCGGGACGTTGTGGCAAGCGTCAAGTTCGTGAGCATCGAGCCATTTCGGGAGCCGATCACATTCACAGACCCAGGCATATTCGACTGGTTCATTATCGGCGGACAGTCAGCAACCAGCGGGGAACCAGAGCGACAACCAGAGTGGAAATGGGTAGAGGCATTGATGAGCCAGGTACGCGGCACAAGCGCATATCTGTACTTTAAGCCGAATCTGAAGGTGAGACCGCGAGAATATCCGGGCGCATAGATCGCGCCACACCCGGCGCAAAGGCTTAACCGATGGCATCACCGCAGGCAGAGGCAGGTTACACCAGGATCGCGAATGAGTTGATCGAGGCATTCAGCCGCCAGCAACTCAGCGGCCACGAATGGCGCGTGCTGATGGCGCTACTCCGCGAGACCTACGGCTGGAGCCGCAAGACTGCCACCATCGGCATTGGGAAGTGGGTTGCTATTACGGGGCTTCAAGCGAAACGGGTGTGGCCGGCGATCACCTCACTGGCGGCGCGAAATATCATCACCGTCACCCGCGGCAGTTACCGTAACATCTACCAGGTCCAGAAGGATTACGAGCAATGGACAGCGCCGACAAACATAGTCCAGAAAAGTGGACTATCCACAAATCAGGATAGTCCAGAAAAGCGGACTAAGAATAGTCCAGAAAATAGGACTAAACATAGCCCAGAAATCGGGACTACATCAAAGAAAGAAAGAAACAAAGAAAAAAGAGAGGCGCAAGCGCCCCGCGCGCCGAAAGAAAAGCCAGACCATCCGCCCGCTGTTGAGGTGTACTGGCACATCACCAAACGCTACCCGGTCAAAGAGTGGTGGGACAAGATCGACAGCATCGTCGGGCGCGAACTACCAGACCTGCAATTCTGGTCGGACGTGATATTCAACTACCGGGGCACCTTCCCCAACGGATACCATGTCAAGGCAATGCTGGAATACTACCAGCGCCGCGAGATACCCGGACAGCGCCCCGGCAACGGCCACCAACCCGGAACGGGCCCGCCAGCGGCGCCCGATTGGCAACGGACGCTCAGGGATGATATGGCGGCGGGACGTGTTCGCATCAAGGAGGACTTCGGCACATGAGACAACAACCACAGCCACAACCAGACCCACAGCCGCCGGCCGACATCGAGGCGGAGAAGGCAGTGCTGGGCGCCATCCTGATTGACGGCGGGCTGATACCGGCCTGCAATGCCCAATGCGCCCTGGACGACCTCACCGACCCAAAGCACCGGCTGATCTATGCCGCGATGCTGGCACTGGCGAAAGACCAGATGCCAATTGATTACGTGACGGTAACTGACTACCTGGACGCCAATGGAAAACTCGCGGCGGCCGGCGGGCCGGCGTACCTCACGGGGCTGATCAACTGCCCGCCGACATTCCTGCACGGTGAGTATTACGCGCGGATGGTCCACAAGGCGGCGATCAAGCGGCAACTGATCAATCTCGGAACCAACATGGTCAAGGGCGGATACAACGGCGACGCGGTTGAGGAGACCCTGGCGGCGGGTCGGGCGAAGCTGGCGGACATCGAGCGTGACCTGCACGATGACGATGAGGGGTTATCCCTGCGCGATTCTGTGACGGCCTACACTGACCTCCTTGAGCGCCGGTTTGCCGACCGCGACGCGCCCAAATTGGCGCTGCCGTGGGACGACCTGGCGCGGCTGATGCCGTACCTGGACGGCGGCACACTCATCGGCCTGGTGGCAGAATCCGGCGCCGGCAAGACGTCATTCTTGGAATGCTGCGCGGAGCACTGGGCACGACAGGGACGGCGGGTGTTGCTATTCCACTTCGAGCTGAGCGCGCAGATGATGCTGGACCGGCGGATGCAGCGGGCGACGGGCATTCCGATACAGACGCTACAAGTCGGCGGGCGAATATCTGAGGAGGAATATACCGAGATTGTCAGGGCGTCCGAGCGCATCTATCGCTGGACTGGTGACATCACGTATGTTCATTGTCCGGGCTGGACAATGGCGCGCGTGACGGCTGCCATTCGCAAGGCGCACGAACTGCGCGGCTGCGATGTGGCGATTGTGGACTACCTCAACAAAGTTCGCGTGGTCGACCGCAACGGCATGAATAGCGCGCAATTGCGGGGGCAGGACATTGAGGACTTCAAGGTCGTGCTCGAGGAGACCGGCGTGGTCGGCATGATGGCGGCGCAGTTCGACAAGGCGGCGAAGCGGATGAAGTCGCGCAGTCTGGCGGATGCACGGGACACCGGCGAACTGGACGACAAGGCGAACGTGGGCATTGTCATTGACAGGCCAGTTGATGATGAGAACCACCGGAGCGAGGCGGCGCGGGTGAGCATCGTCAAGTGTAACGCGGGGCGGCAAGGTTCAGTCGAGATGGTGTTTCGCGGCGAGCGGCTGATGTTCTACCCGGTCGAGCGGGTGGCATTGGGGGCAGCGTGATCCACATCACCGCGCCGGACTACCGGCAGAGGATGGCGAATGGCTGACGTTGTGCTCTACCACGGCGACTGCTTAGACCACATGGCGACAATGGACGCGAACTGCGTGGACACGATCATCACCGATCCGCCGTATGGCTTGGAGTTTATGGGCAAGGACTGGGACGCGCCGTGGAAACATGGCAAGCCGTCAAAAGAGTTCAATACAATTGAGCCGGGGACTCTTGGTGGCTTCACACGACTGCCCAACTATGCGAGGGTGAATAATCTGCGTTGCTCCAATTGTGGGCATTGGAAGTTCAGCAGTAATCCTTGCGCATGTGACAACCCACAATTCCCAAACGCACGATTGGGAGCGATGGAGGCATATGAGGAATGGACGCGGCGCTGGGCAGTCGCCGCGCTGCGTGTCGCGAAGCCCGGCGCGATGATGCTAGCATTCGGCGGGACACGGACGCACCACCGGCTGATGTGCGCCATTGAAGACGCCGGCTGGGAAATACGCGACTGCATGATGTGGCTGTACGGGAGCGGATTTCCGAAGAGCTTCGACATCAGCAAGGGCATTGACAAGGCGGCGGGAGCGACAAGGGAAGTGGTGGGAATGCGCTTGCCGCCGCCAGACAGCGATTATTGGCGCAAGGGCTTTGATCCTGCGATTAACACCAACTTTAGTAGACGTATCAGTGCTACAAGTTACAGGCCACAGGGTGACAATAAGGGCTTTGCCACAATCACCGCACCCGCCACTCCCGCCGCCGCGACGTGGTACGGCTGGGGCACGGCGCTGAAGCCGGCGTGGGAGCCGATCATCGTCGCGATGAAGCCGGTTGACGGCGGGTTTGTCCACAACGCGCTGACCTGGGGCGTCGCGGGGCTGTCGATTGACGGGGGACGCATTGGGACTGAACTGATCGAGCGCGGACGTAACGGTAGACACCCACAAGCAGACTGGGGAATGGCACCAGTTGGACAAGGCATGGCTTCCGGTCGATGGCCCGCCAATCTGGTGCTCGACGAAGAGGCGGCGCGGCTGCTGGATGAGCAGAGCGGGGTGCTATCTGGCGGCGGCGGGCGCAATCCCGGACAGCCGCGTAATGCGCAGTCAAAGACGTCGTTCGTATTGCCGGACGCTACCGTAAACAGTTTTGCCGCTCGCGGGAATGGGCATCCGTCGCGGTTCTTCTACACGGCGAAAGCGTCACGCTCCGAGCGCGAGGCGGGGCTGGAGGGGTGTGACAAGCAGCCAGTGCATCCGGGCGGCAACGAATGGGGATCCACGTCAATGTGGAATGGTGAGAATAGCGACGAAGCCTGGAAAGCCAAGAACCCGAACCATCCCGCCGCCAATCACCATCCTTGCGTGAAGCCCATCGCCTTGCTGCGCTATCTGTGCCGGCTGACGCGGACGCCCACCGGCGGCGTGGTGTACGACCCGTTTATGGGATCGGGGTCAACTGGCATCGCGGCAATTCAAGAAGGGCGTGCGTTCATCGGCGCGGAGTTGGATGCTGAGTACCACGAGATCGCACGGCGACGGATTGAACACGCGCGGCGGCAGATGCGCCTGCCATTGGAGGTGTGACGTGCAACTGACACAACCCGCAAGGCGCTGGAACCGCTACGACGTGGCGCCGCCGTTCGTGGAATTGACCGTCATCGGCGAGCGGCCGGCGGTCGTGACCGGGCGGCAACTATGCTGCAAGCGGCGCGTCGGCGCGACGGTGCTGCGCTGTCCGTACTACGACGACTGCGCGGAGAACGTGGCGCGTTCTGGTTGCGCCTTCTGTGAAGGCGTGGTCATTGGCATTGTTGGTGACGGTACGCTTGTGGAGGTGTGACGATGGACGACAGCAAGCCGCGTGAGCCGTACTTTGCACGCGAGTTCCCAATCACGGTGACGAGCGGAACATCATCGCCGCCGCTGGTCGTGCATCGCGAGCCGTGCGCCGGCTGCGACCGCTACCACCGCCTTCTGGAGCAAGAGCAACACCGCGTGGCGAAACTGACGGCGGAGCGTGACGAACTAGCCAGGCGAGTGAAGGAGTTGGAGGAACAGCGATGACCTATCGCATTGAGTCCCAACACGAGGCGTCGGTGACGTTGCCGCGTATTCTCGGCATGGATGTGCGGATGATCACCGATAATGCCGAGCGTACTGAGGAGCACGGTCAACTGCGGCGCTGCATCGACGGGCGCTGGCAGGTCAACGAGCGTGTGTTTGCCGTTTCAGACGTCACATATTTCCTGTGCGAGTGGATTGACCACGACCACTACTGTACGCGAACACTGATTGTGGTCGATGAGGAGGCTCCCAGTGGACATTAACCTCGGCGACACAATCGTCATCGGCGAGACGCGGTTCACAGTGCTCGCCATTTCTGAGACGATGGTTTATGCGCGGCGGGAAGGTGCGCTGCCACATGACATCACGTACATGCGGCGAGCTGACTTGGGGCGCGCTGACGGCGCCCGCATTGAGCGAAAGGAGGAACAACCGTGAGATACGTCCTGTGCGTCTTGTTCGGCGTCTTCGCCACAATCGCGGCCGTCTGTGTGTTGGCGGAGCGTGAGTATCGGCGCTGGGGCGGCGTGGGCTACGACGTGTACGGGAGGCGATGATGGGTCATGACGCTACGCAGTTGCGTGAGGAAATCGCGCGGTTGAGGCGCGCTGTGCACGCGCGCGACCGGGTTATCTTGGAATTGCGGGATGAGAATGCACACTTGTCGGACTGGGCTGACGTGTGGAAACGGTCGGCGATTTCCAATCGTTGGATGCGACGAGCTATTGCTGGTTCTGACGTTTGGCAAAATGTTAAGCATAGGATGGCATGGAGCGCATCCATAAGTGGTAACGCTGTATTCGCACGCAACATTCGTCGTGCGCTCGGATTGCCGGATGATCATTGACCATGACGGCCTCTTATTGGCCGAACGGCGCGCGGCGCTGGTGTGGCGGCTGTGAGACGAAATGCGGAAACAGCGTCTACAAACGACGTGGGATGCCAAATGGCGTTGCTGGTATCTATGCACCAAATAACGATGCACTGCAAGCGTTTTCATATGGTGCTACGTGGACGCTATTGGCCAACCCGGAGTGCCATTATGGGCCTCCCGGCAACAAATGCACGTAGACGCACCGCAAGGCGGCCTGGTGAGGAGCAGCGTAAATGCCAATTGACGGCAGTATCATCGCGATAGTCGGCGGCGCAGTGAGCGGCGTTGTGGTCTTCATTGCGGTCTATCCGTGGCTGCGCCAGTGGATCGGCTGACCGACACGCAACTGCGTGACCTGCGCGGCAAGGCTCTGCCTATGACGCAACGGCAGGCATTTAGCATCGCGCTGTTGGCATTGGAGCACGTCGTTACGTGTGGTGATGACTCGGATAAATCGTTCGAGCGGGCGCGGCGATACATCTGGGCGATGCTGCGAAACAGGAGGCGAACCCGCAAATAGCAGCAACCGGCAATCAATCGGCGAATGTTGCACCGCTGGGCGATTTATGCGGTTGACATCGGTTAGCGAAATGTTGTAGACTGAAAACGTAATAGATTGGCGCGGCGCTGGACGGGTGCTGGACAAGGCAGCCGTCCTTTTGTTAGGAGGCGAGAATGCCGGACATTGACAAATGCACCAGGGCACAGCCGCCGGCAATGGAGATGGGCGGATGACGCCAGATGGCGCCGACAATGGGCGCGTAACGCTGGCGGTCCTTAGCTCCGACATAAAGCACCTGACGGAGCAAATGCAAAACTACTGCGCACAGAACGCGCACTGGCAGGAACTTGCCGAACAGCGTGTGCGGATACTGGAGAGATGGGCTGAAGTGTCCGCGGAGCGCTGGAAAACACACATAGAGGAGCATCGCGAACAACGAGCGGCAACGCAGACACAGAACACCATCACGTCCATCGTATCGGCGGCGGTGATGTCGGCCGGCGCCTTTATCGCGTCGCAGATTACCGGCACCAAGTAGCTGATGCGCTGGACGCCTGACATTGTCGCCGAACTAGCCGCGCTGTTGGAAGATCATAGCTGGGCCGGCGCGGCAAGAATACTTGGCGAACGCCACGGATCGGACATCACCTGGGCACAGGTCCGATACGCGGCACAGCACTGGGGCTTTTCTTCAAGCAGCGTCAAGGACAAGGATGCAGCGCCGCCGGTTGTTGCGCAGTACAGCACATTCTGGCGGTTGTCGGGTGACTGGGCGTTGGTCGGTGATCTACACTGTCCGTGCACCGACTGGGGCCTCGCGGGGCAGGTGGGGGCCGAGGCAAGGAAAGCGGGCATCCGGCAACTGCTAATCTGCGGCGACGTGTTCGACATGCCGGCGCTTGGCAAGTACGCGCCGGTCGTACCGCCGAACGAAGCGCTGGCAGAGGAGCGGGCCGCAAAGTACGCGCTGAGGATGTGGGAACGGACCTTCGACACGATACGGATACTCACCGGCAACCACGACTTGCGGCTGTTTAAGGCGTTGCAAGGGGCGCTGGGCGAGGCGGCGGTGACGGCGGCGCTGCTGGCGCGGATGGGCGCCGACGAACGAACGGAGTGGAGCGTGTACGGCTACTGTATCATCGAAAGCGGAACGGGTGACTGGCGCATTTCGCACCCGTTCAATTACTCGCGGAATGCGCTGACGGTGGCGCGCAAGCTGGCGGCGAAACACTTGCAGCACGTCGTCACATTCCACGAGCACCATACCGCCGTTGGCTTTGACGACAGCGGGCGGTTTGTGATTGCCAACGTCGGGTGCCTGGCCGATCCGGAGAAACTGGCCTACAAGCAACTGGTCGACCGCAGCAGCACGCCGGAAATGTCGCAGGGCTTCGCATTGCTTAAGGGCGGCCGGATACATTGTGTGCCGAAACACGAGGCGGTGTGGTAGATGGCAGAGGCGCGCGCAACGAAGATCACCGAACTTACGCCGGACGTCCACAATGCCAACAAGGGCACTGAGCGCGGCCTAGCGCTGTTGGACAAATCCCTGCGGCAGTACGGCGCCGGGCGCAGCATCCTGGTCGACAAGAACGGGCGCGTGATTGCCGGCAACAAGACGCTGGAGCGGGCGGCGGACATCGGGCTTGACGACGTGCTGGTGGTGCAGACGGACGGGCGGCAGTTGGTCGCCGTGCAGCGCACCGACCTGGACCTGGAGACCGACAAGGCGGCGCGCGAGCTGGCGTATGCCGACAACCGTGTGGGCGAGATCGACCTGACCTGGAACGTCGAGCAACTGGTGGCGGACCTCGAATCCGGCATTGACCTTGACGGCATGTGGAGCGACGGCGAATTGGCGGAGTTGATGGGCAACGCGCTGAACGGCGATGCCGACGCTGAGCCGCAGATTGACAAGGCGGAGGAACTGCGCGTCAAGTGGGGCGTGGAGACGGGGCAACTGTGGCAGTTGGGTGAGCACCGGCTGATATGCGGTGACTGTACGGACAAGGCAGTTGTCGAGCACGTGATGGCGGGTGAGAAGGCGGCACTGGTGGTGACAGACCCGCCGTATGGAATGCGCCTAGATGCTGACTTCTCAAAGATGGTCAATTCGGCTGGCTTCCAGATGAACAAGGGACTGAAGCGGGGAAACAAGTATGCCAATGTCATCGGCGACGATAGAGACTACGACGCGGCCCCGCTGATGGCCGCTTTTGAATATGTTAAGGAGCAGTTCTGGTTTGGTGCGGACTATTACGCTGATACGCTGGGCGACACAAGACATACTGGCGCGTGGCTCGTGTGGGACAAGCGGCTTGAAGAGTCGGCAGACAAGATGTTCGGGAGCTGCTTCGAGTTAATCTGGTCACGGCAGAAGCACAAGCGGGACATCTTGCGCCATAAGTGGGCGGGCGTGTTCGGAACAGAGCAACCCGACGAGGGCGAGCGCAGCCATCCGAACCAGAAGCCGGTCACACTGTACTGCGACATTCTCGAACGGTACTCGGCTCCAAATGCGATTATAGTGGATTGTTACGCCGGGTCTGGAACGATGCTTGTTGCGTGTGAGCGCGCTGGGCGCCAGTGCCGGGCGGTGGAAATATCGCCGGCATACTGCGCCGTGGCAATTCAACGCTGGGTTGACGTGACCGCCGGCGAGCCGGTGTTGGTGGACTGAACGATATGACACTGAACAAGCCGGGACGTGATGCGCTGATTGACACGCGCCGCCAGATGGTCGGGCGTTTGCGCGTGCGCATGATGTCACAGCGCGAGATACAGCATGCCGTATCGCAGCAATTGCCGAACCCGGAGCAAGCGGACGGCCACTGGTCGCTTGGCATCATCAACAGTGACCTGAAGGCACTGCACAAGCAATGGGTAGCCGATGCAGTCCGCGAGATTGGCGAGCACAAGGCGCAGAAGTTAGCGGAGTTGGCAGAGGTCAAGCGGGCTGGCTGGAAGGCGAACGACATGGCTACCGTGCTGCGTGCCATCCAGAACGAACGGGCGATAATCGGCCTGGATGCGCCGGTCAAGACGGATGTCACCAGTGACGGAAAGCCTATACCCGTCAGCATCATCGAGGTCGTGAAGGAACGTGGCGAATGACATCTACCGCGTCGACGGCGGCAAAGTTACGCTACATCTGCACCCAGGGCAGTCACTTGCCTGGGACAGCGAGCGGCGCTTCGTCGCCATGCTTGCCGGCAGTCAAGGCGGAAAGACCTCGATGGGTCCGTGGTGGATGTACCGCGAAGTTAGCCGCTGTAATGGGGGCGATCACTTCGTTGTCACGTCCAACTACGACCTCTTCAAGCTCAAATTGCTGCCAGCCGTCCAAGAAGTCTTCGAGCACGTCCTGGGCTGTGGGCGCTACTGGGCCGGCGACAAGATTATGGAGTTGCGCGATCCGGCTACCGGGCAGTTTCGCGCCAGCCGTGCAACCGATCCAATGTGGGCGCGGCTTATCCTACGTAGCGCCGAAGCAGAGAGTGGGTTGGAAAGCGCCACGGCTCGCAGCGCGTGGTGTGACGAAGCCGGGCAGGACGCCTTTACGCTCCAGGCGTGGCGTGCCATCTTACGGCGACTGGCGTTACATCGCGGCCGCGTGTTGCTTACAACGACGCTCTACAATCTCGGCTGGCTTAAGCAGCACATCATCGACCCGGCCGAAAGCGGAGGAACCGTCAGCCTGGAGCGACTTGGCGACGCTGAGATATTGCACACCGACAACCCGGACGCAGAGCGCGGTGACGGCATTGACCTTATTCAGTTCGACAGCATCGTCAACCCGGCCTACCCGCGTGAGGAATACGAGCGCGCCCGCGACACAATGCCCGACGACGAGTTTCAGATGTTCTACCGTGGCCGTGTCGCCACATTGCGCGGCGTCATCTACGACTGCTTTAACCGGCAGCGGAATGCCTGCCCACGCTTCGTCATTCCTGACGAATGGCCGCGCTTCGTGGGCGTTGATCCCGGCGGCGTCAACACGGCGGCGCTATACTTTGCTGAGGAGCCCGGCACGATGAGACTGTATGGCTACCGCGAGTACCTGGCCGGCGGGCGCACGGCGAAGCAACATGCGGCGGCAATCTTAGATGGGGAGCAAGGCCGGCCAACCGTTTATGGTGGTGCGAAGTCGGAGCAACAATGGCGGCAAGAGTTCGCCGCCGGCGGGCTTCCGGTCCGTGAGCCGCTGGTGCCGGACGTCAACATTGGCATCAGCCGCGTGTACGGGCAGTTTAAGACAAACGGACTCATTATCTTCGACGATCTGCATGGCACGCTTGACCAGTTGGGCAGTTATCGGCGCAAGCGCGACCGGGCCGGCAACATGACAGACGAGATTGAGAACAAGGACGCCTATCACTATCTTGATGCTTTGCGTTACGTGGTAGGCAGTATTCGCGGTGACCGGCCACGGATGCGCGTTGTCACGGTGGAGACGAGGCTATGAGCAATAGACTGTCGGACAAGAGCATCGCGCAGGCGATACACGAGCAGCGGGAAGCCGCCATGCCGAAGGTCGTCAAGACTGTGGAGCAGGCCACCTCTGAGTCGGTGCAGCCACGCGCACGCAGCGGCGACAAGGGCGGCGGCGGAATTGCATTGCTGGCGTTCCTGGCCGGCGGCGGGCAGCTCATTGCGCCGTGGTGGTCGAAGCGCCGCGACGTCGACCTGACGAAGTTCTGGCCGCAGTCATCACACCTCGCCGGTGCCTTCTACACACTGCAATGCAAACTGGCGTCGGTGCCGTTCCGTATCGAGCCGCGCGATTCGTCAATGAAAACCCACCGCGACCTGGCCGAACGTTACCAGGCGATTGTCGAAGAGGAGTCCGAGTTCGGGCAGGGCTGGCAGACGTGCATCGGCAAGTTCCTCATCGACCTGTGGCAGTGCGATAACGGCGGCTTCCTCGAAATCATCGGCGATGGCAAGAAAGACGGTCCCATCGTCGGCCCGGCGCTCGGGCTGGCACATCTCGATAGCAGCAAGTGCACGCGCACTGGCAGCGTGGAATATCCGGTATACTACCAGGCGTCAGACGGTAGTTTCTACCGGCTGCACCGTTCGCGGGTTGTGTTCCGTTCGCAGATACCCAGCACGCGCGAGGAAATGAACGGCGTCGGCTATTCGTGGGTGAGCCGCATTATCGACACGGCCCAGAACCTCGTGGACATCGCACGCTACAAGCAAGAGAAGTTAGGTAGCCGGCCACAACGCGGCATGATGATCACCCAGGGCGGCCTGGACCCGGAAGTGCTGGCTGAGGCATTCCGTCAGGCCGACCATATGCAGGACGCGATGGCGCTCACCCGTTACAGCAAGTTCGTCATGGTGGGTGATCCGTCCTATCCCGACGCCAATGTGAAGATGGTCGACCTTGCCAGCTTGCCGGACGGCTTCGACGAAAACACCAGTACCTCACTGGCGATGTACGCCATCGCACTGACCGGCGGCGTGCCACCGCGTTGGCTGTGGCCGGCGTCCGTGTCGGGCGCGACGAAGGCCGATGCGATGTACCAGCACGTCGCTGGGTTGACGGGCGGGCCGGGCGCCACGCTGCATCTGATTGCGACCGCGCTGGGCGGCAGTGAGCGCGGCAAGCTGAGCATGGTCGGCAAGCTGTTGCCACCGACGCTCAAGATGGTGTTCGACTTTCAGGATGATGAGGAGGATCGCACTCAGGCCGAGATACGCGGACTACGCAGCCAGACGCGCACCAACGACCTCAATACCGGGGCGTTTACCGTGCGGGTTGTTCGCGAGCAGGCGCTGGAGGCCGGTGACCTGACCGATTCGCAGTTCGAGGAAATGGAGTTAGACGACGGGCGCCTTCCTGATGGCGAGCCAGTGCTGGCGCTATTCCAGTCACGGGATCCGCAGATACAAGGCTTGCTGTCGATCGACGCTGAGGGTGATCCGCTTGACGTGGCGAACAACGACCGCGATGAGTGGACGGTCGCGATTGAGAAGCAAATCCGGCTTGACACCGACATCGTGATGAACGCGCCGAACACGTCACTGAAACGCAAGGCGCGGCAGGCCGTCGCGGCGCTGACGGAACTGCTGAAGCTGTACGCACCCAAACCGAAGGCACCGACGCCGCAGGCGGTGCCAGATGCGCTTGAGCAAGAGACAGGCGACGAAGAGCAGCCGCCTGGTGGTGAGGCAGAGCCGGAAGAGGAGCCAGCTGGCGGTGAGCCAGAGGAGGACGAAACGGAAGAGACCCCTTTCGCTGAGAAGGCCGGTGACGAAGCCTACGGCGCTGCTATCCGCAGCGCCGTGCGCGGTTTGTGGAATGGCAGCCTGAACAAGATGACGTTTATCGACTCCATGCTGGCGACATTTACCAGACGCCTGCAGAAGGCATGGCATGAAGGGCTCGCAGCGTGCGGCATTGCGCCGGGCGAGATGACGACCGAGGAACAGGTCGGGCTGCACGACATTATCGGCGAGCAGATGCAGCACGTCTATCCATTCGCAGATGACATCCTGCGCGGCAACAAGGCGAGCGGTGGCAAGTTGGAGCCGCTACTGGCACGGGCCGAATTGTGGACAGCGCGTTATCAGGATGCCTACACGCGGGCACGGGCAATGGCGTGTGGGGATCGCAAGGCAGCCTGGACGCTGGGCGATTCGGAGCATTGCGGATCATGCCTAAAACTTGCCGGCAAAGTCAAGCGGTGGTCGACGTGGAACGCAACAATTCTCCCGATGGATCGCCGCCTAGAATGTGGCGGCTTTAAATGTGCTTGTAGTTTAAGAGACACCGACGAGCCACTGTCGCGTGGCCGATTGCCGAGCATTCCATGAGCCTGACTATCAGTATCAAGCAAATCAAGAAGACGACCATGAAGGTCGACGCCATTCGCCTTGAGGTGCTCAATGCCCTGCATGCTGAGGCGGCGGTACACCGGCGCGAACTCAACAAGACCACCGCGACGTGGGAAGGCGACAAGCCGACGTTCCAGAGCATCATCAGCACGGAAGGCGGCAACTTGCAGGCTATCACGGGGCCGGCCGGCGAGGGCAAGGGCGCCCAGAAGTGGGTATGGCTGAACGATGGCACCAAAGTGCGCTACGCCACAATGTCAAGCGACTGGCAGAGCAAGACGAAGCCGAAGTGGTTTGGGTCTGGCGGCGGACGGGGGCGGATGCTGTTCGTGCGCAAGGACAGGCCGCGACCGGGCATCAAGGCGCGCGGTTGGAGTGAGGCGCTATCGTTGACGCGCCAGAACGCATTCCGCAAGGCGATATTCGACGCGATCAACAAGGGCAAGGACAAGATGTGGGTACAGGAGCCGTGATATGAACATTCCAAGCTATGACAACCTCGACTGCGGGACGCTGACCGGCAACGACCAGGTGTTGCCGCTTCTGACCGAGAATCGCCAGTGCGCCGAGGTGATCGTGCAGGCCGATCCCACCAATGGCGGGGACGTCACCATCGGCAACGATACCGCGCAGTGGTGGGTATTGGAGGCCGGGTTGTCGTTGTCACTGCCGATACGCCATATCGAGAAGGTCTACGCCCACTTCCCGGCCGGCGGCACCAACCGCGTGAATTGGATAGCAATGAGGTGATGCCATGAGCCTACAAGCATCCGGGCTGGGACGCGATATAGATGATACCGGCATTGCCGGTCTGAGCGCCTACGACAAGATAGCGCATCGCCATTACAGCAACGCAGCCGCCTGGTCGAAGATCGGCTATAACCCGGACATCGGCACATCTGAGGAGGACTTGTGGGCCGTCGGTGGCACCTACCTCTTTCCCACAATGCCGCAACAGATGGAGGTCTACAGCGCCAATGCTGGCGATACGGCGGCGGGCACCGGTGTGCAGCAAGTCATCATCTACTACCTCGATGGCGCCGGGACCGAAAAGACGGAAGTTGTCACGCTCAACGGCGGCGTGGTGGCAACCACCGCGACGGATATTCTGCGCGTGAACGGCTTTCGTGCCTACCGTGTCGGAACTGGCAAGAAGGCGGCGGGGAACATCGACATCCGCGCCGTGGCTGATACGCCAATCTACAGCCGCATTCCAGCCGCCTACACCCGCGCGCGCAACAGCGCCTATCGCGTCCCGGCGTGCAAAACGCTGTACGTCACCAGCATCACCTTTAGCTCTGCCGGAACGACGGCGGGCAAGTACGCGCGTTTCTCAACACGGGCAACCTACGATGCCGGACAACAGCGCCCGATTGATTTCTTTGCGCTCTACACCGAGGTACTGGTACAGGACGGGGCATTCAATAAGCTGCTTGAGATACCAACCAGATTGCCACAAGGGACGGACATTCTCGTCAGCGCGATAGCCGGTGCCGCAAGCACGTTGTGTTCGTGCGCGCTGCGCGGCTATCTGGTAACGGAGTAAACATGGCAGACATACCGGACTTCTCGCCGTGGGGCAAACTGAAACGGCGGCTGGAACAGGCGGCACAGCGGCGGCTTGAGAACAACAGCACTGGGCACTGCATCGTATCCATCTGCGTGTTTATGGACGCGACCGGCACGCCGTTGCAATGGACCGAGCCGGAAGTGACGAAGGTCGAGCCGGCGAACAGGTGCGACATTTTGCACGCATTGGCGGGCGACACGACGCCATAGCAAGAGGAGGCGACTATGCCACGCAAGATAGTGACAGGGGCAGCGCATCCGGTAGCACTGGGCTACCAGGTGGGTGAGGACTGGGTGCCGTTGACGGGTGCCGACATTGGTGGCGGCAGTGCGGCGATCAACGCCATTCTGTACTACATCAACGACGCGGGCGATGCCGTGGCCTGGCCTGCCGGCAGCGAAGGCGGACCGGGTATCGAGATTATCCCCATTGTGGAGCACACCGAATGCGGCACCGCGGCTGTCAGCGGCAACAACACGCTTCTGGCCGCACCAGGCGCGGGGAAGCGCATCGTCATATCGGCCTTCATGGTCCAGAACGGCAGTGCCACGGCCACAACGGCCATCCTGCGCAGCGCGTCGACCAGCAACGGCTGGCGGCTGTTGGGTCAGAACCAGGGCGACGGGCTGGCCATGTCGTTTGCCAACGGTCGCGAATGGCGGCTCAACGAAAATGAGGCGCTGGTGCTCAACCTATCCGGCGCGAACACGCACAACTACAGCATTCAGTGGTGGGTGGAATACGTGTAATGGCATTCATCAACTCGTGCCACGATCAGGTCGAATATCTGCCAAACCGCTTTCAGTCGGTTATCAGCATCAAGCCTGCTGCCTATCTGGACAAAGACGTCTATAAGGCAAATGACCTGACCTACCACAACATCGGCATCGGCACCAAGCCATATGTGCTGGACAAGGCGCCGATTATCTCGCAGGTCGGCAACGATGCATCCGCGCGCTTTTGCCCCGTGCGTGATGACCTCGCGGCATTCGTCCAATTCGGTGCGCCGCGATTCAAGAGCGGTGTTGTGTTCGCGCCGGTTACGAACCTGAGCGCCGCGTCGTTGTCGAAGGCACAGGCCGTCAGTTGGGACGCGGCGGGCTACTCGATGGAGTGGCTGCACGCTGGGCATTACGGCTCATGGCTGCTCCGGGCACGCAAGGATTGGGTCATTCCGAGCGCCATGCAGTTCCCGGTGACGGTCGCGGGACTGACACGCACCGGCGACCAGTTCTATCGCGCCGGGGTGCCGGTGTGTTCGTTGCGAGCGCCGGTGGCGCACGACCCGAACGATGAAATGAACGTGGTGCAGTTGCCGTATTCGTGGGGCAAGGGCACCCTGACGATTGACACAAGCGGGCTGAAGCCTGGCATTCCGTGGGTGATTGACCCAACGCTCGTGTTGCAGCCGGACGCGGCTGCTGGGAAGGATACGGCGTTAATTCAGTTTTCGAGTCATAGCAACAACAATTTTGGGGCACTTGACACCCTATTCGTAGGGACAGTCGGCAGCGGCTCTTCGACATCTATCTTGGCGTTTGACCTGACCGGGATTCCTGTTGCAGCCACGCCAACAAGTGTCACGCTGGAATTGGTTTACCAGGATCACGCCAGCAAGACGGCGGGCTTTACCGTCAATCTGCATAGATGTTTGACGACATGGATTGAAGGGTCCGGAGTGGGAGCGCCACCAGAGGTGGGCGCTCCGAGTTGGACGTATCGGGTATACAACAGTTCAGGATGGAACACTTCAGGATGTAATGGGAGTGGGACAGATCGGGCGGCGGCGCTCATGGGGTCTGCGGCAATACCCGATCCGGGCGCGGGAATTGCCAATTTCACCATTGATCTCGCAGAGTTCGCATTAATGAGGACCACCAACTATGGCTTTGTGGCTTTACCCAATGCGGTGACGGCTGGCAAGTTTGAGACATTCCCCTCATCCGACCATGCAACATCTTCCTATCGCCCTAAGCTGACGGTGGAGTACACGCTGGCGGGCGGCTCAAGCAAGGTCGGGCTGCTGGGAGGCACCATCCAGACGGCATGGGCATTCTAGCCGGTTGACATAGACGGCGGGAATGTGATAGCATAGAAGGTAGGCGGCGCGTAGTGCGCCGAACTGCATACACTGAGCGACAACCGGGCCGGGTGTCATTGACATCCGGTCTTTTCGTGTGTGGAGACAACAATGCCGTGGGATGTGGTACGCGATAGCCGCTGTCCGAAGTCGAAGCCGTTCGGCGTGGTGAAAGAAAGCGGTGAGTTAGTCGCGTGCCACCCGACGAAAACAGCGGCGCAGGCACAACGGCGGGCGCTTTATGCCAGTGAGGAGAAGGCTATGAACGAACCTGAGACGGAACTGAAAAGCTGGGAGCCGGTGCCATTTACGGTAACATCGTTCGCGGCATTGACGGCTGCGCGGAAGGAAATGGAAACAGCCGAGCACGTCGCAGACCTGGCCGAAGACCTTAAGGCCATGACGGCGAATATCTTTGCCAACCCGGAAGTGACGGACAAGGCGGGTGCGCTCAGGGCGCTGGCTGACGAATTCGCTGCGTTGGTGGCACAGCCGGCGGCAGAAGAGAAGGGCATCGAGGGCACCGGCTCGTGGCAACACCCGGCGGCAATCGGGAGCCTCCAGTTCGCATCGCCGCAACACGCGCAATTATATGCCGAGGTCGACCGGCTCATTGCCCTGATCATCGGCGCATCCGAACCTGAGCGCTCCGTGCTGCGTCAGAAGTTGGCCGACTTGCTGGCCACGGGCATCGCAAAAGAGGCCGTCGCCGAAGACCCGGCGCGCGCCGCGCTGGTCGACAAGTGCCTGACGTGCGACGCGGACAAGGCGACATGGGACGCCGCCTATGTCAATGACCTACCCGACAGCGCCTTCCTCTTCGTCGAGCCGGGCGACAAGCAAGACGGCAAGACCACGCCGCGCAGCAAGCGTCACTTCCCATACAAAGACGCGGCGGGCAAAGTTGACGTGGCGCACACCCGCAATGCTATCGCGCGCATTCCGCAATCGAACGCGCCTGGACTGACAGCAGAGAAGAAGACAGCGCTCCAGGAACGCGCACGCAAGATATTGGCTGATGCCCAGAAGGAACGCGGCTTCTGGTCGCGCATCACCGACGCGGTCAAGGGCTGGTTGTCGGCTGAAGAGCCAGCGCCACAGCCGGCGTTTACGCTGTGGAAAGAAAACGGCACCTATCGCTGGCTGGCAACGTACAGCAACAAGTACCGCGACCGGGACAAGCCGCCAGAGATACTGAGCGAGGCGGCACACCTGGACTTCGTCAAGGCCGTTGATGCTGGCGAATGGCCGGCGCCGGAGTTGTGGTTGTGGCACGTCCCCGGCACGCGCATCGGCGTTGCGGATTGGGTGACGTATGCCGACGGCTTTGCGCTGGCATCGGGCACCATCGACAAAGCGCAGGCCGCCACCGCCGAACAGTTGGAGCGAATGCCGGACCCGCTGGCCGTGAGCCACGGAATGCCGGTGAAAGAGATACAGCGCGACGCGGACGATGACACAGTGATTACCCGCTACCGCACGCGCGAAATCAGCGTGTTACCGGACTGGGCGGCTGCCAACGCACTGACCGGGTTCGACATACAGGAGGTAAAAGACATGGCGATACCGCAAGACAAGAAGGAGTTCTTGCTGGCCGCCGGGCTGTCGGAAGATCGTATCACCGCAATCGAGGCTGAACTGGAAGGCAAAGCCAAGAGCGCGGCTGACGCCGGGCTTGAGTTTAAGCAAGCCGAGCCGACTGCCGAGACGGTTGTCACGCAGCCGCCGGTTGACCAGAAGGACGAAACGCAGACCGACGTTGTACCGGAACCCGCGCCGCCTGCCCCGGCGCCCGTAGCCGCACTGACGGCGGAAGACATTGCTACCGCAGTGCGAGACGTGTTGAAGCCTATCGAAGAGCGGCTCACCAACCTGGAATCGCTTAAGGAACAGATCGGAGCGCTCAACAAGACGCAAGACGAGCGTGTGGCGGAGCAACTGGCGGCAACGCCGGCGGCGAGCCTGACTGATCTGTTGCGCGGCGCGATGGGTTACGAGCGGGCGATAGGCAACAAGGAAGCGCGCATTGATGGCCGATCCGCACTGGCGAAGTCCGGGCCGGAAGAGACCGAACCGTCAGCCGACGCGACACAGTTTACGGCGATCCCGTGGGTGAATCACATGCTCACGGAGACCCGTAGGCAATAGGACAACAGGGCAGGAGGACACAGAATGGACCAGATGCAAATGCTTGCCGAGGCATTCAATCGGCAGACGGCACTGATGGAGGCGCTGGCTGAAAAGTCGGGCGTGCACCTGAAGACGCCGGCCAACACCGCAACGACAACCGGGCTGTTCGGCATTGGCGGCCCGTTTAGCACCTGCGGGCTTGACCGTGACGTCTTTACGGCGCACATACGGCCGGAAGGCATCAGCAAACTGTTGCCGCTGTTCCCGTCAGTTGAGGAAGACCCGCGCTACGCCAGCATCACCGGCGTCGGGGAGTACAGTGGCGACCAGCCGGACTACCCGTGCTCGGACTGCCAGACGGGCTACATCAAAGGCTGTAACCTCACGGCGCGGTTCGGGCGGGCTTGCAAGGACACCAATACCATTGACTGGGACAAGGTGAAATTGCGAGCCAGGCGCGGAGTGTTTGACGACCTCCAGCTGCACGGGCGGATGTTGGGGCTGACCGACCTGACGCCGCAAGACCTGCCGGAAGACCAACTGCTTAACCTGGTGACCGCCGCTGAGATGATCCAGGCGGCCATCCGACTTGAGCGCGAGCTGGTCAATACGATGTGGCAGGGCGACCCGGCGAACGCCAGCGCGAACGGCGGTTGGAAGGAGTTTCCGGGGCTGGCTGAACAGATCACGACCGGCCAGGTGGATGCCGATACTAACACGACCTGTCCGGCGTTGGACTCCGATGTCAAGGACTTCAACTACAACGACATCGGCGGGGCCGACCCGAGCATCCACGAGTACGTGTCGATGATGGAGTACTACCTCTATCACAATGCGTACCGCATGGGATTCCTGCCGGTCAAGTGGGTCGTCGCGATGCGCCCGGAGTTGTGGTTTGAGCTGCTGCAAATCTGGCCGTGCCTCTACAACACCAACAAGTGTGGCGCGGCTGCGGTTGCCAACGGCTCGACCTACAACCTCAACGGCACCGAGATGACCAACGCCAGTTCCGCGATGCAGTCCGGCATGTATATGGACATCAACGGCCGGCGCTACGATGTGATCGCTGACGATGGCATCTTCGAGCACAACAACATCAACAATGCCAACCTGCTTCCCGGCGAGTATGCGTCAAGCATATACTTCGTGCCGCTGAGCATCGGCGGCGGAATGCCCGTCACCTACCGCCAGCACATCGACTACCGGCTGGGCGGCGACGACGCAAACCTGCTGCGCGGCAACGCGACGTTCTGGACCGACCGGGGCGTCTACTCGTGGGCGCTGGAACAGGTCAAGTGGTGCTATAAGCTCTCACTGAAAACCGAACAGCGCATCGTGCTGAGGACGCCGCAGATCGCGGGGCGCATCGACCACGTCAAGTACGTGCCGCTCCAGCACCTGCGTAGCCCGGATCCCGACAGCCCGTACCACTATGATGGCGGTGTGAGCGTGCGGACGGCTGGAACCACGTATGCCGTCTGGCTTTCATGACGCTGTCCGCGGCCAGTAGATAGACGTCTGGCAACGGCAATCGAATAACAATGTAACGACAACGGCGCACAGAGATGTGCGCCGTTTTGTATTGACAAATAGTAGCGTTCCATGCTATAATGATAGTGCTTAGGATGGATGCGCGTTTTTGTTTGCCCATAGAGAGCCGATATTCTGCGAACGCGCCCGTCCTAAGCAAGCGGCAAACACGCAGGATATCGGCTCTTTGTGTTATAGAGCACTGCGGGGCCAGGACGGGCACGGCTTGGCACGGCGCCGCGGGGCTGGGCTGGGCGCCGCTTGGCTGGGCACGGCAAGGCTAAGCATGGCAAGGGCAGGACGGTAATCATAGTGAAGTATGCGGCCCGGCTAGGCGCGGCTGGGCTGGGCGTTGCATGGCAATGCTCGGCAGGGCGGGGCTGCGCTGGGCATGGCTGGGCGAGGCGAGGCTAGGGTGATCTACATCATACGGATGGCAGCATCGAATTATTACAAGGTGGGCTTCACTAGCAAGGAGGATGCCAATGTACGTATCGCGCAGTTGAGTACGGCGTGCCCGCGCCTATTGGAAGTCGTTGCCACATTTGAGGGTGACGAATTGACGGAGCGGGCCATACACCGGCGTCTATGGCAATACAGGACGGACGGCGGTGAAGAGTGGTTTGACATTCCCGACGCGAGTATCCTGGAGGAACTCGATCATGGCAAGCAAGCTGAGCATTCACGTTCAATTGACGGGGCTTCGGCCTATGATGTTCGATCGGTATGCCGGCGACAATTCAACGCAATTGCCAACGGCAGAGAAGATGTATCTGACCAACGACATGCGCTTGACACTACCGGCCATAAACATCCTATCCTTATTGGCCGCTGAGAACACCAAGTCGGTGTGCCGGCAGTTCTTCGGCAAGAATGGCAAGACGATTGCGCTGGGCATCTCATCTTACACCACCATTGAGCCATTCGATATCCCGATCTATGATGACGGTGGACCCGTCAAGTTCGCCGGCTTCAATGGACAGATCAGCGTCCACAAGGCCGTCGCGCGGCTGGCTCGCGGAGTTCCGAACCCGAAGGAACGCCCGGTGCTTGCCTTGCCGTGGCATGTCGAGTTCGACGTGCAGTACATTGAGAACACCTACTGCACGGAGCACAACCTGCGGCAAGCATTCGACATGGGTGGCACGCTGGGGCTGGGCACATTCCGGCCATTCTTCGGGCGTTATACGTTGAGCAAGTGGGAAGTGACTGAAGTAGGATAGGGCAAGGCAAGGCGCGGCGACGCACGGCACGGCCCGGCCGGGCGAGGACGGGCGCGGCTGCGCGTGGCCAGGAGCGGCTCGGCAAGTCAAGGCAATGCGAGGGCAACAAAAAACGGCCCGACCATTACGGTCGGGCCGTTTGTCATGCCGCCTTTCGTCTAACTCTTCGTCGCCATCGCAGCGCCGTCGCCGCCTGCTGCTGTGCCTCGTCAAACAGCCACGTATTGCCGCTGCGCCGCGCTTGCAGCCGGCCTTCCATCAGTGCCCGGCGCAGCGCGGAGGTTGTGAGGCCGAGCCGGTCGGCCAGTTCGCGGAGGGTCACGGTCATCGCAACCACTCATCAGCCGAGCCGAAGAAGGCACGCGCCGCTGCGTATCGGTCTGAATTATCCGAGCGCGGAGGCGGATAGAGCCACGGGTTTTCTCTTAACCATCCTTCATAGCAAGTGAAGACTTCGGAGTACCATAATGGTGGCTCGTCCTCAGTCCCCTTGATTTCAGGCCATTGCTTATTCCACCGGACAGGGTCTACCTGGTAGTACATGGCCTTGAGGCGAAGATCGCGATACATAACCCTTTCGGTCTTCATTGTCACACCTCGTACCGCTTGCCGCAGGTCTGGCAGGTGATATCGCCATCGTAGTTCGCGACCCGGCCCATCCGGCGCTCGCCGCACTTGGGGCAGGCGAACGCCTTGTCGACCAGTGCCTCAACGGGGCGCGGGGCAAACCAGCGCGCCAGTCGTGCGGCGTTGACCTTGCGTCTCATTGTCAGAACTCCCTCTCCAGTACATTCGTGACCTGCTTGAGCAACCAGGCCGGCGCCTCGTTCTGGCGCGTGAGGACGATGCAGGCCCGCTTGGCAACGGCGCGAGCAATGGCGTCGTGCTCCACTACGCCATACTCGGCGCGCCGTAGCGCCTCGTCCATAATGATGTTGTCCAGAATCTGATGTTCGTTCATTGCATCACCTCTTTCGTGGTTTCCAATGGTCGGATGAGTGACGCCTGCACGTTGCGGATGTCGCCATAATCGCTGAGCACATCATCGCTGGCATTGGTCTCGCAGATGGCCTGGGCTTCACTGTTGGCGCACCGCGTCAGCGTGACGTGCGTACTGTGCCAGCAATCGAACGTCACGAGATACAGGTTGCAGTTATGGTACATCGTCCGTCTCTCCCCGCGTGGTTGGTATGCGCGGCCCACCGTGAGGGGCTACCGGAGTTCGTTGACGCCGACCTGGTCCATTGACGGGTCATAGAGGATGTCTGCCACGTAGACCCAGTGGCAGTCCATATGCCCGCAGTCAAGCGTAGCGAACCCTTGTAACCGGTACGCCTTGCTGTTCTCGCGGATGCCATCGACGTCCTTCGGCAATGGTGACAGCGCATTGCAGCGGTTGCAGCGCGCTGGTGTGCCGGTCGTGAATGTCGTCTTGTCCATTGTCCTCTCCTTGCCCATTCCGGGCTGAATGGCCGGGCTTGTCACCGGCCTGCCGCATTAGCGCCCGCGTCGTTGCGGGCGTGACTCTGCGTTTAGTGCTTGCCGTTGCGGTTCGTCAGTGTGCCGAACGAATCCCAGTCG